>PDWI01001728.1_pt1 | contig 34004 bp, 28 predicted proteins | sample 1430891 | NCBI WGS metagenome assembly PDWI01 (sample SAMN01162508, study PRJNA174530) | Oral metagenome, whole genome shotgun sequencing project. | biome: Marine environment; feature: Marine mammal; material: Swab sample of the gingival sulcus; isolation source: swab sample of gingival sulcus... | reverse complement strand
TTTAGTTTTTCTTTTGTGCTGTTTGTCCTGTAGTATTTTCTTCTTGTGTTTCTTTATTTGCTGTTTTATTTTCTTTGCTTTCTTGCTCTGTTGTTTCCTCTGCTGTTGTTGTTATTTCTTCTGTCGTAGTCGTTTTTTTGGCAGATGTTTTAATTCTTGTAAAATCTTCTGTCGTCGTTTCTTGGATTTGTTCTGTTTCAGTTTTTGATGCGGTATTACCTTGCGAGTTAGTAGTTATTTTATCGATTTCTATGGTGCCATCCTTGCTGAGTGAACGCTCTCCTGTAAAGGCAGGTCCGCTTGAGTTATAGCGTGCACTTTTTATTTGCCATGGATAAATTATGTTTTCTGTTGTCGGCGCATTGATGTCATAAGCGACAATAGTTCCTTCGGCTGTAATTCGTGAACCCGCATCGACGTTGTAAGTTACATCGTGTACTGTTGTAATTTGGATGGACGTTGTAATAATCATTTCATTTGGATCATAGAATGAGCGTTTTGTTGGTAATCCTGAAAGAGCTGCTATTGTTTGTTCAGCTGTCCAAGGTTCTTCTGTATGAATATCACAAAATGATTCGCCTTTTTTGCTTTCATATTCTTTTCTACTGATAGTATACTTATCATCGGCAATAGCATAGTGATTACCGTGGGCATTAGGGTCGTAATCAGGGTCTAATCGTAGACGATAGACTTTTTCTTCTTGTGATGCTTCTGGACAAAATTCACCTGCTAATTTTTCGCTAGCCTTACAAATTTTAACGTTGACGTGTGTATCATCTTCTGCACTTGGGACAGTACCAGGAATAAACCATTCTGTGATAATAGTATTGCCTTCGGGATCACTATAACTAAGTGGTGTCGGTATTTTACCTGATTTATTATCCACTGTTGCTGCAACTAGTCCAACTTCTTGCGGTGTTTTAAAGGCTTTATCTTCTAAGTTTTCGTGGATTTTTCCCATTAATATACGCCAATAATTAGCAGCGGAAGTTGACCCTTCAGATAACGGTACTTGGATATCATTACCTATCCACATACCCGCAACATAATAAGGGCTAAATCCAACAAACCAAGCATCGTTTTTATTTGATGTAGTACCTGTTTTACCAGCGATAGGTATGCCTCTGTTTCCGCTACGGAAAGCGGCTTTTTTCGCTAAACCAAGACGAGCGCCCGATTCCATAATATGTTGCATTAAATAGGCTACTGGTTCGTCGACAACATAAGTTTGTTGTGGTTGATTTTCTAAAATAACATTACCGTGAGCATCTATTATTTTAGTAAATGTAATTGTTTCGTTGCGCATACCGCCGTTGGCAATTGCCCCATAAGCAGAGGTAATGTCAAATGGTGTAATACCCTTTGTCATACCGCCTAGGGCAACGGATGAAAGGTTGATATCATTTACGCCACCCTCTGTTACTAAGGTTGAAATACCAAAACGTTCTAAATAAGGGATAATATTTTCTACACCTAACCGTTCGGCAATCTTTACTGCAACGACGTTATTAGAATCGTGTAAAGCTTCTCTTACTGTCATAATTCCTTTGTATTTGACGCCGTAAGAATCAAAGTAGTTTTGCGGCCAACGTTGACCACTCGCTGTATAACGAGGAACATCATCAAAGACTGTTGCAGCCGTAATGCCGTTATCTAATGCTGGTGTATAGACACCAATTGGTTTAATCGATGATCCAGGTTGGCGAGGATTAATTGCTCTATTATAAATTTTTTGTCCTGTTACATTACGACCACCGACAATCGCCTTTAATTGTCCATTATGATAGTCTATGATTACCATAGCTGATTGTGGTTGAATGATACCCGTATTATCGATACTATAATAATCTGGTGAAATTAAGAGATTGCCGTTTTCATCAATATGGTAGTACTCAGGGTGTTCCTCTTTATAACGTTTAGAAATTACTAGGTTACCATCATCATCAAGTTTTTTGTACTCAAATGGTATTTTAATATTATGCCCTTTAAAAATATACATTTCTTTAATTGAAACTTTTTCGGCATAGTAATTAGTTGCTCCCTGAATACGTTTGATATTATTTTCATCTGCTTTGTAAACGCTTTTGATAAATGCTTCGTAACCACTAGTGCCGTCAGGATTGGTTACATTCCAAAAATCAAATGATTGATCTTTAAAGAGGATGATGTTTCCGCTATCGTCAATTTTATATTCATTGGAGTGAACGATAAATTCATCATTGCTGTTGACAACGTAATCAAAATTTGAAAGTATGCGGTGTGAACCGTAAACGACGTCATGAGTATCTTCAGTTAAACCTAAGATATTTTTGTTATAGTCGCGATAAGGTTCAACTCTCGGTAAATTATCGTTGTGTTTAAATAATAGACCATCTTTTTCTAGTGCTGCTTTTAAAATGATGATTTCGTCATTATTCATGCCGACGGAATAAACATTTTGTGTCATATCTTCTGTTTTTAAAAGACCTAATTCTTCTAGTTTGGCTAATGTTTTAGGACCGACGACACCATCTAAGCCAAGATTATATTTTTTTTGAAAGGATACCACGGCATTTCTAGTTTCGTTATCGAAATAATCAGACCAAGTTGCTGAATTATAACTATCTTCGAGAATTTTTTGAATTGGTAAATTTAGCGTAGAATAAACATGTAGACCACCACCATAGAGTTTATTCTCGGCTTCTTCGCGCGTAAGATGTAATTCTGTCATTAGTTTACTGATCACTTCATCTTTAACCATATCGGAAAAATACGATGTGATATCTGTATTGCTGAAGTTTGTTGGATTGAAAAAATTGACTAAATCGCCGTTATCGGCGAGAGAAAGTGCGTGTTCTGCTTGGCTATCTGTGATATAGCCGTTATTGCGCATCGCTAAAATAACGGTTTTAAAGCGTGGCAACATATTTTCATTGAAGACGATTTGTAGTTCTTCATTGTGTTTGCCGATGACAACCATGTCGCTGGTAATGTCTTCATAGCGTACATTTTTAAATGGCCCATAGTCGTTAGTTGCTTTTGGGATACCAGCAAGAATTGCCGCTTCAATATAATCGAGTTCATTAGCGTGTTTAGAAAAATAGCGCATCGATGCCGCTTCTATTCCTTGAACATTAGCTCCTAGGTCAATGGTATTGAGATAAGCGGTAATGATTTGTTCTTTTGTCATATGCTCTTCAATCTGAATGGCATAGTAAGCTTCTTTGACTTTACGAACGTAGTTACGATCAAATTTTTCTTGAGGCAAATACATATTACGTGCATATTGTTGTGTTATTGTCGATGTACCTGATGGACCTTCCCCGCTTTTAAATGATTCTAAAATAGCACCAACCAAGCGAACATAGTTAAAACCGTGGTGTTCAAAAAAGGTTTTATCTTCGATTGCGACAAAAGCATCAATTGCAATAGGAGCAATGTCGTTATATTCGATAATTGTTCTTACGCTATCACGTTGAATATTCATCAGCAGGTTGCCCTGATCGTCGTAGAGATAGGAGTTTTGTGATAGTAAATTTTCCGTATTATAGCTGGCAATTGGTGCAGTCTCTTTTATAATATTATTGACAATACTGTATGCTATAGCAGCGCCTATAAGTGCTATAATACAAACCGTCATTATAAGATATAATAAAATTTTGCCAAAGCCTAGTTTTTTCTTTGTTTTTTTCTTTTTATTTCTCTGACCCATTCAGTCAAATCCTCCACTTACAAATTTATTTATTTTATACTTCTTATAGTATAATACCATATTATGAATATAATGTGTATGTTCTAACGATATTTTAAGCTATAATTGGTTTAAATGTTGTAACTATTTTAGAAATTATCTTGAGATTTCTACGGTAGTGTGAATATCAAGCCGTAAGATCCTCACGTCACGTTGTTCCTCAGGATGACACGGTTTGGAACCCACGCTAAGATTCCTACGTCCTCACTTCGCTCGTCCTCTGAATGACAGCGTGGGAATGATATTATTAAATTACAATTATCTTAAGATTTTTATGTGTGTTTAATTACATATCTATTTTATCATATTTTGACTAGACTGGCAATTTGATTTTTTTGGTGTTGTCAGGGTATAATATTCAGACAAGGAGGGTAATATGGAGGAGCTATATAAGTTGAATGATAAGGATAAAAAAGCAATTTTAGTTGGATTTTTTAGTAATAATTTTAGTAATAAAAAGAATAGTTTTTCAGTTGAATATACAATGAGTGAACTCGCTGAATTAGCAAAGGCTGCGGGTTGTGTTGTCGAAACGACGATTATTCAAAATAAAGCAAAAGTAGAGGTTGCTACTTATATTGGTAAGGGGAAAGTGGAGGAAGTGAGACTCGCAGCGGAAAATTTATCTGCTGATGTGATTATTTTTAATGAGGAATTAAGTGGTTCACAGATTAGAAATCTCGAAGATGCTATTGGTGTTGACGTCGTCGATAGAACGATGCTTATATTAGATATTTTTGCGAACCGTGCTACTAGTAATATTGCTAAAATGCAGATAGAATTAGCGTTAAATCAGTATCGTTTACCACGTTTAACTGGTTTGCGTGATGATTTATCGAGAACGGGTAGTGGTATTGGTGCGAGAGGACCAGGAGAACAGCAGCTTGAATTGGACAAACGTAAAATTAGAAAAAGAATTAGCGATTTACAAAATAAATTAAAGGAAAGTGATGAACAAAAGGCGTTAACGCGTAAACAAAGGAAGAAAATGGGGGTGCCAATAGTCGCTTTAGTTGGCTATACGAATGCGGGAAAATCGACGATTATGAATTATTTTGTCGATAAGTATTCCGATTCAGAAGAGCATAAACAAGTTTTTGCTAAGGATATGCTCTTTGCCACTTTAGATACTTATCATAGACGAATAGAACTCGGTGATAATAAGGGAATCATCTTGGTTGATACTATAGGTTTTGTTAGTAATTTGCCGCATAATTTGGTGGCAGCTTTTAAAGCGACTTTGGAGGAGGTTTTAGAAGCGGATTTATTACTGCATATCGTCGATGGTAGTAATGAAAATGCTCAGCATCAAGTTGAAATTACTCAGCAGACTTTAAAACAGATTGGCGCTGTTGATAAGCCAATACTAGAAGTTTATAATAAGTCCGATCGTGAAAATTTCACTTCCCCAGCGGGTTGTTTAAAGTTGTCTGCCAAAAAAGAACTTGGCTTTTCTGAATTAATTAAAGAGATAGAAAAGTTTGTTTTTAAAGATGTAGAGTTAGTAGAAATGCTTGTGCCTTATACAGCTGGTGCAGCATTAAATACACTGATGAATATTGGTGCTGTTAAAACAGTGGAACATTTAGCTGAAGGTACCTATTTAATGATTGAACTTAAGCGAAAAGATATAGCAAAGTATAGTGTGTTTTTAAAGGATGGCGATAATGTATAAGACGATATTGGAACCATTTATTAATGAAATTGTAATAAAAAAATCACGGTTTATTGCCGATACTATTCCTGTAAGTACAGAGGAAGAGGCTAAGGTACATATTGATGCCGTTAAAAAAAATCATCATACAGCGACTCATAATGTTTACGTATATTTATTAGGTGAAAATTATGATGTGGAACGTTATTCTGGTGATGGTGAGCCGCATGGAACAGCGGCAATTCCTGTACTTGATATGTATAAAAAATCTAAAATTACCAATTTATGTGTAGTTATTACACGTTATTTTGGTGGAATTAAACTTGGAACTGGTGGATTAGTGCGTGCTTACACAGGCGCTGCAAAAGAGGGATTAGACGAAAGAATAGTTATCGTAGATTCTTATCGATATTTAAGTATAACAATTGAGTATTTTCAACATGGGAAAGTAGAATATTTAATTAAACAAAGGCAATGTTTTGTAATTGGTTCAGATTTTAGTGATAAGGTTTTGATTAAACTTTATATAAGCGAAGAATCGGCGGATGAATTAATTAAAGAAATTTTACTCGTGACGGCTAGTACGGCTAAGATAGAACAACAATCTGTCTATGGCACAATTGTAAAGGGGAAATTTATTCCACAATAAAATTATTAATATTCGTTTTTTGCTGGTAAAACCTAAAAAAGTTTGATATAATGATATAAGTGTGAATTTTTTAGGGGGATTGAATGCTTTTTTTAAATCATAAGCGTAGCATTATGTTTTTAATTTGTATTTTCAGTTTTGTTTTTAGTATGCTGAGTTTTGCTGATCCAATGCCTATTGAACAAATAAATGTTGTTATAGATGGTGAACGTTATGTAATGCAAGAGACTTTTTATAATGATGCGGGTAATTTAGTAGCACCTGTACGGGAATTATTGGAAATTTTTGGCGCTAATGTTAATTGGAATGCTGCGGAAAGAGTTGTTGTAGCTAATAATAATGATATAGAAATAAAAATATTTATCGATAGTAATATCATTAAATTGAATGGTGAAATTATTAGCTTAGATGTTATGCCTAGAACTATTAATGGCAAAATTTATGTACCATTGCGTTTTATAGCAGAGAGTTTTGGCTATCATGCAGAATGGAATGGACAAGAAAAAACGGTGACGTTTAGTAAATTTAAAAAAACTAAGTTACCAAATTACAGAAAAAATGCTATACTATCTGATAAAACGTATATGTATTGTAATTCTGCTTTTTTTGATCAAGATTATTTGTGTATGCAGTTATCCAGTTCGAATGAATTAAATTTGAGCGGACGAATTAAAACGCCGAAGAAGGCGTGGATGTTTCATTTAGTCACGGTTGATAAAGCTGGTAATAAAAAAGTTATAATAGAGAAATATGCTGATTTAAAATCAAATAATTTTTTTGGGAAATTTGATTTAAAAGCTGATGTACCAGTAGGTGAGTATGAAGTTATCGTTTATTTTCAAGAAAATGAACTGGATTTATATTGGAGTGTATACGAAGATATAAAATTGATTAAAACGAATACTGGAATTTATTTTAAACAATCACCGATATATGCTCATAATTATAAAAAGTATATAGAAAATGCCAATATTAATCCTAAAGACTATTTGCAGGTAAAAATTAGCAATAGCAAGGATAAGAAAAAAGTTGCAGATTTGGCTCAACAAATTGTGATTAATGCAACCAATGATTATCAGAAACTGGAAAAGATAAATAATTGGGTAGCTGATAATATTTATTATGATTGGGATTCATACCTAGGCAGAAATGATGCTAATGCTAATGCAATTTCTGCTTTGGATTCTAAACGTTCTGTTTGTAAGGGCTATGCGGAATTGACAAATGCAATGTTACGCTCAGTTGGTATTCCAACGCGGATAGTAGTTGGTTATGCTTTAGGTGTTAATTCTAAAACAAGTGATTGGTCAAAAGTAAATAGTAATAAGGGCAATCATGCTTGGAATGAAGCTTATATCGATGGGCGTTGGGTGATTGTTGATATTACGTGGAATAGTAATAATATTTATAGAGGCGGAAAATTTCAAGCGAAAACGCGAGATTATCGTTATTTTGATGCCGATTTACAAGCGTTTTCTATAGATCACAAAATAATTAGATACCTTAAGTAAGTTATTAGTAGAAGCCGTTTAATTAATACGGCTTTTATTAATAAGTTCGCGTTAAGATTGCCACGTCGCTTTGCTTCTTATAGTGACAACGCGAAAAGTCGTGTCATTATGAGGACGAGTGAAGTGAGGACGTGATAATCTTACGATTCGCTTCTTATAGTGACAACGCGAGTCGACTAAATAATTGTAAATGCTTAATTATATTACGATGCCTCCATTTGGAGAGAGTACTTGACCAGTGAAGAAATTAGCATCAGAGCTAGCGAGGTATAATGCTAGCTTTGCTATTTCATCGGCGGTACCTAAGCGTTTTAGTGGTGTTTCAGCAATAAAGCTATTGATGTCGTCATCGCTTAAATCATTTAACATATCGGTTTTAATAGCGCCAGGGGCAATACAATTAACGGTAATGCCCGATGGCGCTAATTCTTTTGCTAAAGCTTTACTTAATCCTATCATGCCCGCTTTTGATGTAGAATAGGCAACTTCGCAAGCGGCTCCTACCATACCCCAAATAGAAGAAATATTAATAATTTTTCCGTCTTTTTTACTTAGCATATGAGGAAGAACGCCATGGCAAGTTAAATAGACAGCAGTTAAGTTGACATTGATAATATTTTGCCAATCTTCCAAGCTGATATCATTAAATAATTTTGTTTCAGCAATACCTGCATTATTAATTAAAATATCAACAGAATTAAAGTTGTTTAGTGTTTGTTCAATTAGATTATCGACTTCTGCTTTTTTGCTGACATCTGCTTTACAGGCGCAGACGGTACAGCCTTTTTTTCTCAGGTTGTGCATTAAATCTAATGCTTCTTTTTCACTTTTATTATAGTTAATCATAACATTATAGTCGTTTATAGCAAAACATTCAGCTATTTTTTTGCCAATTCCTCTGGATGATCCAGTAATTAATACGCTTTGTTTTTTCATGTTTTTTCCCTAGTTAGTAATTATTTAATTAGTTATATTTTACTTTAATTGTAATTCGTGGTAGAATTAATTGTTGTTGTTACTATTTTAGCATATTTACAATTCAAATAAAAGCTAATTGTTTAGTTAACTCGCATTGTTATTATGAGGACGAGCGAAGTGAGGACGTAGGAATCTTATGACTTTACAATTAAATCCGCGTTAAGAAGTGTTTTGGCGGTATATTCCACATTGCATTGTCCAAAGCGATTAGGTTACACTGTTTGCTACGCAATCAGCTTTCGCCTGTTTACGATTTTTCGTTTCACGAAAACCTCGTAAACTTAATGACAAAGCGGGTTGAATGAATAGTTACAAAATGATGATGAAGGAGAGAAAAAATGAAAACGATACCATTGCGCCAAGAGGTCGATGTGCAACTTACTTGGGATTTAAGTGATCTTTGTAAGGGAACGGAAGATTTACACGAACAATTGAGCGTTCTTAAGAAGAGAACTGAAAAAATCGAAAAAGATTATAAGGGCAAGCTTAATCAGATTGAAGTTATTAAAAACGTTGTAAAAGAGTACGCTTATGTATTAACGCAAATGTTTCGTTTGGGTAGTTATGCGCGAATGACTGTTGATGTCGATATGGCTAATACAGAGAGTCTTAGTAACAGTGCTCTTTTTCAAACAGTAGCTGCTGAAATTTCTAGTAAACTTAGTTTTATTGAAAGCGAAATAAAAGAAGTCGATTTATCGATTTTAGAAGAAGTACAAAAAGATAGAGAATGTAGGGGCTTTATTGCCGAAATTATCAGAAATAAGCCACATATGTTAGGGGCAGAGGCGGAAAAAGTATTAGCGGCTCTAAGCGGTTTTTTTATGACGCCATTTCAAATTTATAATCAAGCTAAATTGGTTGATTTAAGCTATCCCGATTTAGAAATTAATGATGAGAAATCTCCATTTGGTTTTGTCGCTTTTGAAAACACTTATGATGGTATTGCTGATACGGAAAAGAGAAGAAAATCCTTTGCTCTTTTTTCACAGCATTTGGCAAAATATCAACATACGCTTGCGACGGCGCTGAACGCAAAGATGCAACTTGAAAAAACGACAGCGACTTTAAGAGGTTTTGATTCTGTCTTTGATTATTTATTATTTGAACAAAAAGTGTCGCGTGATATGTACGATAGACAAATTGATAGGATTGTTGAAGATTTAGCGCCAGCTATGCGTAAATATGCAAAATTGTTGAAAGATGTGCATAAACTGGATAAAATGACTTTTGCTGATTTAAAAGTAGATGTTGATCCCGAATTTGAAACCACATTAAGCGTTGAGGAATCGAAGGAATACATTTTTGGAGCATTGGCTGTATATGGTGATGAATATCATCAGTTGCTTAAACGCGCTTATGATGAACGTTGGATTGATTTTGCTTTTAATCAAAATAAGGCGAGTGGCGCTTATTGTAATGCGCCGTATTCGGTTCACCCTTACGTTTTAATGTCTTGGGCTGGCAGTATGGAGGATATTTTCACCCTAGCACACGAATTGGGGCACGCGGGACAAGGCTATTATTCTCAGGGGTCTCAGACGATTTTTGAAGAATCGCCTACGCTTTATTTAATTGAAGCACCATCAACATTGAACGAGCTTTTAATGGCGAATTATTTGTTGAAGAAAAATCCTGATGATTTACGATTTAAACGTTGGGTAATTTCAACGATGGTAGGAAAGACATATTATCACAATTTTGTAACCCATTTATTAGAGGCACATTTTCAAAGAGAATGTTATAAATTAGTCGATGCGGGTCAAAGTCTTAGCGCTGCAGATTTTAATCGTTTAAAACTTGCAACGCTTAAAAAATTCTGGGGTGATACAGTCGAGATTACAGAGGGTGCTGAATTAACGTGGATGCGTCAACCGCATTATTATATGGGCTTATATCCGTATACTTATAGTGCAGGTCTGACGATTGCGACAGCGGTTAATCATCAATTGTTAACGGAAGGGGAAAGCGCCATCCAGACATGGATAGAAGTGCTTAAAACAGGTGGTTCTGTACCTCCGTTAGAATTTGCGAAAATGGCTGGCGTTGATGTGTCTACGGATGAGCCATTAAAAATGACGATTAATTATATTTCTAAACAAATAGAAGAGATTATCACTTTAACAGAAAAAATAGGGTAAAAGTAACTATCTATATGACAACGTGGGGCAACTGAATAGTTACGGATAAAAATAATAAGGAATGATAAAATTGTAGAATTTTTATATAAATTTTATGTGTGTTGAAACACTTATTTAATATTTTTATAGTATTAGTTAATAAAATTGTGTTGACTATTTCAGTTAGTGTGGTATAATTAAGTGTAGTGTTAAATTGATTTAAAAGCTGTTTCTATGATTCAGCTTTTATAATAAACATTCATACTCCCTCTAAAATGCCGACTTCCCCCAAGGTCGGCATTTTAACTTTTTCGTTTTCCTCTGTAAGCATTTTTAACTTTACTCAGGTTAATTTGTCTGTTAATAATTTTACCAGTTTTTAATACTTCTTCGGGGTCAATGTCATTTTCTAATATATCCAATAGTGCTTTTGCTTCTTCAAAGTCTAGACTTTCGTGCATATTTTCGATTTTGTGTTCATTAGTATCTGAAGATAGTGATGTTTCAGCTTCGATTTCTGTTTGCTGTAAATAATCAGCTAAGGCTGAAATTACATCAAATTTATGTTCTTTTTTAACTTCTAAATAAGCTTTTTTTAATTTATCAATATCTTTATCCGCTAAGTTATAGAGTATTTTTAGTCTATTTTTAGGGACAATTTCTTCAAAAATTTCTGCTATTTCTTCTAAGCTGGCTTTTTTTACTTTTTTTGGTTTTATTTCTTCTGTTTTAATTTCTTTAAACTCTGCTGGTTTTAAATCGGGATGTTTATTTTCTGCAGTGATTATTTTAGGTGTTTCTTTTGCCGTTTCAACTGGTATTGTTGTTTTGGCTTCTTCATGTAATAGGTCAATATCACCAATTAAACCTTTGGCGTGGAGAGAAATTAAAGCATTTTTAGTACGAGTTTCATCGATAGCCATTTTTTTTGCAACGACACTTAAGGTTATTAAGCCATCAAAAGCGGGATTATTGGCGTAACGCGCTAGAACGACACATGCCATTTTTTCTTCTATTGTTAAATCTAGTCTATCGACTATTGCTTCTGATAAATTAAAATACATAGTTTCTCCTTTTTTATGTAGGTAAAAATATTTCTACTGTTGTCCCTTTACCAAAAACGCTATTTAATATTAATTCGCCATCGTGTAGTTCGACTATTCTTTTGGCAATAGCTAGTCCCAAACCGCTACCAGAAGATGTCATTTTAGCCTTATAAAAACGTTCAGTGATATATTTTAAATGGACTTCAGGTATACCTTCACCAGAATCAATAATTTTAATAAAGACACCATTGTTGGCACTTTCTGCTTCACAGATGATTTTGCTATTTGGGGGTGAATGTTTGATGGCGTTATCAATAATATTGATTAGTACTTGTTTTATCCTATTTCTATCCCCATTAATTATTATTTTTTTTTCTTTTGAATTTATTTCTGAACTGATGGCATTACTTTTTAATGCAATATAAAATTGAGCTAATACTTTTTCTATTAGTTCGATTAAATCAAAATTTTCTTTGACAATGGTAATATGTTCCGCTTCAAGTTTAGAAAAATCAAGTAAATTCTCTACTAATCCCGAAAGTCGTTCTGATTCTTTAGAAATGATTTCTAAACCTAAGGTCGTTTCTTCGATATTTTTAATATCACCTGTTAAAATTGTTTCACTCCAGCCTTTGATTGCAGTGAGCGGGGTTCTGAGTTCATGTGAAATAGAGGAAATAAATTCATGTTTAATTAATTCGGTTTTATTAATCTCATCTGCCATATAGTTAATCGTTTCGGCAAGTTCACCAATTTCATCACTATTATAGACCTTTGCTCTTGCTTTCATATTACCGATAGCAATATTATCCGCTACTAGTTTTAATTCATAAATCGGTGCAATAATACTATCGGATATAATCGTGCCTAAATATAGTACAATTATTAAAACAGCAATACCAAAAATGATAGAATATAGCAAAAAACGAGCTATTGTTTCTTTTACATCGGCAATTGATGTAATATATCGCAGAACGCCATTGACTTTTCCTGATTTGAATAGTGGCGCCGATACAGCAAAAACGGATTCTCCTGTATCAGGGTTAATACCTTGCCAAGTTGAAATTTCTCCATCTAAAGCGTGAGTGAAATCATCACTGGCAATGGGATGGCTATCTTTATAATGCGCTGTTGTTTCTATAATAACACCATTGATAGAAATTACTTGTGCTTCTACATAGTCAGGTATTGTATCATTTTCTAAAATAAATTTAGCTTTGTAATCAAGCGATTCATAGCCGAGGTAGGTATCGTAAATATCGAGAGCGGTTTGCAGTTTATCGGTTAATAGTTGTTCAATATTGCTATAATAATAGCGATTGATACCATAGATAAAAACACCTTCGAAAATGATGACAGTTGCTAAAATAACAATCATAAAACCTAATAAAATTTTATATTTGATACTGTCACGTTTAATCACTATCGCCCCCAACGATACCCTTTACCCCAGACTGTTTCGATAAAGATAGGTGATGAAGGGTCATTTTCTATTTTGCTACGTAAACGTCTAATATTAACATCTACTATTTTAGGATCGCCAAAGAAGTTATCTCCCCAAACGCTGGCTAGTAATTGTTCACGCGTTAATATTTCGTGATTGCTAGTAGCAAAGTATTTGAGCATACTAAATTCTGTTGGTGTTAAATCAATTAATTCACCATTTTTATGACATTCTCTTGTACTAACATTAATGCGAAAACCGTTATCCTCTATTATTTCTTCAATATATTTGTCTTCATTGACTTTAATTCTTCTGTATAGGGCATTGACGCGGGCAAGTAATTCATTTGGTGAAAAAGGTTTGGTTACATAATCGTCTGCACCGTGTTCTAGTCCTTTGATTTTATCAATTTCTTGCGATTTTGCCGTAAGCATAATGATGCCAATAATAGAATTTTTTTTACGAATATAAGAACAGACTTCATAACCGTTCATTTCTGGTAACATGACATCTAAAATTGCAAGGTCAATGTCTGGATTATCGTTAAAAATAACTAAGGCTTCTTCGCCATTTTCCGCTTCTAAGACGTCGAAATCTTGTCTTAATAGGTTCACTCTAATTAGACTTCTGATAGATTGATCATCTTCTAATAAAAGTATCTTTGCCATTGTAGCCTCCTTAAAAGCAGTATCTATTCTAGATTTTGTACTAAACTCTCTATTTCATTTGTGTTCAATAATAAACGCTTAAATTCTGATTTGTTTGCTGCAGTTAAATTGCCATTTTCAGGGTAACTATAGCCAATGAAATAACGTTCACTATTATAACCATGGATATAGTAACTACCGTTCCATTTTTTTATATCAGAAATTAAATTTTGATATTCTGATAATTTGAGATTTTCAATTGTATATAGGCGATAGCTATTATTACCATCATTATAGTAAAAACTAACATAGCTTTTTTTAGCATTTGGACGTGATTTTAAGATGCTTAATTTACCATCTTGAAAGGCTTTAAACCATTTATCAGGGAAGATAATACGGTAATTTTCTTGTATATCATCATAACTGAGGGCAAAAATTTTAAATTCATCATCGATAATTTTATGCCAGGCGCTTAAATAAGGAGCAAAATCGCCTCTCTCTAAGTGTTCTTGATAAAAACTAGGTACTTTTGTGCTGGCGATATTGACAATGCCGTCATTATGAATATCTGTGCTTTTTATTGGTAAGATTTTAAAAGTTTTTTCATAGGCTGAATCATCACCGTGTTCACTAAAATAACTGGCGAGCTGTTCACCGTCAAAGAAAATGATATTAGTGGCGTATTGTGCACCGATACCTTTATCGATAAAGATTCCTTTTTTATTCTTATCATAAAAAGCGGTTAATACATTATAATAACCTGTATCGTATTCTGCGAGTATTAATTGGTCGAAAACAATGAGATTATTTTCTACATATTGTAAAACTTTTGCTTCTAAATAGTTTGAACGGTCAAGTTTTAAGAGGATAATATCGTCTTTTTGATTACCGCTAAGGTCATCTACAATAATATCCGCATAATTTTCAGATAAAATTTTGACGTAACTATCTCCTTGCCATTGATAACAGTGTAAAACACTTAGTGTTTGGTCGTACATGGATAATCCGAGTAAAATATCTTTGGTTCCATCTTGATCAAAATCAAGAAAGCGAACAAAGACGATATCGCGTGCCGTTTCGTCAATGATGGCTCTAACTTGCCATTCTTCATCAATTTTATCGCTAATGATTACACCAACACTGGCATTATTGGCGTCTTTATAAAAACCATAAATTTCTTTATCTTTATCTTTATCATCCCAAGAAAAATAGTCGAGAGAACTAAGATTATTTGTGTTATAAGGACGAATTAATTTTGCGCCAGTTGGTAAAGCTTCAATAATAGAGTTTTGGGCTGAATTTCCTTCGTTGGGAATCATTGGTTTTTTTATTAATTCTGTCGGCGTTTTCAAGACAATGGAACAACCCGATAATATTAAAACGCAAGTTAGTAAAATAATTTTTTTTCTCATAGTAATATTATAGCATAAATTATCTTTTTTTGATATATACAATCTGTTAACTATTTAGTTTAAACTAAAAACTAAAAATCATAGTAAAAAATATTTCCCGCGCTGTCATTCAGAGGATGAGCGTTAGCGAAAACGTAGGAATCTTAGCGTGGGTTATCAAAAATAAAACCGAGCTGTCTTAGTATCGATGGCTCGGTAAGTTTTTATTATTCTACTGTGACAGATTTGGCGAGGTTACGCGGTTTATCGACGTCGTTACCTCTATCGAGTGCGACATAGTATGCAAAATATTGCATAGGGATAACACTTAAGAGTGGCGCTAAAAGATTATCGCATTTTGGTATATAAAGCACTTCGTCGGCTACATCGGCAATAGCTGTATTACCAGTTTGAGCGATGGCAACGACGTAAGCGCCTCGCGCTTTGACTTCTCTAATATTAGAAACCATTTTATCGTAAAGCGTATCTTGTGTTGCTAGCGCGACGACGAGGGTGTTTTCTTCAATTAAGGCAATTGTTCCATGTTTTAGCTCGCCCGCTGCTATGGCAAAACTATTGATATAACTAAGTTCTTTTAATTTAAGTGATGCTTCAAAAGCTACATCGACGTCAATTCCTCTGCCCATAAAGAAGATGTTTTCGTTATTAAAACATTCAGATGAAATTCGTTGCATCTGTTCTTTTATTGTAAGACTTTCGACGCAGAGTTCTTCCATCGTTTTTAATTTTTCCACCCAAGCAAAGAAATCTTCATTATTAATTGTATCGTTCAATCGACCAAAATGGAGAGCAAGAATATAAAATGCCATTAATTGTGTCGTATAAGCCTTAGTCGATGCGACACCGATTTCTGGACCTGCCCAAGTATAAAAAACGTCATCAGAATCGCGGGCAACAGAGGAGCCGACGACATTGACAATAGAGAGAATTCTTGCACCGAGTTTTTTAGCGTACCGTAGTGACTGTAAAGTATCGAGTGTTTCACCTGATTGAGATACTGCGATAAATAAGGTTTTATCATCGATAAAGGGGTCACTATATCTAAACTCTGATGCAACATCGACAATAACGGGAACACCAGCTAATTTTTCAATTGCTCTTTTGCCGACTAATCCAGCATGGTAAGCTGTACCACAAGCGACAATATAAATGCGATTAAATTGTTTGAATTGTTCTTTACTAATATCAATTTGTTTAAATTTGAAATTAGCATTATCCGTTAGTCTTAGGTGCAAAGTATCGTGAAGTCCCTTTGGTTGCTCGTGAATTTCTTTAATTGTAAAGTGTTGATAACCTTCTTTTTCAGCAGCGGCGGCATCCCAAGTGACTTTATAAATATCGCGCTCTACTTCTTGTTCTAAACTATCGTAGATTTGGACCTTATCTTTAGTTAAAACGACGACTTCGTCATTTTCTATTAAAAGGACATCGCGTGTATAGTTTAAAATTGCAGGAATATCTGAGGCGATAAAGTTTTCGTTTTCGCCTATGCCGACGATTAAGGGGCTATCTTTTCTGACGGCAATTAGGGTTTCTGGGTCATCTTTTGCAATGACACCAATGGCATAAGCGCCTTCCATTCTGCGCACGGCGCGGTAAACCGCTTCTAATAAATCGCCTTCATAAAATACTTCGATTAAATGAGCGATAACTTCCGTATCCGTTTCCGATTGGAATGTGATATTGTGTTCATCGATTAACCATTCCTTTAAATGAGCATAATTTTCGATAATACCATTGTGGATAACGGCGATTTGTCCCGATTGGCTAAGATGGGGATGGGCATTAATATCCGATGGTTCACCGTGTGTTGCCCAGCGTGTATGACCAATACCGATATTAGCTGATAAAGACATAGGTAAGACGTTATCCGCTAAGTTTTTTAGTCTTCCTTTATATTTATATATATCGAGTTTATTATCTAAACAAAGGGCAATGCCCGCTGAATCATATCCTCTATATTCTAATTTTGATAAACCGTCGATTAGAATATCAACGGCATTTTTATTACCGATATAACCTACTATTCCGCACATAACTTCTCCTTTGGTTATTTTTTTGTAATTATTTAGTTTAATGTTTATAAGCCGTGTCATTCTTCGTGAACTAAACAGAGATGAGTACTCATTTCTGCCGACGTAGGAATCTTATAGCTTATTATATTTATATCAAGATTGCTACGTCGCGTTGCTCCTCGCAATGACAGCGGGAGGGATATTATTTGCACAAAAAAACAGCACAAAAATGCTGTAAATAATTTACTATTTTGTTATTGCTCAACTAGCCTAGAATTTGTGACGCAAGTTGCCTCGCGCTTTTGTTCTGCTGTTAACGGCATTGAGTTGCCGCGGAGTACCCGCCGAATATTCGATAAACTCCGTCCTCGTCACCTTTATAAAAAAGGTCTGGCGCTATGATGAAATTGTCTGCTTTATTTATCCTCCTTTCTTTGCAAATCACTGTAAGACAGTTAATTTTATCACAGATAAGAAAAAAAATAAAGGAAAAACAGGAAAAAGGTGCAAAAAAGCCGTAAAATCCGTAAAAACCCACGTTAAGATTGTCGCGGCGGACTAAGAGCCTTCTCATAATGATAGAGCACGGGTTGAAATGAAAAAGCCGTGTCATTCAGAGAAGGCAGTGATTTTCTGCCGACGTAGGAATCTTACGGCTTATCCCGCGTTGTCATTTTGTCATTATGAGGAGACGAAGTCGACGCGATAATCTTAACGCGAGTTGATAGGATGCGTTTTTTACTGTTTATCTTGGCTTAGCTCTTTATACATCATATCAGCGAGTCCAATTCCGCCAGCATTTGCTAGTCTTTCAGCATAGGTTTGGTCGAGCATGCTTTCAAAAATTTCTTCACCATGACTTTTGGGAATTAAACCGTTCTTATCAATTGTTTTGCGCATACTATCGAGCATCATTTTAATAAAAACGGATTCAAAATCTTCCGCTGCTTTGTGCAGAGCTTTTTCATCTTTTTCTTTGCTTGCTTTTTCTAAAATCGTAGCAAATTCTTTACTTTTATTATTTTGTTGTATAGCGCTGATATTTTGTTTATCTATGCTCAAGTTAGGATTAAGGCTATTAATATTCATTCTAATTACCTTTTAACATTATTTGCCGTTTCTAGCATAGAATCAGCTGTCTGTATTGTTTTAGAATTTGCTTCATAAGCACGTTGTTGGACAATTAGATTGACCATTTCTTCAACGACATGGACATTAGACATTTCAAGATAGCCTTGCATTAAGGTAGTTTCGCCACCTAACTCTATATCAATCATTTCGCCACTTGCAGGTGTCGTTTGATAGAAATTCTGTCCTTTGCTACTGAGTCCAGCTGGATTGGCTACATCGACAATTTTAATTTGACCGACTCTGGTATAAGTATCCTCACCTCTGTATTTTAGACTTACTTCACCTTGTTGATTGATTGCAATGTCTGTATATTCGCCACTTAAATCGATATCGCCATCAACTCCTTGCACGAAATAGCCTTCACTAGTCATTAAACGCATGCCATCGCCAGCAAAGCCATCTTTTAGTGAACCATCACGCGTTAGTAGTTCTTGTCCAGTAGGGTCTTTAATTACGAAAAAACCACCACCTTGAATTGCCACATCAAGTGGATTTTCTGTTGCTTGTAAGCTACCTTGGATAAATTGTTTGACCGTTGCTTCTGGCATAACGCCGTGTCCAAGTTCTAAATTGACAGGCGCGCCGTAATCGCCAGTTCCATCTTGGAAATCGAGGCGTTCATAAAGTAAATCTTTAAATTCGATTCGTTGATTTTTATAGCCAGTCGTATTGACATTGGCTAAGTTGTTTGATGTATTGTCTATTGCCATTTGCATACTTTTCATGCCCGTGGCAGCAGTCCACATTGCTCGCATTACAATCTCCTTAATGTATTGGTTTATGTATTTTATTAATTCCGCGTTAAGATTATCACGTCGGACAAAAGTCCTCCTCATAATGACAACGCCGAAAAGTCGTGTCATTCAGAGCCGAAGGCGTAGGAATCTTGCGACTTTTATTATCAAACTTAGTGCTTTGACTAAGGATTTTCGTCTTAGAACAAAGAGCAAAGGAAAGTTTGAGGGCGTGTATCTTCTTACTTTGCTCGATTTTTTGGCATAGGATTTTCGTTAATTTAGTGCTTTGACTAAGGATTTTCGTCTTTAGTAAGAAAAAAATCAAAGTAATTAAGACATCGTTCTCTGATGTAATATTTTTTTTCGAGAGCAAGGCGACAATAAAAATTTGGAGTGAGCGTATTAAATACGTAATCGACAAATTTTTTGAAGTCAACACAGCTATCGGGAAAAAAGATACATCAGAGTTTGCCAACCTCATTAACAGCTTTACCCAGTGTCTCATCAATCGCTCTAATAATTCGTTGCCCTGCTTGATAAGAGCGCTGTGTTTCTATCATTTTAACCATTTCAGTCACGGTTTCGACATTAGAGGTTTCTAAGACACCTTGTAAGACCTTTCCTTTAAATTCGGGTTCTTTCATCATTTCTTCCCCGCCAAAGAATTTATAAAGATTATCCCCTTGTTTTTGCATTCTTTCTATATTGCTTGGATTGACAATTTTTAATTTATCGATGACTAGTTCATTTTGAACGATTTCCCCAAATTCATTAATAGCTATTTTATTTTCCCCTTGAAGTTGAATTTTACCGTTTTCACCGACGATTTCTCGACCTTGGCTGTTGACTAAAATTCCGTCAGCGGTAAGTTTTAACTCACCGTTACGTGTATAGCGTTCACCATTTTCTGTTTTGACTGCTAAAAATCCACGTCCTTGTAAGGCGATATCTAAATCATTATGTGTTATTTTAAAACCGCCTTGTTCATAATCAGTAACATTACGCCTAAACGCAATACCACCACTATATGTACCGATGATATTTCTATTTGTGCTAAAAATAAGTGAATCGACTACACTGCCGCCTGCGATTACATTACCTTGTTCATCTACTGTGAAATCATCACTTTCTAATTTAATTTCACCTTTTTGTCCTAGGACTTTGTAGCCAGCATTGGGAATAATTTTGTGATAACCATTTCTAAAAAAAGTTTTGAGAGTGCCATCTTCGGCGCGTCTTAGTTCTATTTGTCTGTTATTAGAAATACCACCTGGTGCTTCGACGTGAAAGAAACCAGTATTGGTTGTTAAGCGATAACCTTCTTTGATTTTTTCGCTTTCAACTTTGAGTGGTCCACGCTCTAAGTATGCCCTATCTCCATCTATGCGCGCTAAAAGTACGCTATTGAATTCATCGTATTCAGCGACATCTTTTTTATATCCAGTTGTATCTATATTTGCTAGGTTATTTGCTACTACATCGAGCGCTTTGGTATTTTGCTCCATTACCGTTGTCGCTGTATATAATCCTCTAAGCATTCATTCCTCCTTAAAACATAGTAATATATCGGCAGATTTTAGTCTATAGTTTAACTTTTTAATAAATATTTCCGCGTTGCTATTAGTCTCTTAGTTCTCTGCCTGTTATTTCGAGGAAAATTTCTTCCAAATTATTACCTTTATAAGTGTTTAGTAGTTCGTTTTTAGACCCTTGAGCGACGATTTCTCCTTCTTCCATAATCAGTATTTTTTCGCAGATTGTTTCGATTTCATTCATATAATGCGACGTATAAATAATGCTCATACCTTCTTTGTGGAAGTTTTTGACTAATTCCAAGATATGATTGCGTGATTGTGGGTCTATACCAACTGTTGGTTCATCAAGAATTAATAGTTGTGGTTGATGTAAGAGTGCTGCACCGATATTGAGCCTTCTCTTCATTCCGCCAGAAAAGGTATATACTTTTTCTTTTAGTTTGTTTTTTAAGCCAATTTGTTCGGCAACGCATTCAATTCTATCGTTTAGTTCTTTTTTCTTTAAGTTGTATGCCTTTCCGAAAAATTTAAGATTATCAAGTGCTGTTAAGTCTTCAAATAGCGCTATTTCTTGTGGGACATAACCGAGAATAGCTTGCAGGGGTTTAGGTTTTTGATAAATATCTTGTCCAGATAATAGGATTTGACCAGAATTTGGTTTGAGCAATGTCGCTATCATGGCAATTGTCGTCGATTTCCCTGCGCCATTTGGACCGAGTAAACCCAGTGCCGTTCCTTTTTGTAAGCTGAAATTTATATTCTTAACAACTTTTTTTTCTTGGTATTTTTTTGATAAATTTTTGATTTCTAAAAACATAATGACCTCGTCATCCTGAGCACATAGTATGTGAGGATTTTATTGTATATTACTATTTTACACTGTTAGCGTTGAAATTAAAAGTGTAAATCGCAATAAAAATCGAATATTTAATTAAATTGGATTTATTTAATTAAGATAAATGTGCACAATTTTTTGTTAATGATGGAGATTGTTTTGTCGATATATCCCTTGATAGTATGATTATTATTAGGAGATAAAATTGAAAAAAAATATAGACTTGAAATTTCACATAATTTTAGCTTTTTGTTTTTTTATAATTCTATTTTCTTTATATTCGGTATGGGAATTTTATAAAATAGATGTTAAGACAGCTAGCGCGAAAGAAAGTGTACTTGATGTTGAAAAAAATTTAATTGATGTGGAACAACGGCTCTTACAAAAAGAATTGAAAAGGGTTATTTCTGATGTTTTTATTGTCAAAAATATTGTTGAAAATGGAATTAATAATTCTGATTATCACTTAATAGAAGATTTTTTTGTAAATATTATTGAAAGTAAAAAGATTTATGATCAAATTCGTTATATCAATGAAGAAGGAGAAGAAGTAGTACGGGTTGATGTTGAAGATGGTAAGGTAATTGTCATACGCGATGAACAGTTGCAAAATAAACATGATAGATATTATTTTGAAGATACAATGAAAATTGAGGAAAATGAAGTATATATTTCGAAGTTTGACTTAAATATGGAAAATGGAAAAATTGAATCTCCTAAAAAACCGATGATTAGGCTCTCTTGTAGAGTTTATGACAAGAATGGAAATCCAAGAGGAATAGTAATAAACAATTATTACGCTGAGGAATTAATTGATGATTTTATTACAATTTCTGATAATAAGTATGGTGATGTCCATTTGCTTAATCAGAAAGGATATTACCTTAGTAGCACAAGTGAAGAGATTTCGACTTTTTCTTTTATGTATGCTGAAAAAAAGGGGCAAGGATTTTTTAAGGATTATTCAAAAGTTTGGCATAGTATAATAAAACATCAGGAAAATCAGATAGTAACGGATAATAATATATTTTTTGCTCGTTCTATTATTCCTTTAAAAGATGAAAAAGATACTAGATTATCGATTCCGATAGAAAATATAGTACTCGGTGAGGGTAATCTTTGGGTAGTTGTACAATTAAATAAGACAAAGTTTCCACAGGCATTTGATAAAAATATTGGGGAGAAGTTTGAATACATTTTTAGAAATAATGCGTTGAATATATTTTTTATTGTATTATTATCACTCGCATTGTCATATATTTATCAAAAAATACATGTTGTAAGGATTAAGAATAAATTTCAATCAGAACGCGATCAAATTACATCAGCGCTTAATCGGCGCGCTGGTTTAAAAAAAGCGGAACAGTTGATTAAAAGAAATCGGGGGTCAGGTATTGATATATGCGTTATTTTTATGGATGTTAATGGCTTAAAAAGTGTGAATGACTTACTTGGACATAAATTTGGCGATCAATTGATTGTTGCTTTCTCTAGTGTGATTAATAAAGCGATAAGAGAAGATGATATTTTTATTCGTTATGGTGGCGATGAATTTATCCTTTGCCAAGAAAAAATGACAATGGAACAAGCAGAAATTTTTTGGCAGAGAATTTTAGTGGCTATCAAGGATATTAATAATTCGGATCAATATCCATTCAATATCAGTGTTAGTCATGGTGTTAGTATTATTAAAAGTGAGATAAAAAATATTGATATAAACGCTTATATTGAAGAAGCGGACGAAAATATGTATATAGAGAAAAAAGAAATTAAAAAGAACGTTACTATTATTAAAGCAAAAGATAAATAAAATTATTTTGACTCTTGTCGCGAGCTATAAAAAATGATAAAATGTAAACTATCAGATAGGATTTCGTTAATAAAAATAGTTTTAATTATGAAAAGAGGAGCGGATGAAGCTAATCTCTGTAGATCATCTTCAAGATGGAATGATATTGGCAGAAAATTTATATAACTCTGACGGTGTAGTGTATTTGAATGAAGGCTCAGAACTACGTAAAAGGCAAAAAATTCTTTTGAAGAATTTGGGAATTTTTTATCTTTACATAGAAGAAGAAAATTTTTCTGATGTACCAGAAGAAAATAGTGAGAAGCATAAAAAAGTAATTTTAAACAAGGAATTTAAAGGGACACTTAGTGCTTTTAAATCTGTTTATACTGCCGTTTACTTAGGGCAAGAGCCCGTTGTGGAAGAAGTAAGAAAACAATTAGCGCCAATGATTTCAACGGTGTTGACTGATAATGATATTTTGGGTAATCTTAGAAGTATAGAAGTAGTCGATGAGTATATATTTAAGCATTCTGTCAACGTAAGCCTTTTAGCTGCTATTTTAGCTAAATGGTTGGGTTATAGCGAACAGCAAGTATTGGAAGTTTCTACTGCTGGTTTATTGCATGATGTCGGTATGGCAAATATACCGAAGGATATTTTGAATAAGCCAGGTTTATTGGAAGATGATGAGTTTGAAATTGTTAAATCACATGTCCAAACGGGTTATGATTTGTTAAAAAAATCTTCGGGTATTAGTGAAGATATATTAAATGGTGTTTTGCATCATCATGAGAAAATGGATGGTTCGGGTTATCCTAATGGAATTAAGGGTGAACAAATTCACCCTTATGGCAGAATATTAGCAATTGCCGATGTTTTTGATGCCATGACTAATGATAGAGTCTATTCTAATAAGGCATCTGCTTTTGAAGTTGCTGACGTAATGATGACGATGTGTCCTGACCATTTAGATATTGAAATGGTACAAGTATTTATTAAAAATATTTCGCGTTTCTTTATCGGAAACAAGGTAGAGCTAAATACTGGTTTTATTGGTGAAGTGATAATGATTAATCCTTATCACGTCACTAGACCATTACTTAAAAATCAGAGTGATTTTTTGGATTTGTCTAAGGATTATAATTTGCGTATTATTGATATTTTAGGCGATAGTAGTATTGTATAATTAATTGAAATCAGCTTCAAATAGATTTTTAATCATGGCGATTTCAGCAGTTAGGGCGCGGGCGAGCATTAGCTTGATTCGCGCCTTTTGACCGTTGAGATTAGAACCCATAATTGCACCAGCTATTCTTAATTGCTGACCACCGCCATCATAGCCATAGGTGTCGAGGACTCTACCAGCAGGACAACGCGAAACGATCACGACGGGAATATTTAATTTAATCGCTTTAATAATGCCCTTGACCATTTTCGGGGGAACGTTGCCTCTACCCATAGCTTCTATTACAAAACCTTTGGCGTTTTCTTCTATTAAATAATTGATTAATTTATCATCTATGCCGAGTACTGTTTTAATCAGATGAATTTCTGTTTCGAGTTTATCGGTAATAATATGCTGATGTTTTTGAACGTTGCGGTAGTAAAGAACTTCGTTATTATCAACGATACCTAGTGGTCCAAATTCTATGCTTTTAAAGGTGTCGAGTGACATAGTATGAGTTTTTGTTGTTTCTCTAGCAGTATTTACTTCGTTATTGAGAACGATTAAAACACCTTTATCACGCGAACTTTCACTGCTGGCAACGAGTATTGCAGCTGCTAAATTGGCTGGACCATCATAGCCTAATTCTGATGCGTTACGCATGGCAGCAGTAATGACAATAGGCTTGCTATCGTTAATCGATAGATCGAGGTAATAAGCTGTTTCTTCCAAACTATCGGTGCCGTGTGTTACGACGACGCCTGCAATATCTTCACGTTCTAGTAAATCCATAATGATTTTGCGTAAATTGATTAAATCTTTAGGCATTAAATGCGGACTGGGTAGTTGAGAGAAATTAATCGTTTCGATTTCAGCCAGTTCGTCGACATTGATTAACATAGACATGATTTCTTCTGAACTCATGCTTGGAATAGCGGCAGCTATTCGTGGGTCGACTTTCATTGAAATGGTACCACCAGTAAAAATTATTGCGATTTTTTTTTGCATGATTTTTCCTTTTTATTTGTATCTGTTCAGTTGGATAATAAAAGTCGTGTAACTATTCAGTCAATATGTAAAACCGTGTCATTCTGAGGGCTTTAGCCTGTGAGAATCTTACGGTTTAGTGTAAAATACTCGTGCTAAGATACTCACGTCGCATCCCCTGGTCACTTCGCTTTGCTACGTTGCGTGGGTAGGCAACCTAGCTCCTCAGTATGACAGCGCTCGACTGAATAGTTACAAAGTCGTGTCATTCAGAGCGAAGGCGTAGGAATCTTACGACTTTTATTGACTGAATAGTTACTTGTCTTGTCGTCCACGTTGTCATATTTTATATTGATATTATATGCTTATATTGGTCTTTCGTCAATATTTTGGGGTATATAAAGTGTAATAATGAGCATCATATCATTTATAAAGAATGTATATATGAGGGTTAAAGTTTATTATTTTGAGTGCAAAGTTTCCACGCTGTCATACTGAGAAGGGCTTTAGCCGACGTGAGTATCTTAGCGTGGTATAAAAAGAGAGGTTTATAATGATTTATTTAGATAATGCAGCAACGACGATAATGTTACCAGAAGTGTTGGCGGTCAGTAATAAATATATGACACAGGTTTATGGCAATCCTTCATCCAGTCATAAATATGGTTTAGATGCTAAAAAGGCAGTTGATATTAGCGCCAAAATCATCGCGAAAGAATTAAATATAGAGCCAGAGAAGTTGATTTTTACTTCTGGCGCGACGGAGAGCAATAATACCGCTATTTTGCAGGCGAAATGGATTATTAATAAGCGAAAAAGACATTTTATAACGACTAAGGTGGAACATCCATCAGTACGGAATTGTTTCTTATATTTGGAAAAATTGGGGCATGACGTTACTTTTTTAGAGGTCGATGAAAACGGGTTGGTGACAGCGGAAAACGTGTTAGCTGCTGTGCGCGATAATACAGAGTTAATCAGTATTGTCTATGCCAATAATGAAATTGGGACGATTAATCCTTTGCCTGATATTGTGAACGCTTTAAGACAGGCGGGGTATCAAGGAGAAATTCATACGGATGCTACGCAAGCGCTTTGTAAACTAGCTATTGATTTAAAAGCCATGGATTTAGATTATCTATCGGCATCGGGACATAAAGTACATGCACCTAAGGGTGTGGGCTTACTTTATACGAAAAAACAAAAAATAGAGCCCTTTGTTCGCGGCGGGAGTCATCAGGATAATAGACGTGCAGGGACGCTTAATGTAGCGGGAATAGCATCTTTTGCTAAAGCAATTTCTTTACTTAGTGAACAAAGATTGCAACATGAAAATAGATATAAAGAATTAGGAAAAATTATAGAAGAGGGTATTGATTTTGAGGCTTTAGATGGTAAAATGATTGCGAGTAAAGCGAATAGACTTAGTAATATTTATTGTTTAGGCTTTAAGCATATTAAGTCAGAAGTCGTTTTAAATGCTTTTTCAGCGGAGGGCATTATGATTTCGTCTGGGTCAGCTTGTTCCAGTACTAGTAAAAAATTATCCCATGTTGTAGAGGCGATTAAGCTAGATAAAGAGTATCAAGATGGTGTTGTCAGGGTTAGTTTTTCTGTGTTAACGACGAAGGAAGAAGTAGAAGAATTTGTCCGCGTGACGAATAGGATAATTCCGCGTTTGCAAAAAGTAACGCGATAAATGTGAGGAGTAGGAATTGGAAAAATTATTTGTATTACGTTATGGTGAAATCGCTTTAAAAGGCAATAATAGACATGTTTTTGTCGATAGACAGGTAGCTAATGTCAAGTCTGTGTTAAGTGGTATTGATGCCAAGGTAACGAAAGAACACGGTCGAATTTTTGTCAGTGTTAAAAAAGAGCAAGAACAGGAAGCGATAAAGCGATTAAGGAAGGTTTACGGATTAATTTCCTTTTCGCCAGCTGATGTTTGCGAGTTAGAAATGGAAAAAATTGTTAACTTAGCAGTAGAGCAGCTAAAAACCTTGGTGGCTAAGTACGGAAATATTACATTTAAAGTTGAAACTCGGCGACCAAATAAGGGTTTTGCGTTAAAATCGCCAGAGATTTCGCGTTTGGTTGGTGCGGGCATATTAAAAAATGTTCGCGGGGTTAAAGTTGACGTACACCATCCCGATTATACTTGTTTTGTTGAAGTCAGAAGTCAGGCTTATGTTTATACCGATATTATTAAAGCGCAGGGCGGTATGCCATATGGTAGCGCTGGTAGGGGATTATTGTTATTATCGGGCGGCATTGATAGTCCAGTTGCTGGGCATTTGATTGCAAAACGCGGGCTATTGATTGAGGCAGTACATTTTCATAGTCATCCATTTACTAGTGAAAGAGCTTATCAAAAAGTGGTGACTTTGGCGAGAAAATTAGCTAATTACACGGGTATGATTAATCTGCATAGTGTGAATTTATTAGAAATACAAGAAACGATTAAAGAACATTGTCCGAGTTCTGAAATGACGATTTTATCGAGAAGGGCGATGATGAGAATTGCTACTAAAATTGCTGAAGAGCGCTCGCTTAAGGCATTAGTGACAGGTGAGAGTTTAGGACAAGTCGCATCACAAACCCTAGAAGGTATTAGCGTAACGACAGATGCTACTTATTTACCGATATTTAGACCGTTAATTGCCATGGATAAATCGGATATTACGATTATCGCTAAGGAAATTGATACCTTTGAAACCTCGATTTTACCGTTTGAAGATTGCTGCACGGTTTTCCTTCCTGATAGAGTCGTTACTAGACCAGAAGTGGAAAGAATTAGAGCAAGTGAAGCGTTGATAGCTATTGATGAACTGGTGAAAAAAGCCGTGAACAATAGAACGATAGAACAGATAACAGCAGTTGAGGAACTTAGCCTATGAAGAAAAATATCACATTGTATAGTTTGTCTTTTTGGCTGTTGTTGTTATTGACCAATAATTTTAGTGCAGATGATATTGTAAAGCAAGAATCTGCTAAGCTGACGGCTAGTGATTTAACGATTACATGGGTAGATGGCTTTGATGCTAATTTAAGTAAGTATAATACGACCTATCGAAGCGTTTTTGGCAGTGGACTTGTTCCCGTATTAAAAGCGGGGAAATACGGTTATATCAATAAAACTGGGCAGGAAGTAATCGCTTGTCAATATGATAAGGCGCAAAATTTCAGCGAAGGCTTAGCGGCGGTAAAAAAAGCTGATAAGTGGTCTTATATTAATACAGATGGTAAAGCCATTGGTAATTTTATATATGAGCATGCTGGTGAATTTAAGCAAGGCTTAGCGGCGGTAGTAAAAACAGGAAAACTTGGTTATATTGATAAAAACGGTGTAGAAGTGATAGCTTGTCAATATGATTATTCAGAGGAAACGATAGTTAATAATAATTATGAAATAGCGGCAGAGCATAATTTTAACGATGGTTTTGCGCTGAATATAAAGGCTGGAAAATGGGGTATGCTCGATAGAAAGGGCAACTTTAAAATTTTAGATTATGAAAGAATTATGCCTTATAGTGAGGGTTTAGCATCGGTTAGAAAAAATCAAAACTGGGGTGCCATTGATATTTATGGGCGAGAAGTAATTGCTTGTCAATATTATCGCAACTTTAGATTTAAAGAAGGCATTGCAAGTGTAGACGTATATGATTATAAAAATGGCAAAGCCGTTGGTACGCATTGCGTAGCGATTGATAAACAAGGCAAAACACTTTTTACGCCCGTCGTGCCTTTTACTAATTTTAGCGAAGATTTAGCGGCAACCTTAGATATTACTACATTGACATTTTCTTATATTGATAAAACGGGCAAAGTGGTTATTGTTGGTGATTATGATATTGCCGATGATTTTCACGAAGGCGCTGCTTTGGTTTATAAAACAGTTGGCAAAAACAGATACGCTGGTTTTATTAATAAAGAAGGAGAAATTATATTACCTTTAGAATATGAAATTAATGGATATTTTAACGAAGGCGCTGTGTTGATAAAAAAAGACGGCAAACTCGGCATATTGACGATAAAGTGAAGAGAGTGCGAGCGACAAAGTGATAATTTTCAGCTTGTTTTCTCATTTTGTGTGCAGCCTGCACACAAGCATACTTTTTTGTCCTTTTCATATTGAAATTTTTATTTTATTCATATAGACTTATAGTATAAAGAAAAAAGATAAGAAAAGGGGTAAGTATGGTTGACAATAATAAAAGAAAAAACAATGAAAAAGTAATGTTACCGAAAGTCGATTTTGCATTCAAATTATTATTTGGTAGTGAAGAAAATGTTCACTTGTTAAAATATTTGCTAAGACAGGTGCTAAAATTAGAAGAAGATGAACTCGAACAAATAGAAATTATTAATCCTGAACAAATTAAAGAGCATTATGAGGGAAAAACTTCTGTATTAGATGTTTTGGCAAAATTAAAAAATGGTAAAAGAGTAAATATAGAAATACAAATTATCAATACAAAGAGTATGAAGAAGAGAATACTTTTTTATTGGGCAAATATGTATAAGAGGCAATTAAATAAAAATGAAGATTATGCTAAATTAAAGAAATCTATTTCGATAAATATATTAGATTTTGAACTCTTTGATACAGAGGAACTTCATTCGATTTATCATATTAGAAATGATAAAACATCAGAATTATTTTCTGATATGTTAGAATTACATGTAATAGAATTGCCTAAATTAAAAAAGCATATCGTATCAGAAGAGAGTAAAGAATTTATTGATTTAATGAAATTTTTAGCTTCCAATACAAAGGAGGAACTAATGGATATAGCGGCAAAACAAGCTGAATTATCAGAAATAATTGATATAATGAATTCATTGAGTGATGATGATGATACTTGGTATAGCTATTTATCACATGAAAAGAGACTTCGCGATGAAATTAGCCGATATAATAGTGCCTTAGAAGAAGGATATGAAAAAGGCATGGAAAAAGGCATAGAATCGGTAGCTATTAATTTATTAAATTCAGGTGTAGGTATTGAGTTGGTTTCTAAGTCTACAGGTTTAAGTAAAGAAAAATTATGTTTGTTGAAAAATAAAAATTGATTGATAAACAGGGATATTATATAATGTGCTTAATGGTACTTTATGGAGGAAAGGCAGATGTTAATTAAATTTGAAGTAGAAAATTTCAAAAATTTTAAAGAAAAATTGGTATTTGATTTATCTGCCTCAACGGTTTATGAATTTAATAATAAAATTGTAACAGATGGTGGTAATAAGAAATATTTGAATAAAGGTGTTATCGTTGGAGAAAATGGTAGCGGAAAATCTAATCTGGGATTGGCGATTTTCGATATAGTTAAAAACTTGACAGAAAATACTGTGGAACAAAATTCTTATTTTGTTTATACTAATTTAGATTCTGATAAAAAAAATGCTATTTTTAAGTATACTTTTATTTTTGAGGAAAAATTATTAGTTTACGAATATGCTAAATCGGCATACAATCAATTGGTTTATGAAAAAATTTTTATAGATAATGTTGAATTTATAAGTTATGATTTTATAAATAATATTGGATATTCAAAAATTTCAGGGTCTGAAAATTTGAGATTGAATTATGACAATAATATGAATATATCTCGTGTTAAATTTATTTTAAATACAGCACTTTTACAAGAAAATTTGGAAAATAAAATTATAATAAAATTTAAAAAATTTATAGATAGGATGTTATTATTTTATTCACTTGAAAAAAGAGGTTATATAGGTTTTAAATCTGCGCATGAAAAAATTTCCAGTGTGATTTTAGAAAAATCTAGTATTCAAGAATTGGAAGAATTCCTTGCTTCTATGGGAATTTATTATTCCTTAATAGAAAAAGAGATTGATGGTGAAAAAAATATATATTGTCGATTTAAGGATAGAGATGTTAATTATTTTAATGTTATTTCAACTGGAACATCTTCTCTTACTTTATTTTATTATTGGTTTTTAGAGATGAGAGAGATGTCTTTTGTTTATATTGATGAGTTTGATGCATTTTATCATTTTGAATTATCAAAAAAATTGGTAAACAAATTGATTAATGATTTACCTAATACGCAAGTTTTTTTAACCACTCATAATACTAACTTAATTCAAAATAATATTCTTAGACCTGATGCCTACTTTAAGATGGACAATAATAGTGTAACATCTTTTGAAAAGTTAACTGATAAAAACATTAAACAGGCGCATGATATACAGAAAATGTATAAAGGCGGTGCGTTTTAATGAGTAATATACTTTTTATTTTAGAGGGTGAAAAAACAGAAATTGAAATAGTAAATAATTTGAAGAAATTATTTTTTAGTTCAAATAAAATCAATCTAAAAATCATTTCTATTTCCGCTAAGCAAAATATTTATATGTTATATGAGAAAATCAAGTCGTATTCTATTGATGGAATGTTTCCTGACTTAATAGAAGTTCTTAAAGAATTTGATTTATCAATTAATAATCAATTAACGGGATATACTAGTGATTCTTTTTCAGAAATTTATTTATTTTTTGATTTTGATTATCAACAATCTAATCTTGGAAAGAGACAAAATGTTTCTGAAACAATGCTGAAAATGTTAGATTTTTTTGATAATGAAACAGAAAATGGTAAATTATATATTAGCTATCCTATGGTAGAAGCTTTAAAAGACTGCCGTGAAATGATAAATATTTATGAAGTAGTTGATTATAAACAAACCTGTCATGAGCAAAATATTAAATATAGTAATATTAATAAATTTGATTTTACTGTTTGGAAAGTGTTTTTTAACAACTTCAGAAATGTTTTAAATATTTTATATAATATATCAAAACTCGATTTTGAATTTTATAATAAAAATATAAATCCTACTAGTGTATTTAAAAAAGAAATTTATAGTGTTAAGGAAAATGGTGAAATTTATATTTTGAGCGGTTTTTTAGAATTTTTGTTGGATTATAATAAGAAAAGCTTTTGGGTGAGCGTTTTTAAATAAATGCAAATTGAATAATTATTTAATTTAGTATCGTTATACTGAGTTGAATATGAAAAATTTAGTACTAGTAACGCTATAGCGTTATTTGAGCAAATGATAGTTAATACTAATCTTGTTTAAAAATGCATATTCCCACGCTGTCATTCAGAGGAGCAAAGCGACGTAGGAATCTTAGCGTGGTATAATATAAATAATTATGTAAATTAATTTGAGATCAGTATAAATTGATTAACAAATAGGATAATATGAAAAAAATATACGATTTAGGGAAAACGGAAATATATTGTGAGATTTTCAAAGTGATAGACTCACGTATGTATATATTAATAAATGAAAACAAAGCATTAATTGTCGACCCTTGTATCAGTGAAGACGTAGCGGCTTTATTGAAAGATAGACAGGTAGAAGATATATTAGTGATTTTAACGCATGAGCATTATGACCATATATCAGGAGTGAATTATCTACGCGAACGTTTTGATGTAACAGTAATAGCGTCAGAAACTTGTGCTGAAATGACCATAGACCCTAAAAAAAACAGGGCAAGATATTTTGAATTTTTGATAGAAGTTTCTGGTGGCGACTTGAGTTTATTAGAAAATCACGATAAGACTTATTCTTGTAGTGTCGATCAAACATTTAAAAATCAAAAATTAGTTAAATGGCAAGAACATCAATTTGAACTCACATATACCCCTGGGCATTCTAGGGGATCTATTTGTATTTTGCTTGATAAAGAAATAGTGTTTACTGGTGATAGCCTCGTCAATGGACATAAGGTTATTACTAATGGAACAAGTGGTAGTAAAAAAGATTATAGTTTATATGCTAAGCCTTATATAGATGCTTTGCCAGCGGAATTGATGGTTTTTCCTGGACATGGAGAGATAGGAAATCTAGGCAGAGTAAGAGATGAATTTGGCGATTTTGTTATATAAGTTTTATTTATTCTATCCATATTTTGTTATTTTCTATGTGTACTTTATTATCAATTATTGCTTTTACTGCTTTTACATAGACAGCATGTTCTAGTTGTATGCCCTTTTTTTGGATATTTCTAAAGTTGTCAGTAGAATTTATTTCATAATGTTCTTGGGTTATAATTAGACCTGTATCAATATTTTCATCGACAAAGTGGGCGGTAACACCAGAAATTTTAACGCCAGAATCATAAATAGCTTGATAAGTTTTGATTCCGTAAAAACCTTTACCAGAAAATGCGGGTATGAGCGATGGGTGAACATTTAAAATTTTATTTTGATATACATTGATTATTTCTTTAGGAATTATTTTTCTATATCCATCTAGACATATTAAATCAATTTTATGTTTAGATAGTGTATGTATAATATATTCATTCATGGAAGAAAAACCTGCTTCTGACCAATTTTCTTCTAAAATCAAATTTATGCCTAGGGATTTGATTTTTCCTATTGCGGCTTTATCGTTTTTTGAACAGATAGCAATTTTAATTGTGCAATTTTTAATTTCGTTTTTATTTATGTTTTTTAGTACAGTTTGCATATGACTAGCAAGACCATAGACAAAAAAAGCTATATTTTTCATTTTATAATTCCTTTTCATTTTTTAGTGTATAGTTATTAAGTTATCTGATTAGCAGATT
>PDWI01003666.1_pt1 | contig 34018 bp, 30 predicted proteins | sample 1430891 | NCBI WGS metagenome assembly PDWI01 (sample SAMN01162508, study PRJNA174530) | Oral metagenome, whole genome shotgun sequencing project. | biome: Marine environment; feature: Marine mammal; material: Swab sample of the gingival sulcus; isolation source: swab sample of gingival sulcus... | reverse complement strand
ACTTGGCTTTGATGTATTGATTATTTCTAATAAATCGTATAGCTCGATTGAAAATTACTTTCCGTCAAGTTTTTACGATGTGTATAGGTATGATGAAAAAACTAAAAAAGAAGTTAGTAGCAAAAATCACTATAAACCGGGACTAATATTTGCAGTGTTTTTGATACTTGCTGTTTTGGTTTTCGCAGTTTTTAAGTTTTATATTTAAAAAAGATTAGAGGAGAGAAACGAATGAATAGAAAGTCTAGGGTAAGTTTTAGGGTTACCAATATGGTGTTGAGTGCAAAATTAGTTGCACTGTTGGCGATATTTAGTTATACAAGTATTTCTTTACCTAGTGGAGTGCCAATTACTTTGCAAACTATGGCGGTATTTCTAGTTGGTGCATTGTTATCACCATTATACGCTTTTGCAACAGTAAGTATTTGGGTTATGATTGGTGCACTTGGTTTACCTGTATTTGCAAAGGGTGCAAGTGGGTTTGGTGTTTTAGGTGACTATACTGGTGGTTATATTTTTTCATTTATAATTGCGGCTGTCTTTATATCGCTGTTTAAGGGTAAAAATAACAGTTTTATAAGATACATAATTGTAATGACACTTGCTACATTTTTAATAATTTATCCAATTGGTGGTTATCGTGCTGCTATGATATTTGGTTTAGATTTTAAGCAGTCGATTGATAAATTAATAGTGCCATTTTTACCAGGTGCAGTTGTTAAAATTTCGCTTGGAGCTTATATTGCTAAATCGGTTGTTGCGGGGATTAATCCTGTTAATAATATAAAACCAATTCAGACATCTAAGGAATTAGCATAAGATATTTTTCAAAAATATTTAACATAGAAAGGAAGATAAAATGAAGTCAATTTTGCTGTCACTCGCTCAAGCTCATGTAGTTGTTAGCTTGGTGTTCTATTTTTCTCTTTTTACTTATTCTAGATATACAGTCTTTATCAATGGTAAGAGAGAAAAATTATATACAGCGTACTTGGCTTCATTTTTTTCGTTAACTTTTTTATTTTTAATTTTTAGTGGAGTTGAACTCTTTTCACTTGTATTGGTGGCAGAATGTTTGTATTATATTCTGCTAATGCTTTTTGAAATATTTAACTTCAAAAATAAAGAACTACATTTTAGTATTGGGATTAGTTTATTTTTATTATTTCTACTGGACAAAGGTGGAGTTGCACAGTATTTATTTGCGATTAATTTAAAACTATTGGCGATTGGTAATGTTGCAATTATTTTGTTATTTGTCATTTTTTATGTTTGGAAAAATCAAGTTACTAATTTTACTAAATTGCAGTTTATAAATTTGCTTTCATATGTAGTTTTAATTTTTTCAAAATCTGAGACTGGTATTTTAATTATGTTATTTACTAGAATAATTTATTTTGTAATGGTGTTTAGAGACCTAGTTTATATAGCTAATTATAGTTATAAAATAAAAAAAGATGAATTTGAAAAGATGAATCAAGATTTTGATAATGAAGTTCGTAAAAAAGTAAAAACACATATGTTTTATTTAGAAATGAGTAAGGAAAAAATGTCAGAAATGGCAAAGTTTGATGATATGACAGGTGTTTATAATAAAAAAGCAATTATTGAAAATTTAAAAGATTGTATTCAAAATAAAGATATAGATATGTTTTCGATTATCATGTTTGATATAGATGAGTTTAAGAGAATTAATGATAATTTTGGACATGTGGCTGGTGACAAATGTATCAAGCAGCTTGCTAATATTGCTAAAGATGTCTTTAGAAACAATGATATGGTTGGTCGCTATGGTGGTGACGAGTTTATTGTTTTGCTTTGTAAGTCTGACTTGAAAAATACAGTAGCCATAGCGGAACGTTTTAGGAAAAAAGTGGAAATAACAACTGAACCTAAGTTTAGTATTTCACTTGGTGTAGCAAGTTATCCAAGTGATGGAAATAATGCTGAAGATATTATTAAACATGCTGATGAGGGGCTTTATCTTGCTAAAAAGCGTGGTAGAAACTGTGTCGGCTATCTTAATTTAAATGAACCTGAGGTATTGAAAGACAAGTAATGAGCGTAAGAGAGTATGTATGTATTTGGTAATATTGAATGAGTATTTTAAATAAAGATTAGTATAAAATAGAACTTTACATTTTTTGCAGAATAGGGGAAATAAATGAAGAACAAACTTTTTAGAATGATACCTAAGATTGATGAAATATTAAATGATGCTAGGGTGATTAAGTATTTGGAAGAATATCCTAGGGTTTATTTAATAAATGCGAGCAATGAAAAATTAAATAGTATTAGAAATCAGATCAGGTCGCTAGATGATAGTAATATATTAAAATTTAAAGTAGATTTTGATGAAATTGTAAATGAAGTTGTTAAAAATGCAACTTTAAAGAGTCAAACTAAGTTGCGTAGAGTAATAAACGCTACTGGTGTTGTTATTCATACCAATATGGGTAGGTCGTTACTTTCGGAAAAGGCTCTTTCCAATGCTTTAAAACTAGCTTCTAATTATAATAATTTAGAGTTAAATTTAGAAACTGGTAAGCGTGGTTCGCGATACGACCATTTGGAAGAATTGATTACAATGATTACAGGTGCAGAGGCTTGTCATATTGTAAATAACAATGCTGCGGCGGTTATGCTGGTGCTGGCAAGTATGGCGAGTGGCAAAGAGGTAATAGTTTCTAGAAGTGAGTTAGTTGAAATCGGTGGTTCTTTCAGAGTTCCAGATATTATGAAACTGTCATCGTGTAATTTGGTAGAAGTTGGTTGTACAAATAAAACTCATCTTCTTGATTATCAAAATGCTATCAGTGAAGAAACGGCAATGATTTTAAAGGTGCATACAAGTAATTATAAAATTATGGGTTTCACAGAAAGTCAATCGGTTGGCGATTTAGCTATACTTGCTAAAGCTGAAAATATACCATTGGTTGAAGATATCGGTAGTGGTTCACTGATCGACCTTAGTAAATTTGGTATCGCTGGCGAACCAACTGTGATGGATAGTTTGCAGGCTGGCGCTGATGTCGTTACTTTTTCTGGTGATAAGCTACTTGGTGGTCCACAATGCGGTATAATAGTTGGTAAAAAAGAGTATATCGATAAAATGAAAAAGCATCAATTAACAAGAGCTTTTCGTGTAGACAAAGTAATTTTATCACTTTTAGAAACAACTTTAAGAGAATACTTAGATGAAGAAAAACTACTTAAAAACAATCCAACTTTAAGTATGATAACTGCTGATAAGGTTGCCTTGTTAAATAAAACTAAGGCCTTTAAAAATGTCTTAGACGAGATAAATGGTTTAAATACTGAAATAGTTGAGGCTGTGTCCGAAGTAGGCGGTGGTTCATTGCCATTAACCGAACTTTACGGTTTCAATTTAGTAGTTTCAGTAGATGGCATTTCAAATGAAAAACTTAAAACTGCGTTGCGAGAATATCGCATACCGATAATTGCGAGAATAAATGACGATAAATTACTTTTTGATGTGCGTACTCTTAAAGTAGAAGAATTTGATATAATTAAAACTGCCTTAAAAGAAATAATAGCATAGAGGAGAAACAATGTCTAATATTATAATTGGAACGGCTGGTCACATTGACCATGGTAAAACAACCCTTATCAAAAGACTGAGCAATATTGATACGGATAGGTTAAAAGAAGAAAAGAAACGTGGTATCACTATCGAGCTAGGGTTTGCATATTTTGATTTGCCAAGTGGCAAAAGAGCGGGTATTGTTGATGTGCCTGGTCATGAGAAGTTTATCAAAAATATGTTGGCTGGAGCTAGTGGTATTGATATGGTTATATTGGTAATTTCAGCCGAAGAAGGCATCATGCCACAAACTAGAGAGCATCTTGATATATTAAACCTTTTAGGGGTGCAAAATGGTGTTATTGCCCTTACTAAGTGTGATTTAGTTGATGAGGACTGGAAAGAGTTAGTCAAGATGGATATAGCATCGGCTATGGAAGGCAGTTTTTTGGAAAATGCTGAAATAGTTGAAATCACAATGGATAACGATGATTGTCTTGAAGATTTAAAAAATGTTGTTGACAAGGTGTCGGATAACGTAATTGAAAAAAGTTCATCGGGTTTGGCTCGACTTCCTATTGATAGGGTATTTACTTTAACGGGTTTCGGTACAGTTGTGACAGGAACGCTTGTTGAGGGCAAAATAAATGTTGGTGATGTTTTAAGTTTGTATCCTGATGAAAAAGAGGCAAGAGTTAGAAATATCCAAGTTCATGGCAAAGATGTTAAAACAGCAATTTCAGGTCAAAGGGTAGCTGTTAACATTTCCAATTTAAAGAAAAATGAAATTAATCGTGGTGATGTTTTAGCTTGGAAAAATTCTATGACCAGTACATATATTGTTGACTGTACTTTGAACATTTTAAAGTCATCGGCTAGAGTAGTAACAAATTGGTCAAGGATTAGAGTTTATCATGGTTCTAAGGAATTATTAGCCAGAGTGGTTCTGCTTGATAAAGAAGAACTTAATCCTGGTGAAAGTTGTTTTGCTCAACTTCGCCTTGAAGAAAAAACTAGTCTAAAATATGATGATAAATTTGTCGTTAGATTTTATTCGCCCCTTGAAACTATTGGTGGTGGTGTGATACTTGACCCAAATGCTGTCAAACATAAGCGTTTCAAGGATGACATTATCAATGATTTAAGTAAAAAATATGCTGGTGATGATAATACTATCATTGAAGATATTATGATTAAAAATGCAGATGATGTGCTTGATATTGAAAAAATCATTAGTCTTAGTGGCTTTGACAATGATACGGTAAGTCAAGCTATTGCTGAGTTAACAGAGCAAAATAAATTAACGATAATAGAAAATGCGTACTATGTTCATAATGAATATTTAAATCAAAAAAATATACAACTTCTAGAAGGTTTAAATAAGTTTTACGAAAAAAATCCTTATAAAATTGGTTTTACAAAGGAAGAAGTACGTAAAAAACTATTTAAAAATTATAAGCCAAAAGAGTTTGATAATTTATTAAATAAATTGTTTGATTTTGGTGATACGACTTTAGAGGGTGATTTTGTTAAAATAAAAGATAGGGTCTTGGAGTACAGTAAAAGAGATAAAACGCTAATGCTTGCTATTGTCGATAAGTATGATGAAATGGATCTAAATCCTATCGCAACCCATCGAGTTATGGAAGAATTAAATATGACACGAAATGACAATAGGGTATTAGAAGTGCTTTATACAAATGGTAAAATCGTTAGGTTAAGTGAAGATTTTTCGATGTCGAGGACAGCTTATGATAAAGCGATTAATCAGCTAAAATGTCATTTTGAAACAAACAGTGATATCAGATTGGCTGATTTTAGGGATATGACAGGTACTTCTCGAAAAATATCAATGCAACTTCTTGAATATTTTGACAGGATAAATTTGACAAAACGTGTCGATGATGTAAGGGTACTTGTTAAGTAATGAAAAAAAGTGTTCTTGTTGCAATGAGTTCAGGTGCTGATAGTACAGCATCTGTTCTTTTATTAAAAAAACAAGGGTTTGAAGTTGTTGGTGTAACTTTCATCATGCTTGAAAAAGATTTTAAAACAGCTGAAAAGGCTAAAAATTTAGCTGATAAAATTGGCATAGAGCATTATAGCATAGAAATTATCGACACTTTTAAGAATGATGTTATCGCACCCTTTGTGGAATCCTATGTTTGTGGTAAAACACCTAATCCTTGTTTGATATGCAATCGTATGATAAAGTACAAATATTTATCTGCTGAGCGAGAAAAGTTAAATTTTGATTATATGGCGACTGGGCATTATGCAATAGTTTCTGATAATCAAAAAAGGTTAATCAAAAAATCAGTAAATGAAAGGCGTGACCAATCATATTTTTTGTATAGAGTAGATAGCGAGATGCGTGAGCATTTAATTTTACCATTAGGTTATTTTAATAACAAAGAAGAAATTTATACCGTTGCCCGAGAATCAGGCTTAGAGTTTAATAATATTGCGGAAAGTCGTGGTATTTGCTTTATAAATAGTAGTTATAGTGATTATATAAAAAATGTTGCGAAACAGGATTTATCTTGTGATATAGTTGATTTGCAGGGTAATTTATTGGGGAGAGCTGAAAATTATACTTCTTTTACTATTGGGCAAAAAAAGGATATACCTAATAAGTACAGCGTGCTAGCTGTTGATGCTTGCAATAAAAAAATAATAGTAGGTGATGATGTAGGTCTCTACAAAAAAACTATAAAAATTAGTGATTCTATTTATCATAGTGTTATTGATGAAAATAAAATTTACAAAGTTAAGATGTTTAATTGGGGATATAGTTTAGATGCTAAAGTCGTGATAGATAAAGATATGATAGTATTTGAAAAGCCAGTTAGGGCACCGGCAATCGGTCAAGAGGCGGTTATCTATGATGGCGATTATGTTGTAGGTGGTGGTGTTATTTCAGAGATACCTGATTTTATTATCAACACAGTGTAAGATTGGAAAGGTTATGGCTATGAATAAAAAACCGATACCATTAAAAATGAGTGGCTTTCAAGAAATTAAAAATCCAGCACCGAAGAAAAATGGCCTGTATTATAGTAATGTTAAAAAAGTCGTTGGTATTGTAAGTGGTAAAGGTGGTGTTGGCAAGTCGCTGATAACGTCTTTATTAGCCTGTGCGACTAATAAAAAAGGATATAAAACTGCAATAATTGATGCTGACATTACCGGTCCAAGTATCGCTAAATCTTTTGGTGTAACTGGTAAAACAACTTTGTCGTCAAAAGGTATTTTGCCAGTTACAACGGACTGTGGTATTAAACTTATGTCAATTAATTTTTTACTAGATAATCAGTCAGATGCTGTATTGTGGCGAGGACCGCTTTTAAATGGTGCTATCAAGCAATTTTATGAAGATGTTTATTGGGGTGATGTTGATATTATGTTTTTGGATATGCCCCCTGGAACAGCTGATATACCGCTTACAGTTTATCAACTTATTAAGCCTAGTGGTGTCGTTATGGTGACTACTCCGCAAGACTTGGTATCAATGATTGTTGCTAAAGCGGTTACTATGGCGGAAAAGATGTCTATCGATATACTAGGACTTATTGAAAATATGTCTTACTATCAATGTCCAGATACTAATAATAAGCATAAAATTTTTGGCGAGAGTAATATTGATGCTTTTGCTAAGCAAATAGGTGTTGATGTGTTATCTAAGATAGCAATAACCCCTAAGTTTGCACAGTATTGTGATAATGGAAAGATAAGTGAGATTGATGACAATCCACTTGATGATATAGTCGATAAAATTATAAATGATATTTAGGAGTTTATTATGAAAAAATTAAACGAATTGATAAATTTAGCGAAAAAGCAAAAAACGATGAAGTTAGTGGTGGCATCAGCGGAAGATAATGATGTGTTAAAGGCGGTAATAAAGGCTAGTGAAGAAGATATTATTCAGGCAATTTTAGTTGGTAATAAAGCCAAGATAATAGATTTGTTAATGGAAAATGGTAAAAAAGAAACCGATTTTGAAATCATTGATGCCAACACACTAGAAGAATCAGCTGAAATCAGTGTAAAACTTGTTTCATCTGGCAATGCTGATTTTCTTATGAAGGGTCTGATTGATACTTCAATACTTTTAAAATCAGTTTTAAATAAGGAGTATGGACTTAGAACTGATAGTCTTTTATCACATGTAATGGTTTATGAAGTTCCGGCTTATAAAAAATTGTTATTCTTAACTGATGGAGGTATGAATATTAGTCCTGATGAAAGTCAAAAAGCTAAAATTTTGTCAAATGCTGTAACAGTTGCAAAGTCACTTGGTAGTCAAACTGTCAATGTTGCTGTGATTTGTGCAAAAGAAAAGGTCAATCCGAAAATGCCAGCCACAGTTGATGCTGAAATGTTGGCTAAGAGAGCCCAAAATAACGAATTTGGTGCAGGAGTCATAGTTGAAGGACCTATTTCAGTAGATTTAGCCTTGTCGCCTAAATCGTGTCAAATTAAAGGTTTTAACAGTGAAATTACGGGTGAGGTAGATATAATGCTAGTACCGACTATTGAAGTGGGTAATGCTGTGGGGAAAACAATGACATACCTTGCAGGTGCAACGTCAGCAGGGATTATCATGGGTGCGAAAAAGCCGATTGTACTGGTTTCGAGAGCTGATGATTTTGAAACTAAATTAACTTCTATTGCACTAGGTAGTGTAGTGGCGTGCGGAAGCTTATAACAATAGTATTAGAATTAACATTTGATGATGTCACTGTGAAATAGAAAGTGGGGCTAATAACAATGTTGACAAAGATTTTTTTAGAAACTGATAGATTACTACTTAGAAATTTAAAAGTGTCAGATGTTGATATTATGTATGATTATAGGAATAATGAACTTTGTTCAAGGTATCAACGTGGTCAAGTGAAGTCGAGAGACGAATTAATTAATTTAGTCAATGAACATAGTGGTGATGATTTGTCAGTTGATGTGACTACTATTATTGCGATAGAACATAAGGAAAAATCAACAATGTTAGGTGAAATTGTTGTCATGCCTTTTGAAAACACAATATCACTTGGTTATACACTGTCCTATAAGTATCATCGCAAGGGTTTTGCTTATGAGGCGTTGTATTTTTTGATAGCATTTCTTCATGAAAAGTATCCTGAATTTGAGTTTATAAGTTTCACGGAGAAAGAAAATATTGCAAGTATTAATCTGCTCAAGAAGTTGGGATATGATTATTTAGGGTACGCTGAATCTAAAAGTTCTGAAGTTTTCGGCAAGTATATTAAATCAAATCCGTTTGGTGATTAATCTGATTAATTTATTTGGAAATAGTAGTTATGGATAAAACAGTTATAAGTATTGCTAATTCGATATTTAAGTTCATCATGTCTTTTTAGTTAAATTAAATATCAAAAGTTGAAACCGCTTTGTATAGGTAATTTAATATTGTTTTAATCTAAGAATTTAATTTTTGTGATATACTTAGATGTAAAAATACAGTTATACAAGGTGGAGGTAATTATGAAACGCGTAAGATTAATGCTGTTTTTAGCAGTAGTTTTAACTTTTAATACAAGTTTTGCTATTGAATATATTGAAAGCAGTAAAAATGAAGAGGAAATAGTTAAAGGTGTCAGCTATATCAATGAAAAATCTATCACAAATTTAGGTTTTTTAAATACTGATGTGCTAATAATTGATGGCAATAATGAAAATATTTCTTTTAAAACTTTACGAAACAACGAAGATTTTAGAAAACTAACTCGTGTATCTGAGTTGGCTGGTCAAAATCCTGATGTAGTTGGGGCGGTTAATGCTTCGTTTTTTGGCTTTAGTAAGGGTTACGGCGACTCAATTGGGCTAGAGCTTGCAGATAAAAAATTTAGTTATGCACAAACGGGATACAATCTAAGTCAAAATAAATTTTGTAATTTTATAACAACTGAAAATGAAAAATTATTTAAGTATCTTTCGGTTGATTTTGAAATCGCAAACGCTAACAACGAAAGTTTTAAGTTTCAAGGCTACAATGTTGGTGTTGTAGATAAAAGCGTCTTGATTTTTAACAATAGAGCTTACAAATGTACTGATGATGTCTTGAAATTAGGTGACGTTACATTGGTGCTTGTTGAAAATAACATTGTAAAAGGTGTTGTTACTGAGAATGTCGAACTAACTGATAATAATTATGTTATAAGTATACCGACTACAATGTTTGACCAATACAATATATATCTACCAGTTGAGTCGGAATTAAAAATCAATAGCAATATAAATTTTAATATGGATGAAGTAAAGACTGCTATTGCTGGTGGTGGTGTCTTTTTACGTGATAGTGCTTATGTTAATGAAGGACTAGCGGTAGCACCTAATGGCAAGCACCCAAGAACTGCTATTGGTATCAATAAAAATACTAATCAGATTATTTTAGTAACTGTTGATGGTAGAGGTAAGTCGATTGGTGCTAATGCTCAGCAGATGGCTGATATTATGTTGAGATATGGTGCGACAGATGCTATGCGTTTTGATGGCGGTGGCTCTACATCTATGGTTAAAAAAGGCCGTTTTGATAAAAAGCCAGTTTTAGTTAATAAACCATCGGACGGTAGAGAACGAGCTGTTATTAATGCTCTTGGTGTAATTTCTAAAAAAGCGGAGAATGGTAATTATACTTTTAAACTTTTTACCGATAGAAAAGAAGTTTTTGCTGGTAATAAACTAACGGTTATTCCGAGTCTACTTGATGAGTTTGGTAATAGAATTACTCTTGATGAATCGAGTGTAACTTATAATGTCAGTGGTGATTATACAAGAGAGGGTAATAATTTCTTTATAAAAAGTGCTGGTAATATAGATATTTCGGCAAGTTACAATGGTATGACCGATACTACGCAGGTTGTTGTTAATGATGCATTATCGAACTTGGTGGTTTCACCAAAAGTTATCTATGATAATAAAGCTACAATTAGAGTTTCTGGTATATCAAAGACAGGCGAAAAAGTTAGTCTGGTAAAAGAAAAAGTGCTTTTCAAGAAAATCGGTAATATTGCGGATGTAGTCAATTTTGAATATACGCCAAATGGTAATAATGGTATTATTGAAGTTTCTTATAATGGTGTGAAACAAAATATTTTTGTTATGAATACCGTTAATTTTAGTGGACTTGACAATGTGTACAAAAATGTTAAAAAAGTTAAATTTACTCAAGGAATTGACCAATTTGAAAATTTACCAGTTGATAGCATGCTTTTAACTGAAAAAGTTGATGCTAATACACCAAAATTATGTGTGTTTGGTAGTACGGAAAAAAGTAAGTTACTAGAAAATAAGATTGTTTTGGCGAAGTTATTTGATAAGGTAAAGCTCTATACTTCAATTAATTTTATTGGTAAATCTGATTGTGAAGATTTTGCTGGTTTACCTGTTAATCTAGTTAAAACAGAATATGGTGTTTTGGATAATGGTTTAGCACGCATCATATCTTTAAAGTCGAAGAATTGGTCGTTTTTAAAAGAAGATTATACGCAGTATGAAAAGCTTAAAACTGCTATTAGGACAGCACCGACAGATGTTGTAGTGATAAATTCTGATGTTGATGTGCATAGAAGGTTAGATTTTAAGTATAAGAATGAACATACTTTATTCCATGAAATGATTGCTAGAGTTGCTAAAGAGGCGGGCAAAACTATTTTTTATGTTAATAACGACGCTTGGTCAACTAGGGTATATATAACAGATAATATTAGATATGTTTACCTTTGTGGCTTAAATATTAAAAATAAAGCTAAAAGCATCGATGATATGTATAGAATTTTAACTTTTTATAAAGTTAATGGTGCTACTAAGTATTCTTTAGAAAGTGTGTTTTAAAGATTAAGTTAGTACACGATTAAATATATTGTTAAAATAGAAATTATAAAGAAACCACGTGTAGATTTGAAAAAAAATTAAATTTATACGTGGTTTATGTATTTTTTATTAAAAAAATGCTAACAAATTATTAAAATACTCTTGATAAATGTCAATATACGTGTTATAATTTTAAACGAAAGGAAAAGAAGAGTAGGTGATAATATGATTCCAGAGATTGAACAAAAAATTATTAAGTCGGGGTTTAAGATAACTTCACAGAGAAGAGCGATTTTGAAAGCTATATCTGACAATTTGGATAAACATCTTTGTCCAGATGAGATTTACAGTATAGTTAAGGAAAATAATCCTGATATTGGATTAGCGACTATCTATCGAAGTCTGCAATCATTTACAAGAATTGGTGTTTTAACTAAGATGAATTTAGACGATAACATCTCGAGATATGAGCTTGTACTTCAAAATTCAAAGCATACACACCATCATTTGATTTGTGATACTTGTAATAAGGTTGATGAAATTAGCGAAGACCTTTTAGATGATGTAGAATTGAACATCGATAAGGACTATGGTTTTTCTGTGAGAAATCATATTGTGAAGTTTTATGGTACTTGTAAAAAGTGCCAGGCAAGTTAAAGTAAATTATAGCATTTATTTATAATCTCTAATTCGATACTTATAGAAAAAAATCTATAAGTATTTTTTTTCGAAAGCCAAGCAATGAGCAAAATAAGTAACTCCAAATAATCGTCAAGTTTACTTGTAAGAATTATTTGGAGTTACTTATTTTATTGAGAGCGGCAGCTCGAACGACCGACAGCGACCGTAGGGAGCGTAAGGGAGTTTGCTCATTGCTTGAGCAAGCCTGCATAATGAGTTTTTTTTATTATCTATTTTACTTGCTTATCTAAACAATAACTGCGTCCATATCCAAAATTCTATGCAGTCACGTATTATTATACGCATTGTATTTTAAAGAAACTATTCTACTCAATGTTAGCCAAATGAATTTTTGTAAGCACTCTTAAGCGGGTTCGCAGGCACTACAGCTAACTCGCGAAGCGAGTTAGCTGTAGTGCCGAGTAGCGGTGCTTGCAAAAAATTATTTGGCACAACTTGGCAAAAATTTTAAAATTAAATTAGTATAAAATAAAAGATAGAGTAGCATAAAAAACCTATAACTTTAGTTTCTAACTTTATAAAAACTAAAATTATAGGTTTTTTTGGAGGTGGCACCCAGATTCGAACTGGGGATCAAGGTTTTGCAGACCACTGCCTTACCACTTGGCTATGCCACCAAAAAAATGGTGACCCGTCCGCGACTCGAACGCGGGACCACCTGATTAAAAGTCAGATGCTCTACCAACTGAGCTAACGGGCCAATATTGGTGACTCCACCGGGAATCGAACCCGGGTTACCGCCGTGAAAGGGCGGTGTCTTAACCGCTTGACCATGGAGCCATAATTCATTATCACTTGTACTGTTTTTTGCAACAAGACTATTATATGTAAAATCGGGGCTGATGTCAAGAACTTTTTTTATTTTTTTTTATTTTTTTTTTAGAAATGACAATTTGTTCTTATTATCAAGTTTTTAGTGACATTTAAAAAAAAATATGATATGCTAGTACCTGTGGTATTTAAAAGGGAAGGTAATTATGAAAAAAAATATAGTAATAAAATTGTTGTTGGTTTTCTTATTTTCTTTTGTAGTAGTTTTTGGTGTAGGTTTTGTCTTTATTGACAATTTGTTTAATGAGTTTGTCGAAGAACGGCAGGTTGTTGATCATCCCTTGATGGAAACTTCACCAGAAGAGGAAGAAACAGATGTTAACTTAGCGGAAGTTAAGCAACTTGAGAAAGAAACGGAAAACGTTTTAAAGGAATCAATCAATATTCTGGTATTTGGTACAGATGAAAGTGGTTTTAGGTCGGATACAGCGATACTTTTACACTACAATCCTAAAAGCAAAAGCACTTGTATATTTTCAGTGCCAAGAGATTATCGAATTGATCTAAGTAAGGAAACACAAAAGTTAGTTAAAGCTCCTAAAAAATTCTTAAAGTTTACAGAGTTCTTTTCTTATGCTAAAATGTCTAAGCAAGGAAGTCCAGCGTCTTTATCCACTAAAATTGTTGAAGAGCTTTTAAGTATAAAAATTGACCATTTTGTTGTGGTTGATATTAGTGGCTTTAGAAAAGCAGTCGATGTAATTGGTGGTGTTGAGGTGTATGTACCACAAAACATGGTTTATTATGATAGAGTGCAGGAGTTTCGTATAAATCTGAAAAAAGGATACCAATTACTAGACGGTAAAAAAGCCGAACAACTTATGCGTTATCGAAAAAATCAAAAGGGTCGTGGATATCAGGACATAGGTAGAATGCAAATGCAACAATATTTCTTGACGGCCTATATCAAAAAGTTGTTTTCTTTAGAGTCAGTTGGCAAGATAGATGAGATAGTTAAGAAATTATCTGACGTTGTTAAAACTGATGCTAAACTAACTGATGCCTTGTTTATATTAAATTCAGTTCGCAAGGCTGATTTTAATAAGGTTGATTCTTACCAATTACCTGGTAAATGTGGTATGATAGGCAAGAAAAGTTATGTTAACCCAAGCCCGAAAAGTGAACTTAGAAAGTTTTATTTAAATGCTATTATCAATAATTCAAAGGAAGGTAAGATTGACTCAAAATCATTTGAAATTGATGTTTATGGTGTGAGAAAAAGCTTATCTAAAGAAGCAAAGGCTTTAGTTGAAAAGTTAAATGCTGATGGCTATACAGCTACCTATAAAGGTACTAGAGGAAATAATATACTAAAAACTAAAATTATCGTACCAAATTCAAGTGTTGGATATGATTTGAAAAAATATGTCAATCTGTCTGAAATTGAAATTGATGAGAAGTTAAAGCCAAAAGACAAAACAGGTAAGATTATAATTCAAATTGGTAAATTACAAAATTCTAATGAAAATTAATTTTGTAAATAAATAAATTTAAAACAATAGAGATGGATTTTTTCTGTCTCTTTGTTATTTATAGGGATATTAGTAATATTTTAAGAAAGGACACATATATGAGAGTAGTTGTGCAAAAAGTTAAATTTTCTTCGGTTAAAGTTGACGGTGAACTGGTCGGTCAAATCGAAGATGGTTTTAATGTACTTGTTGGCGTTGAAAAAACTGATACTAAAAAAGATGTCGAATATATTGCCAATAAGTTAATTGGACTTAGAGTATTTGAAGATGATGATGAAAAGATGAATTTGTCTATTAAGGATGTCAATGGTAGCATACTACTTGTGTCGCAATTTACTTTACTAGGAGATGTGAGAAAGGGAAGAAGACCAAGTTTTGTTGAGGCGGCCCGACCAGAAGTAGCTGAGCCTATATTTAACGATTTGGTTGAAGTATTATCTAAAGAAGTTCCAGTTCAAACTGGTAGATTTCAAACTCATATGCATGTAGAAATATTAAACGATGGACCTGTTACTATCTTGATAGATAGCAACAAGAAATTTTAGTTTACCATGTTTTGTAAATTAAGGAGATAAATTTGAATATATATATAAACCATGATGATAAGCATAAACTTCTTAATTTGCTTTCTAATTATTATCATGAAATTAATTTTACAAGTATTGATAAAGCTGATTTTGTAAATGAAATAACTAATACCGAAGCTGGTGCTGTCGAGTTATCATTTAAAGAGCTTGCATCAGATTCAATTTCGCAAAAAAAAATCACAGATAAAGATATAGTTAGTAGCGAAAATCTAAAGCTGATATATGATTTTTTTAGTAAAAGTGGCTTAGAACCTAGTTATGGTGTATTGTCAGGTGTAAGACCACTAAAGCTTATTCATAAATCGCTTGATGATGACATGATTTTGACTGATATGTACAAAAATCTTTACGAAAAGTATCGTCTTTCACAGTTTAAAGTTGATGAGCTTTATGGTATTGCAAAGTTGCAACGTCAATATTTATCTAAAGACAATGATAAACTTAGTTTGTATATATCAATACCTTTTTGTGCATCACGTTGTATATATTGTTCATTTCCGTCCTATATACTGGATAAGCACCGCTTAGAAATCGAGCAGTACGTCGACCAAATTATCATTGAATTAGATTTACTTAAACAAAAATTAGTAGACTATCATAAAGAGATTGACATTGTCTATATCGGTGGTGGTACACCAGCAGTGCTTAATCTTGCACAGTTTAAAAAATTGTTTACTAAGATAAATGAAATAATCGGAGTGAATAATTTAAAAGAATTTACGGTCGAGGCTGGTAGACCAGAATTTATCGATAAAAATATGCTTGATTTATTTAAGGCATTTAAAGTATCACGCATCTCGATTAATCCGCAAACTATGAATGATAAGACCTTAAAATTAATTAATCGTGAACATACCGTTCAAGACGTTCATAAAGCGTTTAATTTAGCAAGTAGTGATTATGATTTTGATATAAATATGGACGTAATTGTTGGACTGCCTTCAGAAGAAGTAGCAGATGTCGACAAGACCATAACAGAAATTTTAAAGTTAAAACCTGCTAATATCACAGTTCATTCACTTGCGGTTAAATCAAGTTCAAAACTCAAAAAGTCAGTTGATTCATATCATTTTGAAAAGAAACATCTACTGATAGATGCAATGGAAAATATTAAAAAATCTTGCAGTCTAGCTAGTTATAAACCATATTATTTGTATAGACAAAAAAATATGCTAGGAAGTTTTGAAAATATTGGCTATGCTTTACAAGATAGGCAGTGTATTTATAATATCAGAATATTAGAAGAAAGACATTCAATTATAGCACTTGGCGTAGGTAGTGTTAGTAAAGCGGTTAAAAAAGATGGTAGTTTGGAAAGACTTGCAAATTTTAAGAGTATAAGGGATTATCTTACTAAGCCTGAAAAAATGAAGGAAACAATTAATAATTTTTTTGATTATATTTAAGATATGTTGTTTTTAAGTGAAATTACTTTTTAATTTGGGTTAGTATAAAAAAGAAAGTACATGGTAGTAAAATGTCTAGTAATTTAAAAAATTTATTTCCAAATATTGATGATAGGGTGGCTTTAAATCATGGTTCTTATGGTCTTTTGCCTAATTGTATCCGTAATTATTTAAATAAAATAAGGTGTCTGCATGAAGATAATTTTTTGTCTTACATTGACAATGGGTTGATAGATGATTATCAAAACGCTGTTTGTTGTCTAGCAAAACTTATTGGCTGTGATAGTGATGATGTTGTTTTTGTTAGAAATGTTACTACGGCTATGGAAATTGCATTGAGTTCAATTGAACGGGCAATTTGTGCTAATTATTGTAAGGTTAAACGCATTGTGACAACTAATCATGAATATACTTCAACTAAAATAATGTTAAAACATTATGCTGAAAAATGGCAAGTTGATTTGGTGGTAATTGATATAGATGATTTGACAACAAAGCAAATCAGCCATAAAGTATTGCAAATTATTGATAAAGACGACCTTTTACTTATCTCACATATTACTTCACCACATGCTGAACTAATTGATATCACAACGCTAGTAAACTCGATTTATCGTGATTGTATTTGTATTGTTGACTGTGCACATACTGTGGGAAGTCTGGAGATTGCTAAGGAGATATTTGGTAAAGCTATATTTTGCTTTACTCTACATAAGTGGGGGTATTTTCCACGCGGGGTAGGTGCTTTATCTGTTCCAAATAATTTAAAGTGTTATTTTAAACCTTTGGTGCATAGCTGGTTTTATGATGATGACTTTAACAAACGGTTTTTATGGACAGGCACAGAAGATATTTTTCCTTATTTAGTAGCGAATAAATGTTTTCAGTTTAAGCAATATTTAGATAGTAATTGGGATAGGGGGCTAAAACTTAAAAATTACGTTAGGAAAAGATTAAATAGTGTTAGCAAATTGCAAGCTATTAAGGCAAATGATGAAGTAAGTAATATGCTTTCTTATTATTTTTTAGGGGATAAAGATGATTTTGCTAGGACTAGTCAAATTTTAAAAGAGGCAAATATTGAAGTTTGGTTTGGTATAAAAAATGAGCAAATCATATTGAGAATTTCACTTGCTCCTTATACAAGTATTATAGACATTGAAAAATTAGTAAATAAATTAAATATTTAACTATTGTGTAGTCTATGATATAATAATATTAACATAAACTAGTTAAATAATTGTCCTGATTAATTAGATAAGAAGGGAGAGAAAAGTGATTAGAAAAAATGTATTATTTGGTATGATGATGGTAGTTGTATTTACATGTTTTGTGTTTATAACACCTTGCTTTGCAGATGGTTCTGATGAATTAAAAGATGAGGAATGGGAGAACTGGGAAGTTTCAGATTGTAGTTCTGATGAACCTGAGCCAAAAGAAGAATGTACAATACCCGAATCAGAATTAGAACCTAATTGGGTTGATTTTCCAGAAAATTCTGAAAAATATCCTAAAGATTTTCATTCATTAGAAACAAGGGATGACTGCGGTAATGAAAAAAAACTGAATAAGACTAAAATAGACAAAAAAATAAAACAAAAAGCTAAGAATAAACGAAAATCTAAGCCAAAATTTAATTCAGCAAAAACTGGAAATAAAAAAAATGCTACAAGAAGTAATAAATATAATGATTTATTTAAAAAATTTATAATTTTTTTGCTATTAATAAAGTAGGTAGCGTAAGGGAGTTTCTCTTTGCTTGATCAGTATGTATAATAAGTATTGAAAGACTAGATATATCGGAAATGTTTTGATACAATTAAATTGATGTTAATTTGTTAAATGATTTTATTTTTTAATATACGAAGAAAGGAAAAAATTTATGTTAAAAATCGCATTAGACTTTGGAAAAATTATTATATTTTGGTTATTTTATTTATAAAGTAGTTTATTAATTATGTAAGGGTTAAACAATAATGAAAAGAAAATTAAAAGTAATTGGTTTTGGTTTGATATTAGGTATATTGCTGATAGTTTTACAAAAATCATTAGATATACCAAAAGATGATTTTAAGATAGTTTATATTATAGTTGGTGTGATTATAATTGTAGGTATCATTGTAATTAATGTGTCGTATTTTATGTACTATCGGAAACTTTTAATCAAAATAGCAAAAATAGCTGATAAAGGTGATTATAATATGGCTATAAGTCAAATCGAAACGTTACAGAAAAAAGCAAAAGGTGGTCATTTAAACAATGTAATTGAGATTGTTAGAGCTGGTTTTTATAATGATAAAGGTAGTTCGCAACAAGCAATAGAAATACTTGAAAATATGAATGTTGCAAAAATAAATAAAAAGTTGTTAAATGTTTATTATATGACCTTATGTACTTGTTATTTTTCAAATAATAATAGCGAAAAAGCGGTTAAAATATATGATGAACATAAAGAAGTTTTTAATTAGTATGAAAAAGATAAAAGATTTAAAAACGATGTGAATTATATATATTTAATTTATACTTATGTTGCTGTTTACAAAAAAGATTTTGAAAGTGCAGAATTTAATTTAGAAAAGTTAAAACAATGTGATACAAATAATAAATATGAAAAGCATATAAAATTGCTAGAAGCAGAAATCAGAGCATACTCGTTGAATAAGTAGTATATAATGGACGCTTTAAATAAAGATTTGTATTAAAACTCTTATCCTTTTTTATTATGAAAAGAAGGATAAGGGGATATATACAACTATTCCTTAAATATCAATTTAGGGAATAGTTAGGTATGAGGTAGGGTTATTTATATGGTTTAAAACTATATTATTAAGTATTGTTCATTTTTTAAAAACCACTTTATTAAAAGTTGTTTTTCTGTTATTATTATAAAAGTCTGTGTTATTCGGTTTACTGTATATGAAAGTTGAGCTTATTATGAATTATAGAAAAAATGACCATTTGCATTTTGCTTTAAATCAGCAAACTAAGCAAGATAATTTTTCTGATATTAGACTTATACATAGGTCGCTTAGTAACGTTAATTTAGATGATGTTTCGTTAGAAACTTCTATACATAATTGTAGTTTTCAATTTCCTTTTTATATCAATGCTATTACTGGTGGAACTCGTAAAGCGTTTGATATCAATCGTGACTTATGCAAAATAGCCTCAACTATGGGCATAATGCTTTGTTTTGGCTCTATCAGCCCTATTATCAAAGATGCAAGTCTACTTGATGAGTATAAACAACTTATTAATGAAAATGATAATTTGATTTTTAGTTTAAATATTGGTGCTGATAAGTCATATGATATGGTTGAAGATGCTATAAATCAGCTAAAACCACGTTTTTTACAAGTTCATCTCAATACCCTTCAAGAACTCATAATGCCCGAAGGCGATAGAAACTTTAGTAATATTAAAGCTAATATTGCAGAATTTGTGAAAAAATCAGCTGTTCCGATTATTGTCAAAGAAGTTGGTTTTGGTATGAGTTATCAAACCATAGCGACTTTAGAAAGTATCGGTGTTAAAGCAATTGATATTAGTGGCACTGGTGGAACTAATTTTGCCATGATTGAGAATATGAGACGGGAAACTTCACTTGACTATCTCAATGATTGGGGTATTTCTACGCTTTTATCAATGTTAGAAAGTCAACCATACGTTGACAAAATTGATATTTTAGCGTCGGGTGGTGTCAATAATCCACTTGATATTATAAAATGTCTTGTTTTAGGTGCTAAATCAGTTGGTATGGCAGGATTAATTTTAAAATATCTTGACCAAAATGGCGTTAGTAAAACGATAAACTATGTAGAAGAAATAAAAAATGAGCTAAAACTAATCATGACTTTACTTGATGCAGATAATATCAATAAACTCCGTAGCGTTGATTACGTACTTACAGGAGAAACGTATAATTTTTTTAAACAAAGAGGTGCTAAATGCAAGATAAGAAACAACTTATAGATATACTAGGTGATGTTGCTGATTTCAAACAACTGATATATGCAATGGTTATTTCGTCAGTTTTTGGACTTACGGCATATCTATTAGCTCCTAGTAAAGAGCCTTACCCACTTATTTGTGGACTAGGCGGTTTGATTATATCATTTGTTATAACAAATAAACTATTTAAACCGAAACGAAAAATAGTTTATAAGGAAGGAGATTACCATAATAATTAATATGATTATAGCGGCTATACTCGGAGCCGTTTTATACACGATAATTGGAGTTATACCGGGTACTGATGAAACTGCAGTTATTGCCCCTGTTACGCTTGGTTTAGTTTTAATTGGCATATCACCAGCTGTAATATTGGCTTTCTTTATATCAGCAATTATTTCTAAGAAATTAACCGATTCAATTCCAGTTGCTGTTGCCGGCATACCAGGTGGTGTTATGGCAGCGCCAATGGTTGAAAAAGCTGTTTTTTTAAAGAAAAACGGGCTTAGTGATTTGAGTATTAAAAAAATGGCATCAGGTTCAGTAATTGGTACAATTGTGTCTGTGCCAGTTAGTTTGTTTTTAGCTAAACAACTAATGCCCTATGCAGATACTATAAAAGCTTATTCGAGTCATATATTTTTATTTGGTGCAATTTTCTTGGCGTTAATGTCTAATAAAAAAGTGTTATCACTGATAAGTATATTCGTATTGTCGATATTCATACAAGGTGTGCGAAATTTTTATTGGTTTACAGGTTTAGTGCCACAAAAGAAAAATGTTTTTATATCATTTTTCTTAGCAATTACCATTGGAATTATGATTTCTAGTTTATTTGACTTGTTATTTAAGAAGAAACGTGAAGAAATGCTAACCTCTGAGTATAAGGAAACGGTTATTACTGATGGCAATACTAAAAAAGTATTCCCAAATCCTTTCCGAATACTAGATATAAAAGAATTGTTGTCAGCTACTTTTGCAAGTATAATTGGTTCGATGACATTTTTTATGAGTCCAATTGGAATGACATCATTTTTGGGCGAAGCGTTTTCATCGCATATCAAAGACCCAATCAAAAAAGCCAGTCGTGCAATATCGACAATGGACGCATTGTCCAATGCCACTTATGTAGCGGGAACACTTATACCATTGATTGCTATTGGTTTACCACTTAGTCCAATGTCGCTAGGACCTGCCCTACCATTATTTGATGCAGCTCCAGTTTTTACTACTAAACATAATATGCATCATATTTTAGAAGGTAATTTTGTATTGCCGATTATAATTGGTGCTGTAATTGCCATATTAATTACTTATCCAATTGCAATACTTTATTCTGAAAAAATTTGTAAGTTTGTTTTTGAAAAAATTTCACACGAAGCCTTACTTGGATTGTTTTTTGGAATAGTAGTTTTGATTGCTTACAAAGATGCTGGTGTTATTAATATAGCTGGTGTTTTAGTTGTCGGCTTATTATCGGGCTATTTAAATAAAAAAGGTGTAAATTATGGCGTGCAGTTTATGAGTTTATATTGCGCTAAATTTATATCAGTAAATTTATTAGGAATTTTTTAATAATAATTCTAAATTTATATAAAAAAACAGCAACTCAAATGCGATTTGCTGTTTTTTTTGTATATTATATTTTTTGACAATTTGGACATGTATGAGTACCACGCCCAGCTACTTTGCTTTTGACGATAAGATTACCGCATATTCGACACGGTTGACCAGTTCGATTATAAGCATAAGCACCAGCAAGATAATCACCCTTGACCCCTTCGGCATTTACATAGTTTCTACTACTAGAGCCACCTAAGTCAATGGATTTTTGTAAAACCAGTTTGATATTATCAGCTAAAGTATTTATTTCACCAGTAGTAAGTTTACCTACCAATCTAGTTGGGTGAACCTTTGAAAGAAGTAGTGTTTCATCAACATAGATATTGCCCAGTCCAGCAATTACTGATTGATCAAGTAATGCTGCTTTAATAGATGTACCTTTGCGACGTGACAACCGTTTTGCTAAAATTTCACCATTAAAACCATCTAATAGTGGTTCTGGACCAACTTTTTGCATAAAAGGCATTTCTTTAACTTCATCCGTAGCTATCAACTTTACATAACCAAATTTACGTTGGTCATTAAAAAATAAATTACTATTATCTGCAAATTTAATTATGACGCGTGTACTTCGGTCTGGTAATTTATTTATCAAACTATCACTTGGATGACCAGCACCATAATCTTTATCTGGATTTGCTGTATCTCGATAAACTAGTTGTCCAGTCATTCTTAAATGAACAACTAAACTAAAATTAGTAGATAAATCAACTATCAAAACTTTGGCTCGTCGTCTGATATCGATGATATTTGAATTTATCAAGACTTCATTTACTAGCTTTTCATCATTAGGAAAACTTCTCTGCCAATCGTGATTAACACTGATAATTTTTTTTCCGATGATTAAATTTTTTAGTCCACGGCGGACTGTTTCTACTTCTGGTAATTCAGGCATAATTTACTCTCCAAAAATTTTTCCTAGATTTTTAATATCAGATTGTTCCCAATCTTTTATAATTTTTTCAACGTTATTTTCATCAAATACAAAAGCAATTCCGCAGTCGCCACCACCTGCTCCAGACAGTTTTGAACACTCGCCATATTTTTTGGCAATTTGCGAAAGAGTATGTAGCTCTTTGGTTTCAATATCAACACCAGCAAGTTTGCCAAGATTTGCTAACAGTATTCGGTTTTGTTCGATTGCTTCCTTAAACATAACCATATCGTTAGATAAAATAGCGTTTTTGACATGGTTAATGACAATTTTACTATCAGAAACAAACTTGTTATATTCTAAGCTGTGTTTGATATTATTTATTTTATTAACTAGGTCACTAGAACTAGCTGAAACTTTTGTCCACCCCACTAAGCAAGACATTGTTAGTCTGTTTTGTAAAACTTCTATATTTAAGTATTGCCAGTCACTATTTACTATATCATAAGTGCAATCTGTTTTCATTTTTTGTCTAATTACTTCCCTATCAAATGAAGTATAGGCAATTAAACTATCAAAACTGGCGACTGCAATATCCCCCATTGAACTATTACTATTCATCATAATACTTACTATACATGATAATTTAAATATTTGTAGTTTGGTTAATTTTAAATCATATAATTTCGATATAGATTTCACCAAAGCAACTACGATAGCGGCACTTGAACCAAGTCCATATTTGATATTGTCCTTACTTTTTAATTCGCTTTGTATATCAATATCAAAACAAATTGGTGTAATACCAAGCGTTTTGATATAATCAGTCATTACAATAAGTGTATCGTAGATGTATTCCTTTTCTTTTTCTCTATCAAAATGTACATTGTTATCTATATACTGCCAATTTATTGGAATATCAGAAAGTCCGGTATTTATTACACCCTTTGTTCCTGATTTTTTTAGCGAAACTGTCAGATAACGATTTACATTTTTAATTATTGCAGTATTATTGGGATTTACTACAGCATATTCTCCTGCCCAGTATAATTTACCGCAAGCTTTAGAAGTTATCAAAACTTTCTCCTTCAATTATCTCATATCCATTAGATACACCACAAAGTATAAGCTGGTCATCAGAATAATTTTTTAATAGCTCCTTATAAACTTTGGACGAATCTTCTTTTTTACATAATACTTTAACATTTGGACCTGCATCAATTGTAAAATAACATTCTACGCAATTTTCTCTAATCTTTTTTACAGTATCTATAGCTTGTAAAGTTTTCGGTTTTAAATAAGTAAATGCAGGTTTTGCAGCTAACATAGTGGCGTGCATTTTCAAGCAACTACTTTCTGCAAGTCGACCAATTTTGCTAAAATCTTTCTCTAATATAGCTTTTTTCATTTCAGCGAAATCATTTTTTGTACTTTCTAGCCAAGCCGAATAAAAGTCTGAGGTTTCAACAGTATGTTTCATACCATTTCTACTAGATTTTTCTTTTTTATTTTCATTAACAATAATAAATATTATACAGTAATCATCAGCATTGGCAAAATATTCAGCAAACTCTGCTTTTTCTTCGAGATAGACAAAACCACCGTAAATACTACGTGAAGCTGATACTGAGCCAATTCGTGCTAGTTTCGAAATTTCTTTATCACTTAAATTAAGTTCGTAAGTCAAATCGAGTGATTTAGCAAGCGCAGTATAACCCGATGCACTAGATGCTAGACCAGCTGCTGTTGGAAAGAAATTTTTACTGTGTATTTCTAATTTTTCTCTTCTATTATATAGCTGACGTACTTTGTCTAAATAGTTGGTCATTTTTATCAGTTCTGTTGATGCAGCCTTTTTACCATTGAGATAAAATATATCACTATCAGCTTTAATTATTTTTGAATACGTCAATGTATATATCGTATCTACACCAATAGACAAACTGCTATTGTACGGTAAATGGTTTGCTATATCGTATTTGCCCCAATATTTTATAAGTGCAATATTAGGATATGCTTTGACAATTTTTAAAGTTTCATTTTTTGTATCCATGTGTTTACTGCTCCAGCTTTTTTTAGATTATTGGCTATCAATTGTGCATTTTCACTTGTACTAGCGAGTGCAATCATACAGCCCCCTAGCCCACCACCTGTCAATTTTGCACCAAGTGCGTTAGCTTTTAATGCTGTTTCGACAAATTTATCAAGTTGAGCATGACTTACGCCAAGTTTTTTAAGAGTTTGATGTGATTCAGTCATATAGTGACCCAAACCAATACTGTTGCTATTTTTGATAGCGTTTATCGAATAATTGGTATATTCTGCTAGTTTGTCAATATACTTTTTGTTTTGCGGATAATTTGTTTTGATGTGGTCAACAGCAGTTTTAGTTTTTCCCTTTATGCCAGTATCTGCAATCACTAGATAAGCATCAAGCTCAATATTAATTTGTTGCAAGTTTTTTCCTTTGGCAAATAGGAGTGGTTTTAAAAATATTGTCGCTCTAGTATCAATACCGCTAGAATTTCCATGAGCGATATTTTCGGCAAAGTCCGTTAGTTCAAATAACTTTGCGCGTGTAAGTTCGGTATGATAATAGGCATACAATGCTCTAACTGTTGCAGCAACAACGGCAGCACTTGAACCCATGCCTCTTTTCAATGGTAGACATGAATTAATATCGATATTGATATGTGGTTTGATTATATAAAGTTCATCAAATACTTTATTTATCACTATAACCAGATGTTTTAATTCTTTTGGTGCGTTTTTGATATTGCCGTTATAAAGTGCACTTTTAAGTATAACACCTGTATCATTTTCTGTAATTGTTGTTGTAACTTCATTTGAAACAAGTGGTATCGCTATGGCATAGTGACCATATACGACTGAATGTTCACCGGTCAAAATTACTTTACCATGTGAACTACCTGTTGCAACTTTGATATTGTTTACCATAAAAAACTCCTATTTTTTGCTAGCTACTATTCTATCATACTTTGAACTATATTTAAACCCAGATTATTTATCCGAGGTGTGAAAAAAGTATTTTGCCAGTTAATGTCTAATTTTATTTAGTATGCAACGTGTTTTAAAGATGCTATTTTATTCAATGTTAGCCAAATAAACACCTATATATTCGAGCAAAGAGAACTCCCTTACGCTCCTTACGTCGCTCTCAATAGAATAAAATTATTTGGCAATGTTGAATGAATATTTTAAATAAAGATTAGTATAAATTTAATATATGAATTTTTTTTGTCTGAAAAGCCTTATTTTTCAACAACCACAACATATAGTATATAATCAAAGAAAAATATTGTGTTATATACAACAGGATGTGGGTATAATACAAGTATATATTTATGAGTTTTGAATAAATTATAAATTATGTGGAGTTAACTTGATATTTTTTACCTAAATTACAAAAAAATGTTAAGTTATTTGCTATGAAAAAATTGTAATTTGATATAGACAAATATCAAGATTACATAGTAGACAAGGAGATAGGTTTGAATAATTATTACGAAAAATCAGTTTCACCTTTGGATTACGCATATAATGGTAATATTGGTGTAATGAGGTCGGTAAACTGGAATGTTATCAATGACGAGAAAGATTTAGAAGTTTGGAACAGAGTAGTGCAAAATTTTTGGCTACCTGAGAAAATTCCAGTATCCAATGATATACCATCGTGGAATACACTAGACGAAAAATGGCAAGAACTAATAACCAGAACTTTTACAGGTCTGACACTGTTAGACTCAATTCAAGCTACTATTGGTGACATCGCACAAATTCGCCATGCTCAAACCGATCATGAACAAGTTATCTACGCAAATTTTGCTTTTATGGTTGGTGTTCATGCTAGAAGTTATGGTACTATTTTTTCTACTTTGTGTAGTTCCGATGAAATTGAAAGTGCGCACGAATGGGTTATAAATAATGATGCACTTCAAGCAAGGGCTAAAGCGCTTGTACCATATTATACTAGTGATGACCCTTTAAAATCAAAAGTGGCTGCCGCATTGATGCCTGGTTTCCTATTGTATGGTGGTTTTTATTTACCGTTTTATCTATCTGCGCGAGGTAAACTGCCTAACACTTCCGATATAATTAGGCTTATTTTAAGAGATAAAGTTATTCATAACTATTATAGTGGTTACAAATTCCAACGAAAAGTTGAAAAATTATCACCCGAAAAACAAGCAGAATATAAAACATTTGTTTTTGATCTAATGTATGAATTGATAGAACTTGAAAAGATTTACTTAAATGAATTATATGGAGAATTTGGTTTAGCTGAAGATGCGATAAAGTTTAGTTTATATAATGCTGGTAAATTTTTACAAAACATGGGCTACGAATCACCTTTTACAAAAGAAGAAACAGAAATCAAGCCTGAAGTATTTGCACAGCTTTCAGCTAGAGCCGATGAAAATCATGACTTTTTCTCAGGTAATGGTTCATCGTATGTAATGGGTGTAAGTGAAGAAACTGAAGATGAAGATTGGGAGTTTTAATATGCATAAAGATATTATTGAAAAAGATACAGTAAAACGTCCAGCTGGTGACGTTGGTATTGTTTACTTTTCATCAAAGTCAAACAATACACATCGATTTGTCGAAAAATTGAAGTATAAAAATGTACACAGAATACCTGTCAACCTTGAAGAAAAAATCAATGTAGATAAACCATTTGTAATCACCTGCCCTACTTATAGTGGCGGTGGTGGTGATACCAAAGGTGCTGTACCGAAACAGGTAATACAATTTTTAAACGATGAAAAAAATAGAAAAAATTGCTACGGTGTTATTGCTAGTGGCAATACTAATTTTAATGATACTTTTTGTCTGGCTGGAGTTATCTTATCAGCAAAACTGAAAGTACCCCTACTCTATCAATTTGAACTACTTGGTACAAAAAATGATGTAGTAGAAGTTGAAAATATTTTAGATGAATTTTGGAAAAACGACACTAAGGCATAGGAGAATATATGAAAAATACAACAAACGAACTGTCAAAAGCTGATAAGTACCTAGCATTAAATGCTATGAGTAAAATTTCTATTGGTTATGATACTGATTTTACAAGCGATAAAAAAGCTGTTGCTGAATATATGAAAGTTAAAATTGAACCTAAAACTATTAAATTTGCAAGTGTTAAAGAACGACTTGATTATATGACGGTAAATAATTATTATGAAAAGGATAAAATTGATAAATTTTCAATCGATGAATTAGAACAGCTATATGATTTTGCATACTCTTTTAATCATCAGTTTCCTAATCTAATGGGTGCTATTAAGTTTTACAGTTCATATTGTCTAAAAACTGGTGATAATGAAACTTATTTGGAGACGTTTACGGATAGAGTGGTTGCCAATGCTATCATGCTAAGTGATGGTAATTTTGATGACGCTAAAAATGTAGTCGACATTATGATGAAAAGGATTTTGCAACCAGCTACGCCTACTTTTTTAAACGCACTTAAAAAACAGCGTGGCGAGTATGTGTCGTGTTATCTACTTCGAACCGAAGATAATATGGAATCGATTGCCAAAGTAATCGCTACTTCACTTCAACTTTCTAAAAGAGGCGGTGGTGTTGCTATTTCACTTACTAATTTACGTGAGTTAGGCGCTCCAATCAAAAATATTGAGAATAATGCAACTGGGATAATTCCAGTAATGAAGTTACTAGAAGATACTTTCTCGTACGCTAATCAGCTAGGACAAAGACAAGGTGCAGGGGCAGTTTATCTTAATATCCACCACCCTGACATAATTCATTTCTTAGATAGTAAACGAGAAAATGCTGATGAAAAAGTCCGTATCAAATCATTATCATTAGGTGTTGTTATCCCAGATATAACTTTTGAATTAGCAAAAAATAACGAAGAAATGGCATTGTTTTCTCCATATGACGTACAGCGTGTTTATGGCAAGGCTTTTAGTGATATTTCTGTTACTGAAGAATATTATAATATGCTAAACAATCCAAAGATTAAAAAAACTTATATTAGTGCTAGAAAGATTTTCCAAATGATAGCTGAACTTCATTTTGAAAGTGGTTATCCATATATATTATATGATGATACAGTAAATCGTAATAACCCACACGCACACAAAGGTCGTATCGTAATGTCTAACCTATGTTCTGAAATCATACAGGTAAACACCGCAAGTACCTTTAACGAAGACATGACCTATGATGAAATCGGTAATGATGTTTCTTGTAATTTAGCATCAATCAACGTTGCTGAAATTATGAAAAATGGTGCAGAGTTTGAAAAATCAATATATCATTCGATAAAAGCACTTGATTATGTTTCGCACAATAGTAGTTTAGAATGTGCCCCATCAATTAAAAAAGGCAATGGCGAAAATCACGCTTTGGGACTTGGGGCTATGAACTTACACGGCTTTTTATCGACTAATGAAATTTACTATGATAGCGAAGAAGCTGTTGACTTTACAAACATCTTCTTTTATAACATGGCTTATTATTCTTTCAAGGCATCAAACCAACTTGCTAAAGAAAGAGATTACAAGTTTAGTGGTTTTGATGGTAGTAAATATCAAACAGGCGAATATTTTGAAAAATATACTAAATGTAGTGTAGATGAGTTTATGCCTAAAACGGACAAGGTTAAAGATATATTTAAAAAATACAATGTAGCAATTCCGAATCAACAAGATTGGGTAAATTTAGCAAATGATATACAAAAATACGGTTTAGCTAACTCGCATCTTTTAGCAGTTGCACCAACTGGTTCAATAAGTTATTTATCATCATGCACACCGTCACTTCAACCAGTAGTTGCACCAGTTGAAGTTAGAAAAGAAGGCAAATTGGGTAGAATATATGTGCCTGCCTATAAACTTGATGAAAATAATCTAAAGTATTATCAAAAAGGAGCTTATGAAGTTGGTTCAAAAGCAATAATTGATATAGCAGCAGCAGCACAAAAACACGTCGACCAAGCAATTGCTATGACATTGTTTATGACTGATGATGCTACTACTAGAGATTTAAACAAGGCATATATCTATGCTTTCAAGAAAAAACTAGCATCTATCTATTATGTTAGAATTAGACAAGATGTATTAGAAGGCAGTGAGCACATTGAAAGTACAGAATGTACAAGTTGTCAAATATAAATTTTTAGTTAATACTAATTTTAAATTAATGCGTAATGTCTTTTAGATATGTTGTTGTAATCAATGTTAGCCAAATGAATTTTTTAAAGCACTCTAAGCGAGTTCGCAGGCACGCAAGATCCACTGCGTAGCAGTTCTCGAAAACCGAGTAATGAGCAGAATAATCTGTACAAATGTTCATCAAGTTTACTTGTAAGAATAATTTGTACTAGACTATTCTATTGAGTGCGACAGCTTGGACGACCGACAGCGACGTAAGGAGTGTAAGGGAGTTGCTCATTACATAAAAGGTAATTATTTGGCAATATTGTATGATTATTTTAAATAAAGATTATTACAAAATGTGGAGGTAAAATGGATAAAAACAATTCAATAAACCGAAATGGGTTCAATCGAGAGATTGGACTTTTTTCAGGGGTTAATATAATAGCTGGGATTATGATTGGTTCTGGTATTTTCTACATGGGTGGACATGTACTAGGTTTATCAAAAATGAACTTAGGCATCTCGATTCTGGCATGGCTTATTGGGGGCGTTATTAGTTTACTTGGCGGCATATGTTTAGCAGAGCTTGGCGTTAGTATGCCTAAAGCTGGTGGTTCGCAGGTTTATTTAAGTAAGGCATACCACCCAATATTTGGTTTTTTGCTAGGTTTTGCAACTTGGATAATTGGTGGACCAGGTTCGATTGCCCTACTCTCACTCGCCCTAGCTAAAATCATATCTAGTTATGTAAGCTTAGGAAATATGACAATCAAATTTGTTGCTGTGGCGATAATATTAATCGTGACAGTTTATAATTTGCTTGGAATTAAACAAGGAAAATGGTTACAAAATATCACGACGATTGCTAAAATTATCCCTATTGTTCTAATTACAGGTTTTGCCTTTGTAAAAGGTAGTCAACCTATTAACTTATCAGTTACTCCTTTCATCACTGAGTTTGGTATGACTGATTTTCTTAAAACAGTTGGGGTTGCTACTGCTATGGGGTTATGGGCGTATTCTGGTTGGAGTAATTTAAATGTTATGACAGAAGAAATGAAAAATCCTAAAAAAGATTTACCTAGAGCCATAATTATCGCAATAAGTTTTGTAACTGTACTCTATATGGTATTTTATTTAGGAATTTATAAAGTTTTATCGGCTAGTCAATTAGGCGATGCCTTGAAAAATGGTATGTTACTACCAACGGTGGCAGCTAATCAAATTTTCGGTTCGATTGGCGGTACTATAATTACTCTAGCAATGTTTTTCGCAATTCTTGGTTCGCTCAATGGTATCGTTATAGCAATGCCGAGAGTTTATTATTCTATGGCAGAACAAGGTAGTTTTTTCCAGATATTTGCTAAACTTCACCCTAAATATAAAGTGCCAGTTTGGTCGATGCTTGTGCAAATGCTATTTGCTGTTGGGCTTGTTTTCACTAATAATCTACAAGAACTGGCTAATTTAGTTGTATTTGCAACACTGATATTTGGTATGTTGAGTGTACTGGCTGTTTCGGTTATGCGAATTAGATTTCCAGAAATGGACAGACCGTTTAAAGTACCTTTTCATTGGTTTACAGTTACTGTAACTGTACTTTTAAATTTAGCTCTAATCGTGTATAATTATATGGAATATACTAAAACTTCACAACAAAACTTTATTGTGATTGCAATAGGTGTAGTTGTTTATATTGGCTATCAAGTATATAAACATATTAGCTTAAAAAATACAAGAAAAAGGGTTATCGAAAATGAGAAAGCTACTGTATAACGGAAAATTTTATATTTCAAAAAATAATTTCGCTGATTTTGTCATCATTGATGGTGACAGAATTGCCGAAGTTGGAAAAATTTGCGATTTATCAAAACTAAAATTTGATACAAAAATCAATTTACATGGTAAGACCTGCCTACCCGGATTAAACGACTCTCATTGTCACGCATATGGTGTTGGCAATACTTTTAGCAATCTGGATTTAGAAAAAGCCACTTCAATCCAAGAAATGATAACTATTTCAAAAGATTATCTGGATAAAAATAGAAATATGACAAAATTATTGGGGATTCATTTCAATCAAGAAAATTTTATAAAAGATGGCAAAAGATACCCTAATAAACAGGATTTAGACCAAATATCAACTGAGATACCAGTGCTGCTCGAAAGAGTATGCTCGCATAAATGTGTAGTAAACTCTAAAATACTTGATATGATAGATCAAGTGGAACTGGAAAAGTTTATTGCTAGTAATGAAGTGGAAGTTATTGCAGGCGAGCCGACAGGTTTATTTTCAGAGAAAGCCTGTTTTTGGATAAAATCAATTATAAGTCCGCTTACCATTCAGGATAAAAAAGCTCATACTTTAAAAGCCTTTGATTATGCTTTAAGCTGTGGACTAACTACCCTCCAATCCAATGATATTGGTTTTGGTAAGGCTTACGAAGAATACCAATATATTAGAGAATTAGCTCAAGACAAGTCGGTAAAAATTCGTTATACACTTCAATCGGCTGTAAAATCGATTCATGATATTGAAACAGTGATAAACCCAGAAAAAAATTCTGGTTACTATGATGATAAAAAGTTTCGTTTTGGTGCTATTAAAATGTTTAAAGACGGAAGTCTTGGTTCTTCGACCGCTTTGCTTACTGAAAGCTATGCTGATGATGAAAATAATTTTGGTACTTGTAGCATTAGTAAAGATGAGCAAAGAAAATTTATGGAAATAGCTGTCAAAAACGGTTACCAAGTATTAACCCACGCAATTGGTGATAAAGCAATTGCAGAAACACTAGATGTCTATCAAGAAAGTTTTATCAATGGTAAAAATGATTTAAGACATGGTATAATTCACTGTCAAATAACCAGTCAAAAGCTACTTGAAAGGCTGGCTAAGCTAAATATCGAGGTTTTTTATCAACCAATATTTTTAGCAAGTGATATGTATATTTTGGAAAATAGAGTTGGCAAACAGCTTGCCCAAACATCATATGCTTATAAAACTTTGCATAAATTAGGTGGTAAAATTTCATTTGGAACTGACGGACCAGTCGAGGATATTAATCCATTTCCCAATATTGCATCAGCTGTAACTCGTGCTAATAAAAACGCTGAACCAAGTAGCGTTTACAATAAAGACGAGCAAATTAGCGTAAGTGATGCTATAGATTTTTATACCATTGGTTCTGCTCATGCAGAATTTATGGAAAATGAAAAAGGTCGTATAAAAGCAGGTTATCTAGCTGACCTTACAGTAATAGATAAAGATATATTTGAAATAAATCCATTTCAGATAAAAGACATAAAATGTGTGATGACAATAGTTGGTGGTGAAATAGTTTACCAAAGATAAATAGTTATCATGCAAATAAAAACGGGGCTTATTTTGATAATAGCCCCAATTTTTATCTAATAGTTAAATATTGAAATTATAATATTTTTTAGTTATTATTTAAGTTTCAGTTTATTATACTAAGTTTATGCACCCATGTTTTTGAATGCAAGAGCTGCAATAAGTACTAAGAATATAAGCAACAAAACTATTAGGCCTAAAAGTTCCAACCCAACTTTAATTACTTTATTTACTGTTTTATTTACGCCATTTTCATCATATCTATCATTTTTCACACAATTCCTCCTTCGTAAACTAAACACTATCACTATATTAATAGTAGTCTGAAATTAAAGCATAGTCAAGTTTTACATTATTAAATAATAACAAACATAATATAAATATTTATTAAAGATAAAAAGAAATATGGGGTTATTTTGATAATAGTCCTTTCCTTTGAATGCATTAAAAATAAAATTTTTTTTTAACACGTATTCAATGTTTCTTGTTTTAAATGCTAAGAAATAAGTAACTCCCTAACGCTCTTGCTTGACTTTCGAAATTATTCAATAGTAAAACCATATTTTACAGGGTCGTCTTCATCAATCACAAACTGATTAAAACCTGTGATGTATGATGCACCAGTTATTTGTGGAATAATTGCATCATACTCTCCTACTTTGGTAGCAGCAACAATTTTACCTTTGAAAGTT
>PDWI01001727.1_pt1 | contig 34023 bp, 38 predicted proteins | sample 1430891 | NCBI WGS metagenome assembly PDWI01 (sample SAMN01162508, study PRJNA174530) | Oral metagenome, whole genome shotgun sequencing project. | biome: Marine environment; feature: Marine mammal; material: Swab sample of the gingival sulcus; isolation source: swab sample of gingival sulcus... | reverse complement strand
TTTAGACATCATCCGCTTTCGCTCGCCACTACTGACGGAATCTCTATTGATTTCTTTTCCTCCTGGTACTAAGATGTTTCAATTCCCAGGGTTTGCTCATATAACCTATGTATTCAGTTATATGTTCCCCGCACTTATTCCAAAATCAGACTTGTGTACATTTCATCATCCGTAAGACGAAATCGCTTCGCTCACGAAATAATAAAATAATGAAAGTCTTCTTCTAGAATAAGTGCAGGGTGGGTTTCCCCATTCGGAAATCTCCGGATCACAGTTTGTTTGGTAACTCCCCGAAGCTTATCGCACCCAACTACGTCCTTCATCGCTCGCCTCAACCAAGGCATCCACTATACGCTCTTTCGTAACCTCTTTCTTTTATTTCATTGAAGTCTATAAAGAATTGACAATTAACAAAAACATAATTATTTATTCTTTGACAACATGAAATCGAGTGTTTTGTGTTCTTCATTTGTTGCTGTGAAACTTCTGCATATGCACAAGTTTCATCAAATGAAATTGCTTAACCTATTTGTTGCTTTCTCCTGATATAAACCACATATGCTCTCCGCACTGATTATGTAGTTCAATCAAAAATTATATGAAATTGTGAAAGTTCATATTATGCGGAAACACGTAAACTTTTTTCCACGATGTTTCAGCACAATACTTAACTTGTAATTTTTACAAACAAAAAACGAGACATGTCAAAATTACTGTATTCTCGTTGTATCCCCCAGAGCTTTTTTTGCGAAAGATGGGCGGCTTATATGAGCTCTTTCTTCGAAGATATTTCGTACTTCTCAGAGCAGTAATACCCACTATAGCAAAATTTAAAAATCTGTCAAGCTTTTTTGTTTTAATATAATATTTTTTTCTTTTTATAAAGAAAAATCGACTGTAAAATGAATATTTTTTACAGTCGATGTATTAAAGTTTATTTTAGCTCTTTGCACTCTTTATATTTCTTATACCGACGATATTCTCTGTATTTTTCATATGTGCCCCAGTCCTCCAATTTCAGCGCATCTCGTACAGTATCTCCTGAAGTTCTGTATGTTCTATAAACTGATTGCAAAGAGAGATATAAATCACGATCATGGTTTTTGTAGTATTTCACTTGCTGGTATGCTTTTTTATATGCGCTATTACCGTGATCCTTCTTACAATCCTTATAATCACTATCATCTTCAATCAATTCTACAGGCCAAAAGAAAATTGATAGAGGAAATCCTCCTGCATGATCAAGCGTTCCCAAAAGAACTTCACTCACATTTACATCACTAAAACCAAGTTTAACCAAATAATTGTATGTCTCATCTGCAAATAATGCATAAAAATTCGCACCCGATCTATGTATGAAGGAAAAAAGATCTGGATCAAAAATTTCTCCACCAAAAGAACTCACTTCCTGTAAGTCTCCCGGATTATTCGGATCTATCGCGAAGACATCACCTGTGTCGGTAGAGATGATATAAAACAATCCATCATCCTCATTAAACGTAAATGGAATGTATAGACCAGATTCAAAATCTTCATATGTTGCGAGTGATTCTTTTTGTCCCGTTTTTTTATCAATACGATAAAAATTCAATTTATAAACTCCTTCAGTTACATCCCATCCAGCTCCATAAAGTTGTCCCTTGTCATCAAATCTAATTGCCATCAATACTTCAAAACTAGAATCCTCCACATATCTAGATAATTCACCCACTTTTTCCACACCCAGTGTATCCATATCCAATATCATCAAATCCGAAGAAGAATAATCTCCTTCTTCTGTAAAACTTGCTCCTATAAAATACACTTCTCCCGTCTCTGGATCTACAGTAGCACTTAGTGCAGCTTGATTATCATTAAGGCCAATTTTCCCAATCTTCTCACCGTTAGACACATCATTAACGTCCACCATATACAATTCATTTTCATATGTCCCTCCACTTAAAGCGCTAGCCTTGATGTAATACAAATGTGCACCACTTGCCGGTGCCGCAAAAGTGTTTTGTACCATAGCAAAAAACACAAACACAAAACAAGATGTAATTGTTCGTGTAAAAAGAGAAATATTTTTCATTCTTTTGTTTTTACAAAATTACTAACTACTTTAGTATACTACACAATGCAAAAAATTTACAACTGTGCTGTATTCTATAAAAACAAAAAATTATTGAAATATCTTCCCATATCTCACAGCCATATCTACAAGACGATTTGCGTATCCCCATTCATTGTCATACCATGCAATGACCTTGACGAGATTGCCACCAATGACTTTTGTCAGTGACAAATCCACTACACTTGATCGACACTCACCGATAAAGTCACTTGATACAAGCGGTTCATCTGTCACACCCAAAATGCCTTTTAGTTCCCCTGCTGACGCACTAATGAGTGCGTTATTGACTTCTTCTTCTGTCACATCGCGTTTTGTCACGACAGTGATATCTGCAATTGATGCATCGATTGTTGGCACACGCATCGCCATACCGTCAAAGCGGTCTACGAGTTCTGGAATTACTTTTGTTGTTGCAATTGCTGCACCAGTTGTCGTTGGAATGATGTTTTGTGCTGCAGCGCGCGCTTTGCGCAAATCCTTTGCTGGACCATCTTGTAGTTTTTGTGTTGATGTATATGAATGGATTGTTGTCATGAGAGACTTCTCCACGCCAAATTCATCACACATTACTTTCATCACAGGTGAAATACAGTTTGTTGTACATGATGCATTTGATATGACGTGCGTTGACTCACGACGCGGCTCTTGAACTCCGAGAACATATGTTTCCACATCTCCCTCACCTTTTGCAGGTGCAGAAATCACCACACGTTTTGCACCAGCATCAAGATGCTTATATGCTGCACCATCTTTTACAAAAAAACCTGTACATTCTAAAACAATATCGACTTCTTTTTCTGCCCATGGTAATTGTGCCGGATCCGGATTTGCAAAAACAGGATATTTTTCCTCATCTACAATAAGGTATTTTTCATTAGAACTGACAATTTTGGGATATTTACGAAATACTGTATCGTATTGCAAAAGATGTGCTAGCGTTGCATTATCTGTCAAATCATTAATTGCAACAACTTCACAATCTTCACGCTCCTCAATAATGCGAAATGCCGCACGACCAATGCGACCAAAACCATTGATAGCAATTTTTGTTTTTTTCATATTTTTTTATTAATTTTAATTATCAATATAAATTTCGAACAATATTAGCAAATTTTACAGGAGCTAAACTTGCACCACCTACCAACACACCATCTGCATATGCATCAACGCATGTTTCTTTAATGTTTTCTGCATTGACACTTCCACCATAAAGAACAGGTATCTCCAATGATTTTTTATTACCAAACTTATGTGCAATAATTGAACGAATGTACATCACCATTGTATGAATGTCATCACTCGTTGGTATTTTTCCACTACCAATTGCCCACACTGGTTCATATGCAATAATAACACTTTGCATTTCCTCCCATTCAAAATTTTGAACCAAAATATCAATCTGTGACTGTACACTCTGCATTTCATCTTCATGTGAAAGAAATCCTGTACACACAATCGGCACGAGCTCAGAACGCAGAGCCATCATAGTTTTTCTCAGCACATCTTCATCGCTTTCATGATTGTAATCACGACGCTCACTATGTCCAATAATCACATATTGTCCACCAAGCGAACGAATTGATTTTGGTGATGTATTTCCAGTATAACTTCCATACAATTCCCAAAAACAATCCTGTGCACCAACTACAATACCGCTTTTTTGCAATACACGACAAAAATATTCTGTATAAATAATTGGTGGACAAACTACAATTTCATGCTTTGTTTTAATAGACGAAAATTCTTCTAATATATCTTTACAATATGCATCACGCTGTGACACATTTTCCATATTCATCTTCAAATTTCCAACAATTAATTTTTTCATGTTTTAGTTTTATTTTAAATCAAAAAATCAGTTCCAATCGTAAGAAACGTGACAAATATACCAGCAATTATTGATCCTAATACCAAAAACGGAATTGCTTTGCGAAAAGGAATCTGAAAAATCGATGCTGCGACTGCACCAGTTACGATTCCTGTAAGCGGTAACGGAATTGCGACAAATGTCACCAACGCCACAGCACCCCACTTCTCAAATTTGTCCTTGTTTTTTGTATGAATTCGATGAATATATTTTTCCCAAAAATTTTTCAACGGACCGATGCAATTTAATAACACATGCAAAACATTTTCCACAAAAATGAGAACCAAAACACCTGCAAAAACATTTCCTAAAACAGAATATACAAACGCCTCAATTGGTGGCATATCCAATTTTAATATCGCAAACGGAATAGACGCACGTAATTCTGTAATTGGTATCATCGCAACAAAAAACGTCGCGAGTCCGTCTGGTAATGTAGAAAAAAAATCAATAATGTGTTCTTTCATGAGAGAAATATCTGTCAGTAATTAGTGAATCTCGATAGAATCGCGTAGATGTTTTGTGGCATTTTCTGGAGCAACGGGTACAACCTCAATATCAGTTGCAAATTCAAATCCTGCATAAATATGTGTGCGTGGAAAAACATCAATGTGAAAACTATACTCATCATACGCCTGCCCATCACACGGTGCAGTACGGATATAATAATTAAAGTCAGGATCATCAAGCGTGTTATACAATGCCTTCAGCGCATACGACAACGCGTCTGCGAGAAATAACTCATCATCTGGAGAAATGCGCTCAAAATATGGCTGTTGCTGTCGTGGTAAAATACGCATTTGAAATGCACGCGATGACGCAAACGGACAATACACAATAAATTTATCATTTGTATATACAATACGCTTTCCACACTCAAGCTCATACTCCACCATCATTTCAAATAAATGTTCTTTGTGCGAGCGTGCATGTTTTTGACATACACGAATTTCTTGCATAACAGCTGGTGTCACAACTGGCAATGCAATAATTTGTGAATGTGGATGTAAAATAGATGCACCAGCCTTCTTACCGTGATTATGAAAGATGGAAATACTACTCACGCCCTGACCACTCATAAGTGAAATGTATCGCTCCTTATATGCATCAATCACTTCTGCCAATTCATTTTGTTCAAGCATCGCAAAAACTCGTCGACCATCTCGCGTCACTACAACCTCATGATGACCAAGAGCGCGCATTGACTGATAAGGACCTTCAGAAAGATCCTTTGCCACATTATCAGTTTCAATTGCTGGATATTTATTTGGAAAGACACGCGTTGTCCATTCTTCCTCTTCATTACGATAAATCAAAACGTCTCTTTCTTGATTTGTTTTTTCCGGATCGGCAAAAAGGTCTGATTCTAAATCATACTCTGGTTTTTCACTTTCATCCACAAAATCACTTGGACGCTTTTTTCTTTTGTCCGAAATAATAACCCATTCATCCCTGAGCATATCATAACGCAATTCACTTTCATGTCCTATTTGTTTTTTTTCTTCTAAATTCACATTGATCATTGGCTTTTGTGTGCAAAAAATGCACAATGATTATTGTTTATTTAGAGCTTTCATATTTTTTTAATACAATTGAAAATACGAAAGATCTATTTATTTTGCTTTTTATATGTATCAATTTTATATTTTCCTCCCCACAATCGCAATCGCGTCTTGAATAAATCAACAAGAACTTGAATAAAACCATTTGGTCCAGTCAATCCAACAGTAGATCCTTCTTCATTGAGCCATCTCACAGGCATCTGCCTCACATTAAATCCAAGTTTATGTGCCAAAATTATCAATTCAAAATCAAATCCAAACCGATCCACTACCATACGTGATGCAACTGCACGTGCTGCATGTGCTCTAAGAACTTTAAATCCACATTGCGTATCAGGATAAGACCACAAACCAAGAACGATACGAATCAGCCAATTGCCCGCACTACCCATCAATTCACGTATACGTGGTTGATGCACCTGTATATATGATCCTTCAATATCACGCGATCCTACAACAACATCTGCACCATCTTTCAATAACTTAAATGCTGCATCCATATGTGTAATCGACGTAGAACCATCTGCATCGAGAAAAACACGATACTCTCCTCTCGCTTCGAGAAGACCTTGTCGCACCACATATCCCTTGCCGTGATTTTTTTTATTGTCAATTACACGCAAATTTTCAATTTGTTCCCCATATCCACGTGCAAGTTCTGCAGTATTATCTGGCGAACCATCCACAACAACAAGTATTTCATATGATATTTTTTTAAATTCAATGTATTTCTTAATCTCAAGCAAATTTGAACCAATGCGCTCTGCTTCTTTGTATGCAGGAATAATGATTGATAAAGTTATTTTTTCCATAAAATCAAAAACATCCTTTACAATGATTTATTATCTTACACTTACAAGTATACTACAAAACCTCTTTTTGCGCATCTAGATATTGCTGCAATATAATCCGTGCTGACTCAGCATCATCTTTTTGTGATATACCTTTCTTCCCAGCTGCGATAAGGTTACTTTGTGCTTCTCGCGTTGAAAACATTTCTTGCGCAAATACTACCGGCACACCACATAAAGCTTGACATTTCTGTGCAAATTGATTAATTACTTCCACATTATCATGATGACCACTGTGCTCACTGCGTCCGACAACAATCGTGTGCACTTCATGCTCTCGCACAACCTCTTTTATAATATCAAAGACATCACGCGTATTTTCAATCGTATCATATGCCGTCGCAATTGCCATATCCTCATGCGCAATCGCAAGTCCAATCTTTTTTTTGCCCCAATCAATTCCTAATAACATAGTTATACTAAAAAATATGATAAACAAAAAATTTCCAATTCACAAATTAAAACCACACATCAAAAACTGAAAATTGTCTAAAAATTTTGTAAATTGAAAATTATTCCTTTTAATTTTTGGTTAATATTTCACTTCCCTTTTCTGTAACAAGAATTGTATTTTCCCAATGTGCCGAAAGACTACCATCAGCAGTTTCAAATGTCCATCCGTCATCCGCTATCTGCACTTCCTCTGTGCCAATGTTCACCATTGGCTCAATTGCAACAGTCATGCCTGTTTTAAATGTAAAATTATTCATCCGCTTGCTGACATAATTTGGAATCTGTGGCGCTTCATGTAAATCATGCCCAATTCCATGCCCTACAAGATTTTTTACCATGTGATATCCCTGACCTTCTGCATATTCCTGTACTGCACGAGCATATTCTTCAAGTGTTGACCCATTTTTAATAGTTGCAACGCCCTTATTAAAGGCTTTGCGTGTTACTTCTACAAGTGCTATAGCCTCTTCTGGCACATTACCTACAAGAAATGACCGTGCCATATCTGCAAACATGCCTTTGTGTTTAAGACCAATATCAATTTTAATCATATCTCCATCTTCGATTACTCTTTCTGTTGGAATACCGTGTACAATACCTTCATTTACCGAAAAACACACTGTTGCAGGAAATGGATCACCACTCTCTGCACCGTACCCTTTAAATGCTGGTTCACATCCTGCCTCACGAATCAATGATTCTGCTAATTGGTCCACCTCTAATCCAGTGACTCCCACAGCCATTTTTTTCTCCAACTTCCCCATCACAGACGCAAGAATCTGACACCCCTCACGCATGATGGCAATTTCTTCGTCAGTTTTTACAAAATGTTTCGTATTCATATATTCTATCATACGCTTTTACACCACAACGTCAATACTAAAAATGACGTAAACACCTCTCACCAAAATCACACAGTTGCAAACACATCACGAGTTATCCAACTACTTTCCAAGACATCCAAAAAGTACCGCTGATACACTTGTCGCCAAGTTCATGCTGGATACGTTTTCTTGCATCGGAATTGCAATTGTGTGATCTGCACGTTCTTTGAGTTCTGGTGAGATGCCATTACGTTCTGTGCCAAAAACAAAAACACCATTTCTCTCCACATCCATTTTATACATATTATGCCCATCTGCATCACATGCATACACTGTCCGTCCTGCACTCACATCATCGATAGAGCTCACCTGTACAACTGGCACCGCCCACTGCAATCCAGCAGCAGCACGCACCGCCACGACATGCCATGGATTCACTTCTCCTGTCATACACACTGCACCGGCACCAAATGCCGCCGCGACGCGAATAACCGCACCAACATTATTAATGTCGTGCGGATTTTCGACAAACACAATCGGACCATCTAAAAAATTACCCACTGTGTAGTGTGGTTTCTTGGCAAATGCCACAAGTCCCGTCCGCTCCGCTTGTGATGCAAGGTGCGCAAAATCTGCCGGTCCAATATCTCGTGCATATTTCTCTACATACTCCACATCACTATCTGTTGCAATTTTTCTCATCAATACTTTTACACACGCTTTATCATCCGTCACCACATCTATAAAATCCGCTCCAAATCGTGCCGCATGCTTAAACGCATGTAAACCTTCAATAATAATCAGATCTTCTTTACCTTTTTTTAACTTTTGATATAACTCTTTTATATTCATAAATATAGAATATTTGAATTTATATAAAATTTATAAATGATCACAAAAAATAAAAAACATGAAACAAAATTATTCTACATCCGACCATTTTTTTGACTATTTTTTATTATTTAAGACTTAATCTCTATGGTATGGATGATTATGAATGATTGTACTTGCGCGGTACAGCGCTTCGCTGATGAGTAGCAATGCAATATCGTGTGGAAACGTAAGCTTGCTCATACTTAAGAGCATATCTGCTCGACTTTTCACCACATCACCATGTCCATCAGGACCACCAATGAGAAAAATTATTTTTCCCACCCCCTGTACAGATTTTTTATTAAGAAAAAATGCCAACTCTTTACTTGAAAACTCTTTCCCTCTTTCATCCAACATAACAACAAAATCATTATCACACAATTTTACAATTTTTTCTTCCACTACGTTATCTGGTAAATGTACTACTTCCACTCTATGATATCCTCTCAGGCGTTTTATATATTCTTCAAATCCAGACTTCACAAAAGAAAGTTTCGGCTTCCCAATTGTTATAATTTTGATTTTCATAAAACTTTATTGTCATCCTCTAAACTTATTTCAAAATCTCAACCTTATTATTTTAATCCTTAAAAATCACTTCATACACTGCCTTCACAGCAGCAGGATATTCACGAAAAAAATTTCGTCGCTTTTCCCATTGACTTTTATAAGGATATTTGTACGCGACATATCCCCTTGCATCAATATCTAAAGCACGAGCAATATACACTGCTCGTGACAAATGAAATGTCTGCGTTATAACCAATGCATTTTCAAAATGAAATATATCCCGTGCATTTTTCATGCTCTGAAATGTGTCAAATCCTTCTTTATCTTCTAATATAACATTTTTATCCACACCATTCTCAATTAAATATTGCCTTACTGCTTTTACTTCATCGCTACCATTTTTACTTGCACCATCTCCACTGATAAGAATTTTACATACCTTTCCTTCATTATAAATATCCATCGTCGCCATTGCACGCTCCTTGAGCATGCCACTCATTTGTCCATTTGAATAAAGCATTGCGCCAAGAACAATCACATTCTGACATTCTTCAAGTTGTTCAATTTCATTTGCCTGAAAAATAAATTCTTTACTATAACTCAATACAAAATATCGCGAAAAAATTGCACACAATATCAACACGATAAAAATAAGTAAAAATCCAATTATATATTTCTTTTTACTTTTCATTCTCTCTAATTATTTTCTTATAAATATCACAACTTTTTCGCTGCTTTCTTTTTAATGTTTCACGATCAATCTCTACAAGACCAAATTTAAAATCATAACCACTCGTCCATTCATAACTATCACATAAACTATAATGAAAATATCCCTTCACATTCACGCCCTCTGCTATTGCTTTTTTCATATAATTAATACTTTGTACTAAAAACTTTTGCCGATCCCAATCATCAATACCTGTCACTGTCGGTTTGCCATTTTCCAAAATATAAATTGGCTTTTTATATTTATCTACCTGCATGAGTACGTGATACAATCCTTTAGGAAAAATTTTCCATACATCTGGATCATTCCAATTATTTATCCCATGCATCCCAAATCTTCCACCGCTCTTTCCAAAAAAAAGACCGTCACTCGTATAATAATTAATCCCGAGATAATCACTGTAATTCAGAATTTTATCAATCCACCACCACATCAAACATTGTTTTTTAAAAAAAAGATATCCTTTTTGTAAAAAAGTATTATGTGCACTAAATTCATGATTCCATAAAAATGCTGTTCCCACTGGAACACTTGAATATTTTTCTTTCCATATATGATATGCACTGCAATGCATTTTTACTAAATTTCTTTTTGCACAAAATGCTTTCACCAAATCTCTAAAAAATGGCGGACGCTCACCTAATATATAACTTGTTGACACGAAAACATTTGGTTCATTGAGAATAACTACATAATCAATCATGTCGCCTAACTCATTTCGCACATATCGGACAAATAATTCAAACTTTTTTACACTTTCTTTTTTGTGAATACCATATCGATCTTCAAACCATTCTGGCACACTCCAATGCCATAAACCTACAACAACTTGCATGTCACACTCTCTTATATTTTGAAGTATTTTCCTATACCATTCAATTACATCTTTATCAAACTTGCCTTCTTGTGGCTCCACACGAGACCATTCAATTGTTATGCGCAACGCATTACACCCAATTGATTGTGCAATTTCATGATCTTTACTAAACCGATTCCAATAATCATTTGATATTCCAATTTCAGAAACTACACCACGCTGAGACCATCGCAACCAATCGCTATGCAATTGACCGCCCTCTGTCTGACTACCTATATTAACCACGCCCCAAAGAAATTTCTCTTTTTTATTTCTCATACTTTCATTATAGCTTATTCAATTAAAAACGTGCAGCTCTAGCTATAGAGAAATACTGTTCACAAACACCACCTCATTTTAATTACTTATTTACTGCAGTTCTTATAAAAGATATACAAGAAAATTACATATTTTTACTATTTTATTAATCAAAAAAAGCGCCATATTTCAGACGCTTTTTTTATTTTCGTGATAAATATTTTGATGTTAAATTATCGTTCTTTTTAGTCTCATCCATTGAAATGATCTGAGAATAATATGTATTCACTGTACCAACCCACCGCGCAACACTTTCGGGTGAATGTGTGGCACAACTATTACCACATTTCCATGGTGTAACCATCTTTGCAGGCGTATCTCGATTTGTGGTATATACAAAATGATCAAGACGCTTCGCAATTGTTTCTACTGCTTCTTCTGGAGAACCAAAACATGCATATCCCATTGACTGACCTCTTGTACCAGAAGTTTTATATCCCCAATAGTTGTAACAATCAACCCCTGCTTTTGATGGCGCATATTTACCCCACTGACTTTCTTGTCGCGCAATCCCTACAATGAGACCTGCGACTTTCTTGTCTTGTTGAGCAATGTGCTCCGCCATCACTTCCATTGGATGTCCTTCGAGCATAAGTGCAATCTCAGCAGTGAACTGGTCTTCTTCCTTTGGTTCGACAAGTTTTCCTGATTTGCTCAATTGCACGCAATTAGCATCTACATCAATGATAGATAAATCTCCATCTTTTTCATTGATTACATCCTTACCGAATACACATGCATTATAACGCTGTGATTCGATTGGAGCTAACTTTTTTTCTTCATGAGAAAAAACCGTATCTGCAAGATAAAAAATTCCTGCAGTTACTACAACAATGCCTGTTAACACAAAATATACATATTGTTTTGTGTAAGAACGAATTGTGTACAGCGATGATATAATCATCTTAATCGTCTCTGTACGTAGACGCTTAATGGGCGACGGATCGTCATTAATAATCATAAATTGTTTTACGAATAAAACCCCCATCTTTACCACTCAAAAATTGAGAAATAAAGAAGTGTGCTTATTAAAAACACACGTAGAAACAAGTATACTAAATTTAGACAAAAAAGTCAATGCTTTAAAAAACCCCATTTTCAAGGGGTTTTTGATGGCATTTTAAAAGACTTTGACAATATTTCACAAATAATATCACATAATCTTTTTTTGATTTTGTCACAAAACACTTCTTCATACTGTCATTTGTCAAACAAATAATCAACTTTTTTTAATAAATGTTTGGAAATGTTTGGAAATATCATCTTTTACAATATCTAAATCAGATGCAAAAACACGAATTTCCTGAATACTTGCTGTACCACGTACTTTAAGCAACAAACAACCTGATTCTTCTATGATTTTTAATCGATGTGGCGCTGTTTTGAGTCGCATCGTGATATGCCCTGCGATAATATTTGATATATGCGAATTACGCATAAGGTAATCCACAACTGGCTGCGCTGCATCAATCAATGTTGTATGTTTGCCACCCATCTTTCCTCCGCTTCTATGATTTTTACTCATAAATTCACAATAAAAAGTGACTGTATTATAACACATAAAAAATTATTCAAATTTTATCAACCCGACCAATAAACAAATTATTTCTCCGCGTGATATACAAAAAAATATTTACAAATCATCTCGTTATCTAAAAAAATTTTTAAAAAAAATAATCATCAAAACTATAAATGAAAAAAATATGAAAAACTCTCCTCTTTTTAAAAATTTTATGTTATAATAGTGTTTCCTTTACTTGTCTTTATATATTCTATGAAAAAATATTGTTATTTCAACGGAAAAATTATTGAAGAAAAAAATATCCACATTAGTCCACATGATCTTGGTATCCTCCGCGGTTATAGTGTATTCGATTTCATGCATACAACGCATAACAAACCATTTCGCTTAAATGATCATTGGACACGATTAAAAAATAGTGCAAAAGAACTCAACTTAAAACTTCCCATTAATAAAAAAGAATACCAAGAAATTCTTGACACACTTATCAAAAAAAACACATTCATTGACCCGAGTATTCGAACTGTCCTCACTGCTGGCATAAGTGAAGATGGTCTCACAATCCCAAAACAATCAACATTTTATATTCTTATCCAAGACAAAAAACTTTTCAGTTTTCCAAAAAATCTATACAAAAAAGGTGGTAAAATTATAACAACTCAATTTGCACGCCTATACCCCGAAAGTAAAACTACATCCTATATTGAATCAATGAAAAATCAGAAAAAAAGAATTAAAAAAGGTGCTCATGAGATTCTTTATATTAATGGAACTACAGTTCTTGAATGTACCATGAGCAATATCTTTATCATAAAAAACGGCACAGTTATTACACCAAAAGATGACATTCTCCATGGAATTACGAGAAAAGTTGTATTAGAGCTTCTAGCAAAAAATAATATTCCACATAAAGAACGAAAAATAACACAAAAACAATTGCTCTGTGCAAATGAAATATTTATTACAGGATCAGCAAAACATATACTTCCTATTGTAAAAATTGACAAAGAAATTATTGAGGATGGAAAAGTTGGCACTTTAACAAAAGAAATTAACACACTATATTTAAATTATCTTAATTCCTACTAATCTTATATCTTATATGAAGATTGCTATCATTTCCGATATTCACGATCAAATTGATCGACTCGAATGGGTTTTATCAGAATTATCACAAAGAGAATACGAACATACATTTCTTCTTGGGGATTATTGCTCGCCATTTGTTATAAGTAAATTATGTGCAATTAATACACCAATTAACGCTGTGTGGGGCAATAACGATGGAGATAAACAAACAATACTTGAAATCGCAGCAAACCATAAACAACCTTTTCTTTTTTCTTCTACTGACTTTAATGATGTGATTCTTAATAACAAAAAATATTTTATTACACATTACCCTAGCCTTGCAGAAAATGCTGCACTTAGTGGAAAATATGATGCCGTTTTTCATGGACATTTACATGCACGAAAAGAAGAAATGATAAATGATACCCCAATTATCAACCCTGGAAAACTTGCACTCTACCCAAATAATGAAAAAAGTTTTGCAATATATGATACTGAAACAACAAAAGTAGAGTTTGTCATTGATTAAAAAATCTTTTATAAACCCACTAAAAAAATTTCATATTTTTTTCAAAACCTTATACACATAAAAATATAAATTAAAAAAATAATAATTGAAAAAGAAAAAGTGTACGTAATTGTACGTACACTTTTTTGAAAAACAGCAAAAAATTTATCTCACTCTTTTTCTTCTTGATTCACCTCATTTTCTCTGTTATCTATAACATCAAGATCTTTCATCCAACTTGGAATATGCTCATCTCCCGTTGGACCCGGAGGATTAATTGAATCTTTGAAAGGTTTTTTTCCTTTCCCTTCTACTTTCTCAAAAAAACCACTCACTTGAGCATTATTAGATCCTGCACTTGTCATAACATACCTCCTTATGAAAACTCATATTTTTATTAAATCGTATCCGCCGAATCTTTCCACTAAACTTTCGATAGATTACAAGAACACGTCCACCAAATTGCATAGCGCCAATACAACGACGTTTCAATATGAAACTGCCTTCTTCCATTTCATTAAGTCGAAATTTTTCCCCATAACTATACCACACGTTTCTATTTTCTGGAGAGTGTAATACAATCACATCTCCATTCAACAATTCTTTTTCAATAATAATCAGATCTACTATTTGAAAAGCCAAAAAATCCTCCTGTTTTATGAAGTGATACAAGAAATTATCAAAAGAACAAAAAAGTCGACTTTTTTGAAAAAGTCGACTCGTTTTTATTGGTAACACTTTCTTTTATCTGTTACCCACAAAAACCAACCAACTTCTAAAAGTCAGAATAATAAAAATCTTCTCAATAATGATTGCAAATAATTTTTGTAAAAATCGATTCATACATACATTATTATAATAAAAAAATATTTTTATACAAGTGTATTTTATACACAATACAAAATTAAAAGATATGTGTACATTGTACACATATCTTTTCTGTTCATTTCTCACATAATTTTCTATGCAAGAAAAGTTCTTAGTTTATCTTCCTCTGTACGATGAAGTTCAATATCTGGTGGACCTACATAAAGTGCTCCACAGCTATATTTAACAGAACCATCTTCTTGTACTTTACCATTACCCTCCACGAGCGGACCCCAATTTGTAATCACCCAACCACGACCTTTTTTTGGTGTAAACGCAATCTCTCCGAGATCTAGCTCAGATAACGCCTTAGAACTACCATAACTCCTCCCCGCCCAAAATTGATCTTGCATTTCTAGTTTGCATGCAGTCATATAATAATATGCTGCTGCAGTATAGCGAAGATTTGCCTCAATTGGAAACATGAAACCATCAGCAGTGAGACCAATATCAATACCAAGCCATCCTTCACCGCCTTGATGAGCGATTTCTTGTGCAATTACCCTGCAGACACTATCAACATCTACATTAAATTTTTTCGCAAAGAGTGGTCCACCCCAATTACCTTCATGTTCTGTCTCACCTGCAATAAAATTACACGATGATGTTACAAAACGTGCATAACCCTTGTCAAGCACATACTGTGCAGAGATGAAGTGTGCATCTTTCCCAAGAAATTTTTGAATATGAAATCCAACACCTGGACGTAAATTTTCTAAACACCATAACAAATCACTGGTATTTTTACACACCTTTGTACCAAGTCCAGCAACAGATTTATTGATCTTGAACACTAATGGATAAGTAAACTGCTCTAAATCACTCACCTCACTTTTAGAAGTGAAAAAAAGCGTTTCCGGAATTGTCACACCTACAGAATCTACTAAATGCAAAAAATTATTCTTGTCATTCATTGATTCGGACATGTAAAGACGTTTTTTATTTGGACGCACACGATACGCTTCTGGTCCATAAAAAAATACATCCATCCATTTATCTTTGTATTCTGATAAAAGTGCTACATCAAATTCATTATTCCAAACAACACGCCTTGCATGTTGCAATCCACTTTGATCAAAATGTGCAGAAATTTGTTCCCAACCACTCTTTAATTCTTGTGGCAATTGAATAATGTCTTGCTCACATGTTACAGAGAGAGCGCGTCCAGCATATGGTTTGAGTCCAAGTACTTTTGCTAATTCTTCTTCTGTAATTTGCTCTACAAAATGATCTGTTGTCGGTGCTGCATCATCAAGTGCATGATTAACCAATGCTTTATTAAACGTATTTCCAATTGTACCTTTTTGTACAACTGAATGATTAACAAGATTTTCACCAAGCTCACCAACACCACCACGATGATTTGCAATTGAACCTTTTTTAACAGGTAAAGCATTTTCTCCCATAAATTGTGCAATGAACATTCCTCATTCCTCCTATTGTTATGAGTTTTTGAAAAAGATAAATTCTTTTACTTGTAATGAACACACTAACTTTTTTGTAAAAGCTAGCTTGTACTATTGATAAAAAAATTATCAATAGAAACAAGTGAGCTTTTCATGTTATTTTTGAAGCCATCACAAATCCTCACTATCATTAATATTCAGAATACAATCTTTTTTTCATTAAAAAATCACAAAATTGATATTTATTTTTTATTTTTCTACTTTTAATTGTGTTTGCACCGTTTCGAGAAGTAATTGTGAAATATTTTTAATTCCTTCTTTAGTTGTGAGATGTTTATTATTTATATCAAATGCAATAATTTCTACATCATCCATGTCATATACTTTTTCAAAAACCACACCGTCAGTATCCTTCATGCTCCATGGATTATTTCCTGCAACTACAAGATTAGTTCTGCTTTGCAAATCCTTTATGATATGATTCGCAGTTTCTTCTGCATCATCAAAAAGCACTGCAATATCAACATCTCTCTTAACACCATTATATGTTGGAAAAAATGAATGGATTTGTACAATAAATATTTTTTTATGTTTTTTACGTAATTCATCTAATACATCATATGCGCTATTGATATATGGCACAGCATACATCTGATATCGACTCCTCTCCTCATTATCAAAATATTCTTTTTTTACAAATATATTCTCTGGAATTTTTATCATTTTTTCTGTACCATATTTTTCAACAAGAAGTTCTGTTTTGAGCGGACAAGAATGAAATGTATTAATATTTTTTGTCGCCGCATTCAATTTACGGTTATAATCAATAACGAGCCGTGAAATCTTTGCATACAATGCGCTAGCATTCAAGTTTTTTGAAAGATATTCTGTCATTTCACGAGAAGCTACATCATAAAGATCTTTTGAATTTTTCAAATCTTCTTGTGAAAGGCCGAGATTATTATATTTTTCTGGAATATATTGTGAAGCATGTTCACATGTGAAAAAGATATGTGAATTATTTTTGATAATATACCGATGTCCATTACATTCGATCATAAAATAAGATAATTATTTTTTCTGATTACACTTTCAAAAAAATGAAAATGTAAATAAAAAAAAGAATTTGTAGAAGTGAGAATATTTTTTCTCACTTCTAACAAGTTTTAAATCAATAAATTAATCCTGCAATACCAGCACCTTGTGATACATTTATCTTGCGTTCTTGACGATATCTTTCATAGAAATCTACACGAATTATCGTATATAAATACTCGATATCATCACCATCAATCCAAAATGCTGGATTAAAATCAATAGCAAAATCTTCACCGTCAATTGTTACTGATGGAAGCCATTGTGTCTCCCATAAAGAATATTTTTGCTTTCCTCCTTTAAGTACTTTTTGCAACTCATCAATCCATGCTGTTGTGGGATGTTGCTCACCAAATATAAGTCCTTTTCCACTTGAGCCTCCATCTGGTTTTGCCATAAGTCTCTGATGATCATGCTGATCAACTGACCACCATATAGAATTATTATCAAGTGGTCGATTTTCTCCAAGAAGTATCGCAACATCTGGATCAGAAGAAGATAACAAAAGACTTTTATTTGTCACATCATCTTCTGTTCGCAAAACACGATTAAATATTATATGTTCATTTTGTGTGTGCAACCACTCAACAAAACCTCTGGAAAATACATAATCATTTTCACCATTTATACGTGCATCTCCCCATCGCCACATATGCTTCATCTTTTTTTTCATCACTTCTTTTGGTGTCATGATTGTAATATTGAGACCAGCGGCAACAAGATCATTGACGAGATACTGGTACCAACTTGCCTTAAGTGCACTACCTTGACCAACGACAAATGCAATTGGCACATCACCATACACATCCAAAATTCTCTCTGCCACAATTTCTGCAGCATTTACACATGGTATATGTGGATAATGATGTCGAATCATTGACGCAGCTGCTAGACACTCTGGTGAATGACCATTTACCTCATAAATACCTTTGATATATAAACCACCAAGATTTTCTGCAACCAAATCATCAGATCGTGCAAAAGCCGGCACGAGATCAAATCGATGTAATCCCATTGGATCAACACCATATCGACGTTCTCTTCGCAAATGCCGCCAAATCTTTTTACATGTCTTTATAACACGATCTCTCTCACAATCTTCAAGAACAAATGAACCTGTAAACATACCAATTCGCATATTTCCAATACGAATCTTGTTATCATCCAAAACAGAATCACTATTTTTTTGTACTTGCATCTCCCCTCCCTACTAATATCACTAATCGCAATCTAATACTTCACATTAAAGAACTAAAAAAACCGTCTCAATTTTGTGAGATCGGCCTACTTTTGCTTATTGTAATTTTACTTACGTATTCCATGCAAAAACAAATCGATCTCTCGAGATAAACAGAAACAAAAAGTAATACCAAATTGTTTGCACATGTTTTTGCATAAAAACCGTTAAATTGACAACAGTGCACATTTTACAGGAAAATTAACTTTTGTCAAGCAGTCTAGATTTTTATAACATATCTTGCTAGAATAGACACGTTATGAAAAATAAAAAATGTAACAATTTTATAAAAATATCCCTACTTTCACTACTTGTTTGTATTATTTTTATAGTACAAACAACGCCATTATTTGCTTCAGATATTGAAGATACATATGAAAAGTTAGAAGATTTAGATAAACAAAGTGAAAAAATTAATACACTTATTAAACTCAAACAAAAAGAACAAGCTGTGATCAATACGCAGATAAAAAAAATTGCAGATCAGGTTGCAGAAGCAAATGAGGAGATTAAAAATAGCGAAAAAGAAATTGAAAAATTATCATATGATATCAATCGCATCAAAAGTGAAGTGCAACAAAAAGAAACACACATCACCCTTCAAAAAAAAGTACTTGAAAAATTCATTCGTGAAAAATATCAAAACTACACACCGAACATAGAAATGTTCACAATGCTTAATATTGCAAATAATTACACGCAAAATCACAAGGATAATTTAAGCCATGCCACTGATAGTGTTGGAGATTTTATTGAAAAAATCCACAAAGAACAAGAAGAACTTAAAAAAGATCAAATAAATCTCGAAAAAAAATCAGGGCGCATTCAAGAGGTAAAACAAGACCTCGAACGACAAAACGATTCATTAAAAGATGTACAAAACTACAAACGTGTTTTATCTGCAGAAGCGTCAGCAGAGGAAGCAAAATATCAAAAAAAACTTGCAAAAATTGAAAAACAAAAACAAAAGATTTTGGGAGATCTCAATCTATTATATAACTCTGACATTGAAAATCTCATTGAAAAAGCACCAAAAAAATATCATGCAAGCACAAGTTGGTATTATTCTCAAAGAGATCCTCGTTGGGCAAATGAATTTATTGGAAATTCACGATCAACAATTGAAGATTATGGTTGTGCAATTAGTTCTGTAGCAATGGTATTTACATATTATGGAAAAAAAATTACTCCTAAAAAGTTATCAAACAAATCTATTTTTTATTGGGATTTGATTAATTGGCCAAATACTTGGGGCGATTTAACACTTTCAAGTAACATTACTCATTCTGGCGTGGATTGGGATGATATCGATGATGCAATTGATGATGATGAACCAGTTATTGTATTTATCAATGTTAGTGGTGGCGCAGGACATTATGTTGTCATACATCATAAAACAAAAGATGATAGGTATGTTGTCCATGACCCTTATCTTGGTTCAAATATTTATCTTGATTCCACAATTAAAGCATTTGGCGCAATGTATGGTGTCACCGTCTCACGCAAAAAAGCCGTAGATCAAATGATTTTATACAAAGAAAATTAAATTAAAAAAATTATTTCTTAACTTCTACAATATCTTGCTCTCCCCGTCGCACATCAAAACGATTTGGTTCATCATCTTGATAAATTACAAGTCCATCTTCACCAAACAACTCTTTCAAACTTTCAATCATTGTGAGCATTTGTGCAACAAGAGTCGGATGCACAAAACGTGTTGACCGAAGTTCTACAAGATAAATCAATGCTTTCAAATCTCCAACTACACGACATGGTACTCGATAACCCATCGCAGTATAATATTGTTTTATTTCTTCGCTGACTTCAAGATTTTCAATTGCTTTTTCTTGTTCAGAGATAAATGTAACTGCTTTTTCCTTTAATTCACCTGAAAGTGCATCGAGATACCATTGCTCAAATCCATGATCGTGTGTAAGTAATGGCATGCGTTGCACAACTGCACGATGTCTCTGAAGATCCCGATACGAACCAAAATCTAGCAAAAACTCATATCCAACTACACCACATTCTGCAATTGTTGGGGGTAGTTCTGTTTTCATTGGACGCGATTCCATTTGTTTTTTATGTTCAACAAGTGCTTCTCGATCAATATGATCAAAGAGTAATGTAAAATCTGTAATCTCAGTATTTTTATAATAATACTCTTTCTGCATCCATTCATTATTATACTTTTCAGTCATCTTAAATCGTTCATGTCCAAATGAATTTGGATACATTTCCTCAAGTGCTTTTTCTGTTTTTTCTGCAACATTACGCACTTCCTCTAATGGATGATGTCTGAGAAGCATTAATTCATCAGCAAATTGACGAAAATTCATACGCCATGCAATGTTTGTTGTTGCACCAGCTGGTAAAAATGCACGTGTAATATCAAAAGCACGTGCTGCAATCGCTTTTTCATATATTTTTTCTTTTTCACCGTCTTTGATTGGAAATTGTTCTTTTAGATATTTTTTCAAAGGTTCTTGTACATCAAGATAAAATTTTCGCCAATTCTCCATAATTTCCTCACCTTCTTTTGAAGCAATAGGATTAAGAAAAACTTGATTAGAAAAATCAATGTACCGTGTTGATGATTCTTGTCCTGAATACAAACGCCAATCTTGAATTGCTTTTGCTGCAAGCATAGAAATTCCTTCTACAAAAACTGTTGCACTGCCACAATCTCCAATTGATTTATGTCCATATCCAACATAAAATTTTTCCATGAAATTTTCTGCACCTTTTTCTTCCAATGTTTTAAGATGACTATGTATACCACCAATAGAACGTGAATGCAATGCCTGCAACATCGCTTCTGCTTGTGCATCAATTTTTGACTCATTATTTAGTACGAGCACAAATCCATTTTGTATTTTTAGTTCTTGAATAGAATGTTTTCTTTTCATATTTTCTTAAAAAATAATTTATATAATTGTCATAATTTCTTCATGTATATCATCAATAGAACGTAGTTCATTATTTTTTACACATTGCACACGAATCCAGTTTTTGTTATTTCTTGCAAGCCACAGCGCACTTCTACGTGAATTTTCTAAATATTCATAATTTTGCTCTACAATATCTTTTTTTCCTTCTTTGATATATTTCTTTTTTTGTTGTGCATTTTGTAACAATTTTACTGACATATTAATTGGGACATCAAGATAAATCACAATATCTGGTCGTGGTAACTGAAAAACACCAAATTCCATTTTATCTAACCACAACAAAAATTCTTTTCGTTTCCGCGAATCAAATATTTTTCCTCCCTGATGAATTTGATTTGCACTTACATATCGATCCAATACCACCGTACACCCATCATCAATCCATTTTTGGATTTTTTGCGATGATTCAAAACGATCAGCAGCATATACAAGTGAAGTAATGTGTGGATCAAGCATCAAAAAATCACCATAATCCCCCGTAATACATTCGCCAACAAATTTACCAAAAAAATTCTTTTCGTATTGTGGAAAATCAAGCGTGCGTACAGATATATCGGTTTTTTTTAATGCCTGTACCAGCAATTTTGTCTGTGTTGCTTTGCCAGAGCCATCCGATCCATCAATGACAATCAAGCGCCCTTTTTGCATATTTTCAATTTTTTATCAAAACAAAACGACATAAAAAATATGTCGCCCCCTTATATATTTTTCTCTATTTTCATTATATCACACACTTTTTTTGATGTTATCCACAATCTCTGGAAAGTGTGTTTGGCGAAAATGCCCTCGATCTTCAAATGTTATTAATTCTGCTTTTGGCAAAGATTTTTTATATTTTTGCGCATCAGCAAAATCTACACAATTATCGTCATGTGAATGATAAATGTATATTTCTTTACACACATCTTCTACTTTCTGTAAGTTTTGTGACAATGTAAATCCACCAGCACACCCAAAACACCCTGCAACAAGATGTAATTGTGCCAGAGAAATCGTAAGCGTATTTTCTGCGAGATATTTTGCCAAAAAATTTGCACCAAGTGAATGCCCTATAAATACCGCATCATCTGTGATGTATGGCAGAATTTTAGAAAACCATATATCCCACTCAGTATATTTTGCATCACGTGGATTTGGCATGTGTGGTGTAATTACACAGAACCGATCCCCTAAATCTTTTTGTAGATTTTGTTTCCATCGTACTATCACCATTTTATCAAATTTTTCTTGTGTAAATGTATAATTGTGTAAATACGTCAAATATTCTTTTTTTGTATTCCATGCTTCACCACCTCCTATGACAACAACATGTTTTTTTACATTCATAAATTCCATTTAGTTCTGAATAAATTTATAACAATCCAATTGATTTTCGAACACAAAGCATTTTCCTTTCTGCGATTTCATTAGCTTTCTGCGCTCCATTCTCGAGAATTTTTTGTACTTCATTATTTTCTATTTTTTGCATCTTTTCTTGAAATGGCATGAGAAATTCTATAACAATTTCTGCAAGATCGTTTTTGAAATCTCCATAACGTTTACCAATAAATTTCCTTTCCACCTCATCAGTTGTCATATCAGAAAGTAGTGCATAAATATTAATTAAGTTCTTCAGCGCTGGCTTGTCATCTCTATATACAATCTCTTCGCCACTATCAGTAACAGCTTTTCTGATTTTTTTACGCACTGTTTCTGCATCGTCCATCATCGCGATATAACTCAATTCACTCGATGCTGATTTACTCATTTTTTTCTCTGGATCAGTCAAACTCATAATACGCTTCCCTTCTGTAGTTAATTGCACTTCTGGAATTGTGAATACATCGCCAAATTTCTTGTTGAAACGCCGTGCGAGCGTACGTGCAAGTTCCACATGCTGTACTTGATCTTCGCCCACTGGCACAATCACCGCATCGTAGAGCAAGATATCAGCTGCCATGAGCACTGGATAATCAAAAAGTCCGACACTTGCACGCTCTGCACCACCTTTGTGACTTTTGTCTTTAAATTGCGTCATTTTTTCCATGTCCCCCATCCGTGCTGCCGTACAATTCAAAATCCAACAGAGTTCTGTGTGTGCACGCACATGTGACTGCACAAACATCAGTGATTTCTGCTGGTCAATCCCTGCTGCAAGATACACACGCACCATTTCCATCACATTTTTGCGCAATGCATCAGGATCATGCGCCACAGTAATTGCGTGCAAATCTACCACACAAAAAATCGCGTCACATGTGTCTTGTAATTGCACCCACTGATGTACTGCCCCCAAATAATTGCCTAAATGAATATTGCCTGTCGGCTGAATACCAGAAAATAATCGTTTTGTCTCCATCATGATAATCACTACATATTACGGTGTCATTGTAACACAAAAACACAAAAGATGTGACACAATCGCCACATCTCTTGTTCCATGTCCTACAACACATCCCCTTTCACTTATAATCTAATCCCTACAACAACTATACTTCAATCACCACCGGAAGAATCATTGGGCGTCTTTGTGTTTTTTGAAAGAGATATTCTCCGACACGGTCACGGATATCATTTTCCACCTGCCTATAATCCATTTTTGTGTCTTTACTTGTTGTTTTTTTAATCACTTTTTTTACATGCACTTTTGTCTCATTAACGAGATCAAAATTATCTTTTACATAAATAAACCCACGTGATGTAACCTGCATATTCCCCACAATTTCTTTTGATTTACCATCAATTAATACCGTGATCACATACATACCATCTTCTGCAAGCATTTGTCGATCACGAAGCACTACATGCCCAATATCTCCTACACCAAGACCATCCACAAAGACATAACTTGCATCTGCTTTTTCTTTGCGAATACGAGACCCTTTTTTATTAAATTCGATAATGCCGCCATTATCAAGCACTGCAATACGCTTCGGTGAAAACCCTGTTTTCACTGCAAGATTCCCCGCTTCCTTTAACATAAAGTAATTTGCATAAATCGGGATAAAATATTGTGGTTGCACCATCTTCACAACCGTCTGAATATCTCCAGCCGTTGCATGTCCTCCAGTATGTACATCCAAAATACTTGAATGTATCACATTATCACATTTCCTATATAAATTATCTTTCAATCTCTGAATAGAACGTTCATTTCCCGGAATAATCGAAGAGGAAAATACAATCGTATCTGATTTCTTCAGCTTAATAAATCGATGATTATCTGTCACAATGCGATTAAGCACTGCATTGTGCTCGCCTTGTGCTCCTGTACACAGTACAAGTACTTTATTATCAGGATAACGATCAATCTCATTAATTGGAATCAAAAGATTTTTACTTACTTTCAAATAGCCAAGCTGTTGCGCAACTTCCACATTAGTTCGCATAGAATACCCATCAAGAGCGACCTTACGACCAATTCTGTCTGCATATTGTAAAAGTAGTTTAATTCTTTTAATCTGCGAAGAAAACATTCCAAGGATAATTCTTCCTTTTGCTTCCTGAATCAACTGTTCAATATTGTGTTGAACAGTTTTTTCACTATTCGCCTCTTGTTTGATTGAGCCAAGACTTTCAAGCATTAATATACGTGGCTCTGGAAATTTATTTAACTGTTCATATGTAATCTTATTACCATCAACAGGATCATGATTAATCGTCCAATCTCCGAGATGAATCGGTGTGCCAACTGGTGTCACAAGTGCAACACCCATCGAATCCATGATGCTATGCTCCACTTCAAAGAAATTTGCAATAAATTCACCAAGTCGAATTTTTCGATTAATATTTTTTACACTAATCGTACGCATTTTCTCACTTGATCCAGGATCTTGATCTTCAAGCTTTTTCTTGATTAATGCAAGCGTAAGATCACGTGCAATTACTGGTGGATAACCAAGCTGTTTAAGTAAAATCGGAGCTGCACCAATATGATCAAGATGACCATGTGTAAAGATGACACCACGAATGTTTTTTTCTTTTCCTTTCAAATAACTTATGTTTGGCACAATATAATCTACTCCTGGCATATCCTCCTCTGGAAATTGCATACCCATATCAACAATGACAATATCTTTACCATATTCAAAAATGGTCATATTACGACCAACTTCCTCCTGGCCACCAATTGGAATAATACGCAATGTTCCTTTTTCTGTTTTTGGAATACGTACAGAACACTGCTCCCCATTAGAAAATGTAGAAGACACAATTCGCTCTGCATTAGTCCGTAAAGTTTGTTTGCGCGCACCTTTTCTTCGCGTCTTTTTTACAGAAGCTTTCTTGGTTTTTGCACTAGTTCTTTTTGTGCTCTTTTTTGCAGTTTTGTTCTTTGTTGCATTAGAACGCAACTTTTCTGCATTTTTTTGTGCTGTTCGACTCACCACTCCACTTGAACTAGTGTTGCGCTGTGCTTTTGTTATTTTTTTTGCAGTAGCACTCTCTGCATTTCCTTGATTTTTTTTCATAATTAAAGATTCACATAAACACTATAAAAATTACAAATATTATGTGAAAAATATAAATTTACATTCGATTAAAATAAATAAAAAGACTACATTTTTATTGCTTTTTTGACAAAAAACGATATTGCGCACATTATGCGAAAAAAGATTATTATTCTAAAATGCCTAATAAAAGTAGTAACTTAGTATATAAATATAGCACAAAATTAAAATTTATGCAAGACCACCACCATACATTATTCGATAGCTTTTTTAAAATCCTCTACCATATCCACTGGTGTTGGATCTTGCCCATATTCCAACGCAAGATAATATGAGATCCAGTCACACAATCCAATTGTAGAAAATAACTTACGAAACATATCTCCATCTACTATATCAATAATATTAACATCCAATCCCTTCTCTCGCAACGCAATTGCAGTTGCATCGTATCGCACAATATTCCGCGGATGATCATTTTTATCACGCAATATTAATATAGAAAATTGTGCTTGAGGATTTGTAAATCCTACAAACTCATTATGATTAAGTTCTGGAAAATAATTCCAAAATGCTGGCACCTTACTATTTTCATTAATCTTAATTTTCCACACAAGAGCAATAGATTGAAGCGTATCTGATGCATAGATGATTGGAGTTTTCCCAACCAACTTTTTCGCATACTCTCGTCCAATTTTTTCATACAAAGCAATATCTGTACGAATCTCTTCAGAAATTTCATCTACAATTTTTTTGGAAACATCAGGAATCTTTTTTGTATCAATGAGAATTTGTAATATTGCAGAAACAAAATGTCCTGTTGCCATACGTGGTTGAAAATTTTCAAAAGGAATTGGCAATTTTATATGTGGCACATTATTTTTTTTGCACATTTCCTCTATACGACCACCTGCTGAAATACCCACACATGGTAAATTATTTTTGAGAGCTTCTTCAAAAGATGTAATTGTCTCCTCTGTATTTCCTGAATGTGAGCAAATGATATTCAAACAATTCTCATACGCTTCTACAGGTAATTTATATGTTCTATTTTGATAAAATGTAATATGTTTACTTTCAACATCCTGTGCAAAAACATCTTTCAAATATGTCAGAAGCACGTCAATATGCAATGCACTACCACCCATACCTGAAACTGCAACTTTATCAAAATTCTCATCAATAACAACACCTTTTGCAACAGCAAATCCTTCAGAAAACTGATCTGCACTGGTTAATATAACTTTTCTGAGATTGCTTACATCAATAATGTCATTCATTGTTTTTATTTTACAAATTATATTATATACTGCACAAATTTCTTGTGTTTATTGTTTCTTTATGCGTTTTTCTTTAATATACCATGAATTCACATCCACATAGCGATCACGCGAACTATTAACATTTTTCACAGACATTCCCTTAATCGCATCAGAATGCATAAAAGAAATCTTTGGCGCAAACAAAAATACTGCTGGAACCTCTGATTTCAATTTTTCTTGTTGTTTTTTATAAAAATCTTTTTGTTCATCTTCTTTTTTTGTTTTAAGCACATTTTCAAGAAATGCATTCATATCCTCATCGTCAAAAAGTGCATAATTCACACCGGGATCTCTCTTTTCTTCGGCATGCCACAAAGGTAAAAGGTTTGGCTCAAAACGCATTTGATGTGCATAAAGCACTGCATCATAATCTCGTGGTTTCAAAATATTGCTCTCAAGATCTCCTTTTTCATGTTCTTGCACATTAAGTTCAACACCAACCTCTTTCCATTGCTCCTTGAGCATTTGTGCAATCTTTATAAATTGTCCATGACTACCACTCACATGCAAAAGGATTGAGAGGCGATCATCATCTTTGGCACGAATTCCATCTTCTTCTACTTTCCACCCTTTTTCTTCAAGAAGCACTTTTGCACTTTCAGGATCAAAAGAAACTTGTTGCTGCTCAGAATCATAACCTACAAATCCTTCTGCAAATGGTGAATATCGCACGGCTGCGCCATCACCAAAAACTTCTGCGACAATCTTATCTCGATCAGTCGCTCGCGACAATGCTTCTCGCACCTCATCATATGCAAGAGGGACACTTTTTGTTTGATTAAAAAATACTGCAAAATAATGCGGAAGTGCAATCATTTGTTTCTGCGCACCATCACTAATTGCAGCTACATGATCTTTTTGATCTACAGCAACAGCAGACACTTCTCCACGAGAATACGCACCAATTGCATCCAAACGTGTTCCATAGAAATTTATTACAAATTTTGTGATATATGGCTCACCTTTATGATATTTTTTATATGAACGAAACGTATAGGAATCAATAAGATCTTTATCTTCATTAATATCAATATCTACAAACTCATAAGGACCTGTTCCAATTGGCTTTTGATTATACTCTGCAAGCTGAAATTGTTCTGGACTCACACTACTCCAAATATGCTCAGGAATAACACCAAAATTCAAACTGTGAAGAAATAAACTATTTGGTTCTTCCAAAACAAATTTTACTGTAAAATCATCAATTTTTTCTACTTTCACATTCTGCCACAATAAACGCATCTCGCTACTTACACCAACAGCACCGTATTTAATATCTTTTGCAATAGATGTCGTAAATATAACATCATCAGCATTAAACTGTTCTCCATCATGCCAAAAGACATTTTGTCGCAAAAACACTGTAAATTCTTTTGCATCATCTGAAATCTCAAATCGATCTGCTATATCAGGACGCAAAATACCATTTTCATCATAAGAAAAAAGACCGTTAAATATCAATTTTGTTAAATCTTGGTCTGAAGATGAACGCGACAAAAAAGGATTAATATATCGTGGCTGTCCCACAATCGCTTCTATATATTGTCCACCATATGTCGGTTCTAGAACCGTAAAATGTCGATATACTGAAATAACCCACCAAAAAGATGTTCCTACAATCACTAATATAAGAAAAGCAACAAAAAGCTTACGCCACAACGTAAATTCTTTCGTCGCATAAAAAAGTTTTCTTGGTGATAAAATTGTCTTCAAAAGAAAGTGTTTTATAAACAAAATTTACACATTAAAATTGCTCTTTTTCCAATGCAAAACTACACACCAATTGTAACAGTAAAAAGCGCTATACCTAAAAACAATACTGAAAGCAAGACTGAAGAGCGTACAAGGAATTTTTCAAAACCTCTTTTTGTATGATACGAACCACTAAAATCTCCAGCAATTGACCCAAGTCCTTCCCCTTTATTCTGCATCAATATCACTACAACAAGCAAAACTGCTACAATTGCCTGTACTACCAATAATATTTCCGTCATAATTTTCTCATTTATCTCTTCCAAATACTACTACATCACGAATAAAAAGTCAAAACATTGAACGTACTTTTTTCTCGAACTTTTTTGCAATAAAACCCTTTCCAAATTCTAAAAATTCTCTCAAAACAATTAATTGCATATTTTCACAATGCATGAACTACAACAAAAACTCTCCTAATAAAAAGGTTTTAAAAATTTCAAATCCCTGACTAACGCTTGCTCCACTGCGGTGAGCGACGTGCTTTACGAAGTCCTGGCTTTTTACGTTCAACCTTACGTGCATCTCGTGTTAAAAGACCGTCAGCTTTAAGTATTGGACGTAGTGCTTCATCATATTTTACAAGTGCACGTGCAATACCGAGTTTTGCAGCATCAGACTGTCCTGAAAGACCCCCACCCTTCACCAAAATCATAATTGCACATTTCTCTTGCATACCAGCAACCTTGAGTGGCTCAAGAATATGATCTTTTTGCGTATCTGTCGCAAAATATTCATCAAATTTTTTACCATTTACAATAATATCTGTAGATTTCTTTTCATCACAGTATACACGCACCTGAGCTACAGCAGTTTTACGTCGCCCTACTCCAGCATGATATGCACCATCAAATGTCTTTTTTTCACTTTTAGTCGCTTGCTTGGTTGTTGCCATAATATATCTTAAATTAGTTGTTCTTATGCATGTTCTACATGAATCTGTTTTGTATGCTCATCATTATTATAAATAAACAATCTTTTTTGCATTTGACGTCCAAGTTTATTTTTTGGAAGCATGCCCACCACAGATTTTCGTATAATTTCAGAAGCATTTTCTTCACGCAACTCTTTTACTGTTTTTTCAGTGATGCCACCATGATATCCAGAAAAACTATAATACTTCTTATCAGTTTCCTTATTACCAGTCAGTTTAATCTTATCCGCATTAATAATCACAACAGCGTCACCATCATCAATATGCGGTGTATAGTCTACTTTATTCTTTCCTGACAAGATCTTTGCAACCTCTGTAGAAAGTCTTCCAAGAACCTTGTTATTTGCATCAAATAGATGATATTGTCGTTCCATGTCTTTATTAAGTCAATCGTTATAATTTATTTATCTTCAGAAGATTCTGCTTTTACCTTCGTTTCTTTTTTCTCAGTTTTTTTCTCAACAACATCAGTCTTTCCAACAAAATCTACTAATTCAACAATTGCCATACGCGACGCATCACTTCTCCGTGGTGCCAATTTAATTACACGTGCATAACCACTATCTCGTGCATCAAATTTTTCCATGCTCTCCACCACAATATTCACAGCATCGCGAGAGAGATCATTTTTAATTTTTCGAATCATTTCCATTTTTGATCCCTTTGCTCTCTTTGCTTTTGTAATGATTTTGTCGATCGCACTTTTTGTTTCTTTGGCTTTTGCCTCAGTTGTCTCAATACGACCATGAATAATCAAATTACTCATAAGAGATGACATAAGAGCTTTTCGTTGTGCTCTCACGCGTCCAAATTGTCTCCCTGTTTTTCGGTGTTTCATGACTTTATTACAATACTACTTATTTTCCTCTTCAACTTCTTCAACATCAGTTGTTTCAATATCAGTCACATCTGAAACGCCACCACCTGATGATATAGCGTTGAATTGCTCTACTAAAATATCTACAGACTTATCAAATGCCTCTTGCGGAGTGATGCTTCCGTCTGTCACAATTTCAAGAGTTACTTTTTCATAATCTGTTCTTTTACCGACTCGCATATTCTCCACATTGTAATTTACACGCTTTACTGGCGTATATACTGCATCGATCACAATTGATCCAACTTCTTTCTCTTCTTCATTTTGATCAGATGGTACGTAACCAATTCCTTTTTCAACTGTAAATTCCATCTCCAATGCTGATTTCTTATCAGTAAGTGTTGCGATATGCTGAGAACCATCTACAATTTCAAGATCAGCAGAAGTTTTAATATCTCCAGAAGTTACTACCTTTTCACCTTTTACACTTAATGTTGCGGTCATCTTCTCATCACTATGCATACGAAATCGCACTTGCTTCAAATTAAGAATAATCTGCACAACATCTTCCATCACACCATCAATTGCTGAAAACTCATGAGGCACACCCTTGATTTTCACAGAAGTGATTGCTGCACCTTCAATAGAAGAAAGTAATACTCTACGAATTGCATTACCTAGAGTTGTACCATATCCAGGAAAACATGCAGGAATCTCGATCATGCCTGTATTTTCCTTACCTTCCGTATACTGTGACGCTTGGGGTATCGAAATTTTTGACATATTTTTATTTAAATTAGTTAAAAAAATAAAGCTAAAATTACTTAGAATAAAACTCAACGATCACCTGTGCATCAATATTTGCATCAAAGTCCTCACGCTTTGGCAAAGCAATCATCTTACCAGCAAGAGCTTTCACATCCAACGAAAGCCATTTTGGTGTATTTTTCTTATTCACAATGTATTGTTCTTGATTTTTGAAATATCCGTTATCTTTCTTCGATGGATTAATCGTGATCTCATCACCAACTTTTACCTCATATGAAGGAATATTCATTTTCTTTCCATTTACATAAATCATTGAATGATTCACAATCTGACGTGCTTGTGGACGTGTGTTTGCAAATCCGAGACGATACACCACGTTATCAAGACGTTGTTCTAGACGCGCTAAAAGCAAGTCGCCTGTGACACCAGGACGATTTTTCACATCTTCATAGTGCTTACGAAATTGTTTCTCCATCACACCATAAACATATCGTGCTTTCTGCTTCATCATAAGTTGCTTCCCATATTCACTCTTATTTCGTGAAAAACTCTTGCCATGCACTCCTGGTGGATAATTCTTACGTGACAAAATACGATCATATTTCTCTGATCCGAAAATATTTTCGCCAAACCGACGACAAATCTTTGCTTTTGGTCCTCTATATCGAGCCATATCCTTGTATACTGTTAACTAAAAATTAAACACGACGCGGTTTACGACGAGTGCATCCATTATGTGCAATCGGCGTAATGTCTTTAATAAGACTAATCTCAAATCCTTTTGCAGCAAGTGCACGAATTGCAGCATCACGTCCACCACCAACACCCTTTACAAAAACTTGTAATTCTTTTATGTTATTCTTTTGGATTTTTTCAACCACATCATTTACAATTTGGCTCGCTGCATACGGCGTTGATTTCTTTGCACCCTTGAATCCAAGAGAACCAGCACTAGACCAACCCAAAACAGCTCCATTAAGATCTGTAATTGTCACAATTGTGTTATTATATGTTGATTGAATATGCGCCTGACCTTTACGAATCTGTCTCTTACCACTTTTTTTCCTCTTAAGAGGCTGAGCAGTAACAACTTCTTTCGCAGAAGCTTCCTTTTTCTCTTCAAAAACCACTTTTTCAGTAGGTTTTTTCTCTTCTTTTATCGTCTTTTCGTCACTCATGATTTCGTATCTAAATAAAAAATGTTATAAGAAAAATAAATAGACTATGTCTTTGAGGCTGCAGCAGCACGACCACTTCCCATTGTTACACGTTTATTTCCGCGTACTGTACGATTATTTGTCTTTGTACGCTGACCACGCACTGGCAATCCCCTATGATGACGTGTACCACGATAGCAACCAACTTCCTTGAGACGACGAACATTCATATTTTTTTCATGTCTCAATTCACCTTCTACCTTAAATTCTTTTTCGATTACTTCGCGCAATTTATTTGCATCTTTTTCTGATATATCTTTTGTCCGTGTTGTTGGATCAATTCCTAAACCTTCAAGAATCTTTTTACTTGTAGAAATTCCAATACCATAGATATAAGTCAAAGAAACATCTATACACTTTTCATCTGGTATATTTACACCTGCAATACGAATCATATATTCTTACTATTATCTATAAAAATTATCCTTGTCGCTGTTTGTGTTTTGGATTTGAACAAATCACATAAACGCGGCCTCGACGACGAACCACTTTACATTGTTTACAAATTTTTTTTGCTGATGCGCGAACTTTCATTTCTTAATTTCTTTAAAAACAAAAACTTTACAACCTCTGTGTTATGCGACCTTTTGTCAAATCATAAGGACTCATCTCAACAAGCACCCGATCTCCTGGCAATAAACGAATATAATGCACTCGCATTTTCCCAGAAATATGTGCTAACACTTCATGACCATTATCAAGCTCCACACGAAATGTTGTACTTGGTAGTGTTTCCACAACCACTCCTTCTAATTTAACTGTATCTTTTTTCGCCATAAATTATTCAAAAATTATTCAAAAAAATCTATAACAACAAAAAACAAGAGGGTGTTATCCACACTGTTTCCATTCCTAGATCCTGACCTCATATACTTAGAAAACCTCTTCCAACATCTTTGTATTTAGCTTTTTCTGAACGTGTAACTTATATTATACAAAATCACAAAAATTGTCAAGTCGCTCGCCTTACAACATAAACACTACTTCGCATACAAACACCTTTTCAACCTCTCAAATCCACAAAAAGAAGAAAAAACATTCTGTCATCACCTCCCAAAACCCTAATTCTTCATCCGTATATTCCCAATCCATTTTGTGATTCCTCTTGCTTTGATTTGTGTTTGATCTGATTGTGCTGTTTCAGAAAGTGTTGTAAATACCATTTCTGATCC
>PDWI01002546.1_pt1 | contig 34027 bp, 33 predicted proteins | sample 1430891 | NCBI WGS metagenome assembly PDWI01 (sample SAMN01162508, study PRJNA174530) | Oral metagenome, whole genome shotgun sequencing project. | biome: Marine environment; feature: Marine mammal; material: Swab sample of the gingival sulcus; isolation source: swab sample of gingival sulcus... | reverse complement strand
AAAATTAATGAAAAATAAACGATAAATTTTGACACGAGACTTGTTAAATTATTGAAAACTTTTTTCGCTCGAGACACACTTATGTGGACACTACCCAATATGACAAGTATGCTTGAACTTAAGGGATGATAAAGCAAAAATCGCTTGATAAATAAAGTTCAATAATTACAAAACCGGAGCAATTATGTAGCAATATCAATGCCTTATAGGGAACTTTGGAGAAACAGTGATACTATGGATTATTTAATTAGATGCAATTTTTTAAGAAAAATGCCAAGTAAAAGAGTAAGTTTTGGCACAATACCACCCATTAAACCAATAATTTTAAAAGTAGAATAAAATGTATAAAAAATTAGTCATAGTTATTTTTTCTGTTAATTTATTTTTATTTCAACCTTTTTTTGGACAAATGGATGCAAATAAAGATAATTTAAAATACGATAGTCTTCAAATATTATATTATAAAAATGGTAATATTAAAGAAATAATGTATCTGAAAAATGGATTGAAAGAAGGAACAAATACAATATTTTATACAAATGGAAGTGTTAAGTCAATACAAAATTATCAAAATGGCAAATTAAATGGTTGGTACTATTATTTTCTTTATAACAACAATTTGCAATATAAATGCTTTTATAAAGACGGTCTATTAAATGGGAAGTATATGGAGTTTTACGCAAATACAGGTGAAGTTTCACAAACAGGTCAATTAAAAAATGGACTAAACGTGGGATACCAAAGGGGATATGGAGAAGATGGCTTTTTAACAACAGAGAAGTATTTTAATAAAAACGGTAACTTAGAAAAATATTCATACTATTTATATGATGGGAGTTATATTAAAGGCTCTGTTAAAAACGGAAAAAAACATGGGAAAGAAGTTCGCTGTGATGAAAATGGAGTCATTACAACAATATTTTATGAAAATGGTACCCCAATAAAATAAACAAAAATATTTTAACAGTATGTTGCATCTCAAAAGCACATATGAATACGATGCACTCTATCGTTTAACAAAAGCAAGCGGCAGAGAGCATAACAGTTTGGCAAATTTAAGCAATAATGATTTTGTAAATAATATAATAGGTTCGGAAGACGGCACAAACATGCGCAATTATACACAAACATACCAATATGATGAACTTGGCAAGCTGTTGCAAATGAAAAGTAATGGTGTGTGGACACAAAATTATCGTTATAATTTTGAAAACAACAACTATTTGCTTGGGCATGATTTAGAAGTACAGTAATTCCTAAACCAAAATTTGGATCCCTTGCAGTAATGAAATATGGACATGTGGCAATGGTTGTTGGTTATAATGATAAATCAATTTGGATATTAGGAGGTAATCAACCACGAAATGGTGCTGTTAAAAGAGATGGAGTTGAAGTAAATATTACTCAATACAATAGAAATTTAGTAAGTAAATATGTGATACCTACAGATTATAATGCACCACCATTAGGAAAGTTTAAAGTTAATTACCGGAAAAAAAGTTGAAGGATAACCCTGTTTTTGGAAATAAAATTCAATATTATAGAAAAAAATAACTTATGAAATATTATGCTGTAATTATTTTTATGTTTACAATAGGAATTAATTGTCGTAGTCAGAACTCTTTACTTTGGTTAAAAAAAATAAAGGGTTCTGGGATAACGGTAAAATGCCGTACGTATTCTTTGAAAAACAAAGAATATTTTCCAAAATACCGGATTATTATTAATAAAAAAAATGATGAATTAAAACTAAATAAGAAAGTAATATTTAATAGAGATAGTTTTAATATTTATCATAAAGTTCACTTTGAATTATACAATGACAGTATAATATTTATTACTCCTTGTAAGATTAACGATTACACTCCCCAACATATAAAAAGAGAATATAGTATATTGCTTCCGGTTGCTAACCATAATTTTTTTTATAAAGTTATTTTGAAAAATAAAAGAATATATCCTTGGTCTGATATTTCTATATACAAAAATATTAATGAAATAAAAAATACATTTTCAGTAAGTGAAATTAATTTCAAAGAACAATATATAATACTTAGAAAAATTTCAAAAAACGTAGAAGAATTAAAATTTCCATTAGAAAAGTATAAAAATCCAATGTTCTAATTTAGTTAAAGAGTTTATCCATTTTACAATTATTAATAAACAGAAATATTCTTTATTTTATCGCAGATACAAAGTAAAATAAATATAAATTTCCTATTTGCAAACATGCGCAATTACACACAAATATACCAATATGATGAACTTGGCAAGCTGTTGCAAATGAAAAGCAATGGTGTGTGGACACGAAATTACCCTTATAATTTTGAAAACAACAACTATTTTCTTGGGCATGACTTACAAAGCATTACTTTAATAAAAAATAGTTCATTATGAGAGTACTAACAGTTATTTTTATTTTATTAACCTCACTATCTGTTTATTCTCAATCTAATAAAGGGAGTAAATATATACATATTCAAATGTATTCTAATGACGAATTTAAAATACAAGATACTATTAATCACAATTTAGTATTACTTAATTCAAAAAATAATAATGCGTTTGAGGAAGTTGAGACCGGAATGTTTAAAATAAATAAATCTTGTAAACTTAGGAATTTGAGAATTTTAGTTAACAAACAAATAATTGAATTGAATTTAAGAAAGTATAGAAAAAATAAGTTTTTCAACATCAAAATATATATACCAACTAATAATAATGGCAATCAAAGTGTTATTAAATTTAAAAGAGGTGATGCCATTTCAATAATCAATAATTGTGAATTAGACGAATGTAATGTTATTTTAGTAGAGTTTCCTCAAATAATTATAATAAATGAAACTGTAATAACAACAATAAACAGAAAGTTTTATAAGTATATATTTAAATAAGCTTAACCCGCATTTCGAGACTTTTGAAAAGCAAAACCAAATAGCTAACTTTATAGAAGATGCAAAAGTCGGAAGACCGAAGTCTGAAGCTCGTGTTTGCTGCGAGTGTATTCTTTGCGATTTCAAGATTTTTGGCAAATAGCAAAATCCCTCTTGGAGAAGAGGGTGCAGGGAGATTGATTTTTTTTTGAAAAAATTAAAATGCAGTAAATTAACAATTTACGAATTTGGTTAGATGGAGTTATTATCTTCGATGCTACTTCGTGGTCATCAAGTCTTCGTAGTGAGGGCTGTATATAAGTGATAAGGCGATTGAGTCTCATCAAACAACGTGTCTTATTTTGAAGTAGATGCTGACCGGAATAGATTATTTGGTGAATAATACGGGTTAAGGGTTTTATTTTATTTTTTTATAGAATATTGACGTCGCTTTTACAGGAATATTTGGGGGCTTTTGAGCAAGATAAATTATATTATTATCCTCGGAAAAATAAGCAAAATATTCTGTGCTTGCAGGCAAATTATAGACAGGAAAAATTTTTCCGGCTATTTTATTTTCTGTAATTTTAAAATAATAGTTGGCAACTCTATTTATATTAGGTATCCAAACATCCCCTTTTTTCATTAACAAAGTCCCATATTTATTTTGAGGAATGCTAACAACTACGCCTATAAGTTTATCTTTTTTTCTTTCAATTTTTATAACCATACCCTGATATATATCACGTCCTTTTAGCTCCCATATTCCAATAAATTTATTTTCATCAACATACTTATAATTTGCACATGAAAAAAACATTACTAGTGAAAAACTAAATAAAAATCTTATTATCTTTTTTCTCATCATAGTATTAAGAATTATAAAACAAAAACAAAATTACTAAATTTTACAAAAAATATGCCTATTTAACTTTAAAACCTCTTAACCCGCATTTCGAGACTTTTGCAAAAGTAAAACCAAATAGCTAACTTTATAGAAGATGCAAAAGTCGGAAGCTCGTGTTTGCTGCAAATGCATTTCAAGGCTTAAATAAAAGCCCGGAAGGGTTTTCAAAACCCTTCCGGGTAAGACCATACAAAACAGTTATACTTGTTTTATATGCTAATAATAATTTTTTTGGACAGCCTCTTCCGGATTTAGCTTATAGGGGCAGTCGCTTAGATTTCTTTAACTTCAATATTATTTTCTTCAAAAAATGATGTGTATTTTTTATCTACTCCCATAATATGATCAATAAGCCATTTTCTTAAGTAGTTCATAACATCATAAGACACCGGTGTTGAACCCTCTTGCAATTCGTTTTTTAAACTGACAACTTTATCCACAAAAGTTCTGTGAATGGCTTTATGTTCTTCTGTTGCCGGATAATTGTAGGTGTCAAAATATTCTTCTTCCGTTTTAAAGTGAAAATCTGTATATGCAATCATCTCTTCAATAATTTCCACTGCTTTCTCATTGGCTTCTCCTTTTAAAAAAGCATTGTACAAGGAGTTAATCATTGCGATTAATTCTTTGTGATGATCATCAAATAATTTAATGCCTACGGAGTACGTGTCAGACCATTCTATTAAAATTTTTTCCATAAGGTGATATTAAACAAGGGTTTGTAATTCTTTTATGTAGTAAAAATTGTTTTTGTTATGCTACAAACTTAAATAAAATTTTTTATTCCGACAAAAAATAAATAGGATAGATTGCGCTTCTAAATTATAAGCTTTTCTAAAATGAGCTGCCATTTGTGTAGCTTTTTCTCAAAATCCATTCTTGCATTTGCCGGGCTGGTTGAGGGTAATAAAAAATATTGGTGTTTATCGGAAAATCCGACATATTTTTTATAAAATTTCATGGCGGCGGCTCCGTTAAAAAAAACATATTTAATTGCCGGGTGTTTTTCATAAAATAAATCAAAATCATTCGGAATTTCATTTTTTATTTCAGAATCTGCCGAATTTTTACGATAACAATATTTTAAACTGTCCCATAATGCTATTTTATTGTTTATCAGTAAATTTATTTTGTCTGTATAATTGCTTGAAAAGTCCGTTTCAAACAAATGAAACATTATTTCCCAAAATGTATTATATTTGTAGGCATAATATTCTTGCATTTCCAAAGATTTTTTTCCCGGCATTGAGCCTAAAATTAATATCTTTGCGTTTTTATTTGCCACGGGCGGAAATGAAAGTGTATGCATGCAATAAAATTTCAGGCAAATATAAAATAAAATACCCGCATTAAAAGTTTTAATGAATGGTGAATGTGATGAATTAAAAATTAAAAATTACGAATTAATAATTACGAGTTAAAAGCTAAAGTATTAGTAAAAAGAAATTTACAATTTATAATTACTTAGGTGAGGGCTGCGCCGTTCATAATTTACAATTATAAATATAAACATATGAAAAAAATATATCTATTCATTGTTCTGTTTGCGACATTATTAATCACGTCCTTTACGGCAGATACATATACTGAAAAGAAAAACAAATTAATTTTAGATTTAATTAAGCAAGCTTTGGCAGATTATCATTATTCCGTAAAAAGTATGGATAATAATTTTTCAGCGGAAGTATATGCCATGTACTTGGAGAAGTTGGATTATAATAAGCGATTTTTTTTACAGTCTGATATAAACCAATTTGCCGCTTATAAATATAAAATTGACGATGAGCTAAAAAGTAATGACTTATCTTTTTTCTATTTAACAAAAGATATTTACACTAAAAGAGTTAAAGAGGTTGAGACATATATAAAAAAAGCCCTGAAAAAAAACTTTGATTTTAACGAAAATGATTCAATATTATTAGACCCCGAAAAAAAACATTTTGCACGGGACAAAAAAGAACTGAAAGATTATTGGCGAAAATCTTTGAAATATTCGGTTATGACCAAACTTGCCGATAAAATTAAGTTGCAAGAAGATGCCGAAAAAAATAAGGATACGACTGTTAAAATACAATCCATAAAAGAGCTTCAAAAAAAATCGGTGGAAGAGGTCAAACAAAACTATGAAGATTGGTTTCACCGGGTTTCCAAAATTGAAGAAAACGACCTCTTGTCTTTATATCTTAATTCCATAACGGGGTATTATTGCCCGCACAGCGGCTATTTTCCACCTAAGGATAAGAAAAATTTTGACATTCGCATGTCCGGAAAATTGGAGGGCATAGGCGCACAGCTTTCGCAGCCCAATGCCTATATCAAAGTAGCCAAAATAATACCCGGCAGCCCTTGTTGGAAACAAGGCGAACTGGAAGTGGGCGACAAAATTTTAAAAGTAGCGCAAGGTGCGGAGGAGCCTGTCGATGTGGTTGATATGAGATTGGATAAAGCCATTCAGTTTATACGCGGAAAAAAAGGCAGTGAGGTGAGGCTTACCGTAAAAAAAACGGACGGCAGTATAAAAGTAATTCCTATTATAAGAGATGTTGTTTTGTTGGACGAAACCTATGCAAAATCGGCTTTAATCTCTGACAGCCTATCCGGCAACAAAGTCGGCTATATTTCTTTGCCGTCTTTTTATGTCGATTTTAGCAATAAAAGCGGCAGACGCAGTTCTTCCGACATGAAAAAAGAAATTCAAAAATTGGCAAAAGAAAATATCAAGGGGCTAATTCTTGATTTAAGAAACAACGGAGGCGGCTCTTTGCAAGATGCCATTGACATTGCCGGTTATTTCATCAAAAAAGGACCCATTGTGCAGGTCAGAGACCGATACGGAAACGTAAAAACTTTAAAAGATAACAACAGCAGTATTTTATATCCGGGCAATTTGGTCATTATGATAAACGAGTTCAGTGCTTCGGCATCAGAAATTACGGCTGCCGCAATTCAAGATTACGGAAGAGGACTTGTTGTGGGAAGCAAACATTCATTCGGGAAAGGCACCGTGCAGCGCTTTTTGCCCTTTGACAGAATGGTCAGAGGAAAGGATGATTTGAAACCGCTTGGAGATTTAAAAATAAGTATTCAAAAATTTTACAGAATAAACGGCGGTTCAACCCAACTGAAAGGAGTTGCTTCGGATATTGTTTTCCCTGACGCATACCAAAAACTTAAAATGGGCGAAAAAGATATGGATAACCCCATGCCTTGGGACGAAATACCCAAAGCCGACTATAAAAAATTTGCTGCCGATTTGGGGATAAATTATTTGAAAGCCGAAAGCAATAAACGAATTTCTTCGGATACTTCATTCAATATCATAAATAATTATGCCGACAAAATGAAGTATTACAGAGATATGAACTATGAAAGTTTGAACTTAAAGAAATATATGGCAGATGCGGCAGAAAGAAATGCGCTCAGTAAGAAATATAAGAATGCAAGAGAACGAAAATCTACTTTACAGTTCTTTATTCCTCATGTTGATTCTGCAACGGTTTATTCGGATACGGTTAAAGCAGAACGAATAGATTCTTGGCTGGAAGACTTGAATAAAGATATTTATATCAACGAAACATTCAATATTATAAATGATATGCAGGGTAGAAACTAATTGCCAACCGTAATGGTTTCGGGCGCAGTGCCTTGTATAATCTTGGAGTTTGCCGCATCAATGCGGATAGATAAGCGATTGCTTAGGCTGCCGTTAAGTGTAATGAAAACGGTTGAAAATTCTCTTACTTCCGTTTTTGCCAAGCAGAAGCCGTAAACTACATTGCCGTTTTTATCAATTTCTTTAACCGGCAGGGTAGAAATAATTCCGTTTCTGAAATCATGTTTCATTTTTAAGTTTTCGACTTTCTCGCCGGATACCTTATATAATACTCGAACATAAATTAATGAAGAATCTTTGCAAATACCTTTTGAATAATATTCTATTTTTGTAACTTGTGCCGAGATTTCTTTTTTGCTCGGTTTTGAGTTCAAAAGATATAAACTGCTTAATAAAATAAATAAAATTGTTTTCATATGTTTATGTTTAAGTTAGAAGAGGGAAGTAGAAAGCTTTTGTTTGCCGATTTTGGTCTTCCACCCATTCCAAATAATCATTCCGCCGGGTATTTTTTATCGGTACCGGGCGTTTTATTTATTTAAAATTTGCGCAAAACTAAACCTTTTTTCAATAATGCAAAATCAAACTATGTATCATCAAGAAAAACTTGAGGAGATAGCGTCAAAATCAAATGCTTCTGAATTAATAAACAATGCCGAAATACTTTGCAAAGAGATTCGGCAAGAGCTGCTGATTGATACAAAATATCGTTTAAATCAATTAAATGAGTTGTCGGAAATAATTTTAAACGAAACAGGTGCCGATGAAGCATCGGTTTTTGCCGCTTCATTGTTTCTTTGCAGACAAAATGACGAACCATATGTTAAAGATAATTTTGATGCACAAACTTATAGGCTTTACAAAGGATTGTGTGCTGTTCCGGAAATTAAAGCGGAAAAAACAGAAAAACAAAGCGATAATTTTATAAAACTTTTGCTCAATATAACGGATGATGTAAGAGCCGTGTTGATTCTTACGGCATTGCAATTATATAAAATGAGGCATTATGAAGACTATAAACTTGAAGAGCAAAAGCGTCTTTTAATCATCGGCAAAAACATATACATTCCCTTAGCCCACCGAACCGGTTTGTATAATGTTTATACCGAATTGCAGGAGTTTTTAATGAAATATTCCGAAAGGGAGATGTATAAAACCATTGCGGCAAAACTTAAAGAGACTAAAACAAAGCGTGATGTATATATACAAAATTTTATTGCACCTCTAACTAAATTATTAGATGATGCGGGATATAATTTTTCCATTAAAGGACGCCCTAAATCCATTCATTCCATTTGGAACAAAATGAAATCCAAAAATGTTTCTTTTGAAGAGGTTTATGACCTGTTTGCCATACGCATTATTTTAAAATCCGATATTAAGAATGAAAAAGCGGTTTGCTGGAATGTTTATTCGCTGATAACCAACATATACAAGCCCAATCCGAAACGCTTGCGCGATTGGATATCATCGCCGAAATTAAGCGGTTATGAATCTTTGCACACAACGGTTCTGGGTCCTCAAAACAAATGGGTGGAAGTGCAAATCAGAACGGAACGCATGGATGAAATTGCCGAAAAGGGCAGAGCATCGCATTTTCAATATAAAGCCGGAAGCGCGGGCAAGGAAACCGATTGGCTCTCAAAAATAAGAGAAGCTATTGAGAACCCCGAAGAAAACCAAGATGACGACTTTGCAAAAACATCCTTATATTCAAATGATATTCTGGTGTTTACGCCCGATAATGACTTAATAAAAATGAAAAAAGGCTATACGCTGTTGGATTTTGCTTTTGCCATTCACTCCAAAGTGGGCGAGCAATGCAACGGCGGAATAGTAAACGGCAAAATTCAATCTTTATCCTACACCTTGCAAAACGGTGATGTCATTAAAATTCTGACAAATAAAAACAAGAAACCCAATCCGGAATGGTTGGAAATCGCGCAGGGGCAAAGAACTCGAAACAAAATTAAACGGGCATTGAAAACCGTAGCATTTGATGCGGCTGAAATCGGAAAAGAGCTTTTAAAAGATAAAACAGAACGCTTAAAAGTGCCTTTCAACGAAACAAGCATAAGACAAATTGCCGATTATTTTAATTGTAAAACAGCCGTAGAACTTTTTCATAAGGTAGGAAAAGGTGCCATTGATTTACAAAAAATTAAGCCGGCTCTGGAAAAAAACACAAAAGACGACCCGGTGCAAGAAGCCGAAATTTTGGACGGAAACGAATTTGTCGACAAAGAACATACAAGCGATTTTTTAATTATCGGCGATAACTTATCCGGATTGGATTATAAACTTGCCAACTGCTGCAATCCTTTGCCCGGCGACAAAGTGTTTGGTTTTGTTACGGTAAACAAAGGCACTAAAATTCATAAAACAACTTGTCCCAATGCCAAAGAAATGCACGCGCGCTATCCTTATCGGATTATTAAGGCAAAATGGAACGTACATGATGAAAATTCGGCATTTTCCGCAACAATTTATATCAGCGGAACGGATAAAAGCGGGCTCAGCACGGAAATAACAAAAATTATTGATGCTGAATTTAACATGAAATTGCAGGCAATTTCTTTAAAGTCCGAAGTCGATGCCCGATTTAAGGGGCTAATCGTTGTTTATGTGAACAGCAGAAAGCAGCTCAATGATTTAATGAAGCGTCTGAGAATGGTTAAAGGCGTAAAAATGATTAGAGAAAAATAAGCGGTTTTTCCATGCAGAACTTCGAGACTTTTGCAAAAGTAAAACCAAGTATCTAACTTTTTTTGAACGGCGCAACCCTCACGTAAGTAATTGTAAATGGTGAATTAAGACGGAAGCCCGAAGCCGGAAGTTGGAAGAAAATTGAGACCTGAAAATTGTTAAAAACTTGACAACTTTATTTTCGGTTCAAACCTTAGTAGAAAAAATGACTAACAGACAAACAACCTTATTACCTTATTAATACATAGGTAATTCTTAACCGCAAAGAATGCAAATTCCCTCTTGGAGAAGAGGGTGTAGGGAGATTGATTTTTTCGAAAACACTAAACTGCAGAACATTAACAACTTGCAAATTTAGTTAGATGGAATTTCGAGACTTTTGAAAAAGTAAAACCTTATTGTCGGTTCAAACCTTAGTAGAAAAAATGACTAACAGACAAACAACCTTATTACCTTATTAATACATAGGTAATTTTTAACCGCAAAGAATGCAAATTCCCTCTTGGAGAAGAGGGTGCAGGGGGATTGTTTTTTTTTGAAAAGTTTAAAGTATTATACGTCAATTTGAAGATTAAGTTAGACAGAATATTTTATCCGGAAAATAAAATTTGTATTATGTGTATATATTGATATATTTGTATTTTAAATTTTAATAAACTAATTATGGCAAAGATAAACCAATATCAAGACATTAGCCAAATAGACAAAGAGGCTAAAAAAGATTATATCGACAGACATTCTCCTTTTATTCATTGCGAAGATACGGCAAAAAAAGGCGAAAAGTTTAAAGTAAAAGTTCAAATGGGTAATGAATATCCGCATCCGGATGATTTTGATCATTATATTAAATACATCCAATTATGGAACGGTGAAGTTATGTTAGGACAAATTACATTCCCTCCGGGTACTTTCGGAAATGTTCCCGGACATGCAGAAGTCGATTTTTATATTGTTCCGCAAAAATCAAGTTTAAAATTAACGGCAATGGCATATTGTACCAAGCACGGTCTTTGGCAAAGCAATGTTAAAGAAGTGAAAGCCGAATAATTTTTTCGGTACAGTAAGTAATTTATTAAAGCCCGTTTTATACGGGCTTTTTTTGTGCGCTTTCACACATAAACTGTTGTGCCAAATAAAAATAAAACTAAAAAAATTTGTTTGTTTTTCGTTTTGTTTTTATATTTATCATCCGGTTTTACAACTATACGGTAGTTTTTTATAAACTCTTTTTGCTTATTATTTAAATTAGTTTTTTTGGAATATAGAAGCTTGAAATATATAAGTCTATTTGTGTTTTGTATTATCTTGCAAAAATTTTCCTATGCTCAAGATTTTGAAGATGATGAAATAAGAACTGCCTTTATCTATCAATTTGGTTTAAACATAGAGTGGAAAGATGAGAACTTGCAAGAAAAATTTTTGATTGCGGTCTATGGCAATGGAGAGCCTATTATGCTTTATTTGAAAAAACTGGCAAAAAACAAAAAAATAAGAGGCAAAGCTATTCAGGTAATTCGTGTAAAAAATATTGAGGAAATAGAAAGGCATAAACCCAACATTGTTTATGTGGGCTTTTATCAAAGAAAGTATCTTCTTGAAATAAATAATGCCGTTAAGGGTAAAAATATGCTAATTGTTAGCGACCGTTATAATGAACAAGAAAATATAATGATTAATTTCACCTATTCGGATGCCGAAAAAATCGGTTTTGAAATTAATTATAAAAATATTGAGGCACAAGGGCTGGAAGTGCTTCCGGAAATGACGCTTATTGCCGGTTCCAGTGCCGACCGAAAAACCTTATATGAAAAGCAAAAACAAAAATTGAGAGAAGAGCAGGAGAAAGTAGAAAGTTTGCATGTTAAACTGAAACAACAAACAGAACTCGTAGAAAACTTAAACAGTCAAATTTCTTCAAAAACAAAAAAACTGAACTCGCAGAAAAGAACTATTTTGGTTCAAAAAAGAGAAATAAACAGTCAACAAAAATTATTGTCCGATGTAATTAACGAAATAGATTCGCAAAAAGTTTTGCTCAACAATAAAATCATTGAACTATACAAGAAAAACCAAGAGATAAAGAAAAAAGAGGGGCTTGCTGAAAAATTAAATAAGCAACTTAAAAAAGGAAAAAAATATTTAAGCGCGTTGGAAGAAAAAATTAATGTTGAGCAAAGAAGAATTGTTAGCCAGCAAGATAAATTGGGCGATCAGGCAGAAAAAATAAACAAGCAAAATAAGTTTATTTTTTATGTTCTTATTGCATTTTTAATTATATCTATATTGGTTATTTTTCTCATTCGGAGTATAATTTCAAAACATAAAATCAATAAGGAGCTTCTGAAAAAGAATGATGAAATTGCCGAAAAGAATAGCCAAATACAAAGTCAGGCAGATGAATTAAAAGAACATAAAAATCACCTGGAAAGTCTTGTTGAGAAACGTACGGCAGAACTGCAAAAAGCAAAAGAAAGAGCCGAAGAGTCCGACCGTTTGAAGTCTGCATTTTTGTCGAATATGTCGCATGAAATACGAACTCCGATGAATGCTATTATCGGCTTTTCCAACCTATTGCATGATAATGACTTTCCTTATGAAAAAAGAAAAAAATTAGTTTCATATATTATTCAGAGCAGCAATACACTTTTAAATCTTATAAACGATATTATTGATATATCTAAAATTGAAGCCGGACAATTGACTATAAAAAAGAACATGTTTTTTATAAATCACCTGTTTGATGATTTGGCACTGCTCTATTCGGAAAAAATAAAAAATCATCCGGCATTATCTTTAAAATTTGTAAAAGCCGACAAAGATATTTTACTTTTTTCCGACAGCTTGCGCATACAGCAAATTCTCACAAATTTAACGGATAATGCCATAAAGTTTACCAATGAGGGCACAATTGAAGTGGCTTACAGAAAAGAAGAAAAGCAAGTTGTTTTTTATGTAAAAGATACCGGAATAGGAATTTCACCCGAAAATCAAGAACTAATTTTTGGACGGTTTACAAAATTGGACACTGCCAATGAAAACCAAAAACTGTACAGAGGTGCCGGTTTGGGTTTATCCATTTGTAAAAAATTAATCGGACTGCTCGACGGCAAATTTTGGTTAGAATCGGAATTGAATAAAGGTTCTACATTCTATTTTAGTGTGCCGATAGAAGTTTAAGCTGCATTTCGAGTTTTTTTAAAAGTAAAACCAAATAGCTAACTTTTTACGATTTCATGTTTTTTGGCAAATAGCAAAATCCCTCTTGGAGAAGAGGGTGTAGGGAGATTGATTTTTCAAAAATTTAAAAGCTCAGTAAATTAACAACTTATAAATTTAGTTAGATAATAAACAAACTTATTACCTTATTTTTATTGACAAAGGCTAAAAGCCAAAAATTAAAAGTGTTGATGTATAATTTGTTAATTTATACATAAAGGGTGTGTTTGCACAAAAAAACATCAAAAAAAAACATTTGATTTGTTTATTAAAACATTAATTTTACATTTGCTTTTTTTTGAAGACAAATATATTTTAGTTTTATACAGGACGTTAGGATTAGCTTTTATGAAAAACGTATTTTTTTCGACATTTATTCTGTCAGTTCGTCTTACCGCATTAAAAAATCTTAATATACGGTTAATATATTTATTTTTAAATGTTTAATTTTTCTTAAATATTTACGGTTTTATTTCTTTTCTCATTCCTGATATTTAAAATAAATGAACACAAAATATATTGACTTAATAAATCAAACTTTTGATTTCCCGCAAGAAGAGTTTCGCTTAGACAAAGCAAACAATCTTTTGTTTCACGATATTGATTTAATGAAATTGATTGAAGAATATGGAACACCGCTAAAATTTACCTATTTGCCGAGTATCTCAAAAAATATAAAAAAAGTAAAAAAATGGTTTGCAAAAGCCTTTGAAAAACATGATTATTCCGGCAAGTATAAATATTGCTATTGTACAAAAAGTGCCCATTTTAAACATGTTTTAGAAGAAGCCTTGAAAAATGATATACATCTGGAAACATCATCGGCTTTTGATATTAATATCATTGAAAAGCTGGCGGAAGCCGGCAATGTAAATAAGCAAACATATATTATTTGCAACGGTTTCAAAAGGGAGCAATATATAACAAATATTGCACGATTGATTGCCGGCGGCTACAAAAATTGTATTCCGGTTATTGATAATTATGAAGAAATAAGATTGTTGGATGCGCTTATAGAAAAAAACTTTAAAATAGGAATTAGAATAGCGTCGGAAGAAGAACCTAAATTTGAGTTTTACACAAGTCGTCTCGGAATAGGGTATAAAAACATTGTCGATTTTTATAAAAAAGAAATAAGCGGCAGAAAAAATGTGCAACTTGAAATGCTGCACTTTTTTATAAATACGGGAATTAAAGATAATGCCTATTATTGGAACGAACTGAATAAATGTTTGAAAGTATACATCGATTTAAAAAAGATTTGCCCCACAATTCGCAGTTTGAATATAGGCGGCGGTTTTCCCGTAAAAAACAGCTTGGCTTTTGAGTATGATTATCAATACATGGTTGAAGAGATTGTACTTCAAATTAAATCGGCTTGTGAAAATGCAAAAGTTGAGGTGCCGGATATATTTACCGAGTTCGGAAGTTTTACGGTAGGAGAGTCCGGCGGGAATATATATAAGGTCTTGTATCAAAAATCGCAAAACGACCGTGAAAAATGGAACATGATAAATTCTTCGTTTATGACGACATTGCCTGATGCTTGGGCAATAAGCAAACGATTTATAATGCTGCCGATAAATCGGTGGAACGATAACTACGAACGTGTTTTTCTCGGCGGTTCAACCTGCGACAGCGACGATTATTACAACTCCGAACAGCATATAAATGCAATATATTTGCCCGTTTTCAGTAATAGAAAACCGCTTTATATCGGTTTCTTTAATACAGGGGCATATCAAGATAATATTAGCGGATACGGTGGTTTGCAGCATTGTTTAATACCCTGTCCGAGACATGTTTTGCTGCGTTATGACGAAAAGGGAAATTTAACACATGAAATTTTTAAAGAACAACAAAATTATAATGACTTCTTAAAAATCTTAGGTTACGATGAAAAATAGAACTTTTGCCGGCATACCTTTGGAGTATGCAACAAAAAAAAATGCAGAAATCGTCTTGTTGCCTGTTGCCTATGACGGCACAAGCACATGGAATAAAGGTGCCGATAAAGGTCCCGAAGCATTCCTTGAAGCTGCCGAAAATATGGAGCTGTATGATATTGAAACAGACAGCGAAGTGTATAAAAAAGGAATTTTTTTAGCAGATGAATTAAAAAACTTCAACACAGCCGAAGAAATGGTTGAAGAAGTATATCGTAATGCAAAAAAATACATCGGCGAAAAAAAAATGTTTAGCATGGTCGGCGGCGAGCATTCCGTTTCAATAGGTTCAATCAGGGCGCATAACGAAGCTTTTGAAAATCTGACGGTATTACAATTAGATGCACATGCCGATTTGCGTAAGGAATACATGGGCAGCACTTGCAATCATGCTTGTGCCATGCACGAAGCGTCTTTAAACACAAACTTAATTCAAGTAGGGATACGAAGTATGGATATTTGCGAAAAAGAATACATGAAAAAAGAAAAGGTGTTTTTTATGCAGGATATAATTTATGATGAGTTTTGGCTTGACGAAGTCCTAAGACAAATGACCGATAATGTGTACATAAGCCTTGATTTAGACGTTTTTGATACTTCCATGATGCCTTCGACCGGAACACCCGAACCCGGCGGAATGTGTTGGAACGAAGTGTTGGCACTTCTCGAATATGTTTTTGAGGAAAAAAATGTCGTGGGATTTGATATTACAGAACTTTGCCCGAATAAGCATAACAAAGCACCGGATTTTCTTGCCGCAAAATTATATTATAAAATGTTGTCATATAAATACTATTTTAAAAACAAAAAATAAGAACAAAAAAATGGGAAATATCAGAACATTTACAAACAAATATTTTTTACATTTCAATGCCGCAAGCCTTGTTGATGCGGCAAAAGCCTATGTGGAGCAAAAAGAAAAAGGTGCCAAAATGCTGGTCAGCTTAGCCGGTGCCATGAGCACGGCGGAACTCGGAAAAATTCTTGCTCAAATGATTCGAACAAAAAATATTGACATCATATCATGCACGGGAGCAAATTTAGAAGAAGATATTATGAATTTGGTGGCTCATAAACATTATAAAAGAATACCCGAATACAGAGATTTAAGCCCGCAAGATGAAGTAGAACTATTTAATAAAGGGCTAAACAGAGTAACCGATACCTGCATTCCGGAAGAAGATGCTTTCAGAAAAATACAAAAACACATGTTTGATATTTGGAAAGAAGCAGAACGTAAAGGAGAACGATTATTTCCGCATGAATACATGTATCGTTTGTTGCGTTCCGGCGTATTGGAACAACACTACGAAATAAAGCCCGAAGACAGTTGGATGTTGGCTGCCGCCCAAGCAAACTTGCCTATTGTTGTCCCCGGTTGGGAAGACAGCACCATGGGAAATATTTTTGCGTCTTATGTCATAAAAGGAGACTTAGATGCCAAAATTATGAAAACAGGTATTGAATACATGACTTTTTTAGCCGATTGGTATATGAATAAATCGGACAAAGGAGTCGGATTTTTTCAAATAGGCGGAGGAATAGCCGGCGATTTCCCGATTTGTGTCGTGCCCATGCTCTCACAAGACTTGGAAAAGGAGGATGTGCCTTTGTGGTCATATTTTTGTCAAATATCCGATTCTACCACGAGCTATGGCTCTTATTCCGGTGCCGTGCCAAATGAAAAAATCACTTGGGGAAAACTCGGTCCCGATACACCTACTTTTATTGTAGAATCAGACGCAACCATTGTCGCACCCCTGATATTTGCCTATATCTTGGATTTATAAGAGCGATATCCCGCATTATTTATCAAGTCTTCGTAGTGAGGGCTGCATATACAATAAAATAAGTGCTAAGAGGATTGAGCCATATCCTTTGATATGGAGAATGAGGCTTATCAAACGAAGTGTCTTATTTTGAAGTAGATGCTGACCGTAATAGAACTACTTGGTGACCACGAAGTAGCATCGCAGATAATAATGCGGGATAAGATTGCGGATTTTATGAATTTTATAAAATATTTGTATTTTAAATCCAAAAAGTTTATTTTTCAGAAATTTTATTTTTTGAAAAGTTAAGATATAATGATGAAGCAAATCAGAAAATGGAGCCGGATTTTACACCGTGATATTGGTTTCTTTTTTATAGGAGCATCTTTAATTTACGGTATTTCAGGCATTGCACTCAATCATTTAAACGACTGGAACCCCAATTATTCCGTTCGCATAGTAAAAACACATACAGAAGAAGATTTACAGAAAAAATCCGTTTCAGCGGAAAAAATCAAAGCATTGTTGCTGTCGCTGAATTTGGACGGAACTTACAAAAGTTATAATTATGTGGAAAAAAATACACTGCTTCGTATTTATTTAAAAGGGCGTTCGTCTGTAACGGTCTATCCGGCAAGCGGCAAGGTTGTTGCCGAAATTGTCAAGAAAAGACCTGTTTTCTTTGAGACGGTTCATTTGCATTATAATCCGGGCAGTTGGTGGACATGGTTTTCGGATATTTTTGCCGGAGCATTAGTCTTTCTCGCGCTCAGTTCTTTGTTTATGATTAAAGGAAAAAAAGGCGTGCGAGGCAGAGGCGGAATTTATGTTCTGGCAGGCATCATTATTCCGGTGCTGTTTTTAATTTTTTCATAAGATTAAACCGAATTTTGAGACTTTTTTTGAAATTTTAAGCATTGATTTTTTTTAGTCAAAGCCTTTTTTATATCTTCGCCGCTTTTAAACTTAAAAAAAAACTTTATTTCTTGTGAATTTGATTGCAGACATAGGCAATTCTTATACAAAATTAGCGGTTTTCGATAATGGTAAGATAATTGACTTTTATCGTTTCTCGGAAAAAGACTTAAAACCTTTTATAAGAAATATTCAAGCGTTTAAAGAAAAGTATAAAAATATTGAAAGCATTATCATATCTTCCGTAAGAAAAGAAAATGCGGAATTTAAACGGAGTGTACAAGCTGTTTCTCGGCATTGTGTTTTTTTTGATGAAAAGACACCGATACCCGTAAAAAATTTGTATAAAACACCCGAAACTTTGGGAAAAGACCGCTTAGCCGGAATTATTGCGGCACAGCATATATATCCTTTTTCCAATATTGTGCATATTGATTGCGGTACGGCTTTAACACTTGATTTTATTAATGAAAAAGGAGAATACCTTGGAGGCAGCATAGCACCGGGTTTGCAGATGCGCTATAAAAGTTTGCATCATTTCACGGATAAATTGCCGATGCTTTCTTTTGACGAAAATTATAATAAGGATACCGGCAACACAACGGAAGAAGCTGTACGCGCAGGTGTTCAAAACGGAATTGTGCATGAAGTTGAGGGCTTTATTCGCGCATATTCTGAAAAATATCCGAACTTAAAAGTAACAATTACGGGAGGTGATACGTTTTTCTTTGAGAAAAGAATAAAAAAACAAATATTTGCAGAGCCGAATTTGGTACTAATCGGTTTGAATTTAATTTTAAAATATAATGCAAAATAAATTTTACATAATTGTTGCAATGCTTTTGCTTTCTGTTTCGCTTGCAGAGGCGCAGGTTAATTTAGGTTCGCCGTATTCACGCTACGGAGTGGGAAACCTTGAAAGTTTGAATGTAGGGCGAGCAAACGGAATGGGAGAGGCAGCTGCTGCTTTGCGGCTTCCTTATGAAATAAATCCCCTCAATCCGGCTTCTTATTCGGCAATACCGAACGGTACGGTGCTGTTTCAGGCAGGTTTTAAAATGACGCGTACCTCTTATGCCGACGTGAACGATAAAGTTTCGGATTATGATTTTAAACTTAATTCGATTAATGCCGCTTTGAGCATCAATAAATATTGGGGAATTAGTTTGGGTATGAACCCTTACAGCAGAGTATCCTATAATATTGAAGCAAAAGATTCGGTCTTATTAGGTGATTATGTTTCTAATTTCTCGAACAAATATGTGGGAACAGGCGGAATTACAGATGTCTATTTTGGAAATGCTTTCACTTATAAAGGATTTTCTGCCGGTGTAAATCTTTCTTATTTTTTTGGTCCTTTGGAGTACAACACTGAAGTTATGCAAAAAGATAATGATTTTATTTCAATAATCCAAAGCACTATAAATACCAAAGTGCATGATTTTCATTTGCGCTACGGATTGCAATACAGCGACTCTATTTTTAGTAAATACAGTTTTACGGTGGGTGCTTATTATGAGAATAAAGCAAATTTAAAGGCACTGAGAACTCGATTTATTCATCGTGAAATTACGACCGCTTTTGATAAGCCCATTTTTGACACCCTATATAACGATACTTTGAAAAACGGAAAAATACAAACGCCTGCCGTTTATGGTTTTGGTTTGTCTTTTATAAGCAAACAATTTATTTTTGCGGCGGATTTTAAGAAAGAAAACTGGAAAAATGTGCTGTTCTTCGGGGAGAAACAAAGTTCTTTGACAAATTCTACGAGATTTGCACTTGGTGTTGAATATACGAATGACTATATGTCGAAGAATTTCTTTAAAGCGATGCAATGGCGCTTGGGCGGACACTTTAAAAATACTGAATTGTTTATTAATGATACCCAAATACAAGAGTTCGGTTTTAATTTTGGCGTGGGGCTTCCTACAAAACTCGGTGCAAAATTGAATCTCGGTTTTGAGTTGGGACAAAGAGGAACAATGAATAATAATTTGGTTAAAGAAAATTATTACTCGATATATTTTAACATGAGCTTGCCGGACAGGTGGTTTGTCCGACGACGCTTTTTTTAATAAAATTTTGGCACAATTAATGAATTATATAAATTAGATTAAATTTCAAATTACAGAAAAATGAAAAAGATTTTTTTAGCAATATCCGTATTATTGTTTACATTCAGCGCAAAGGCGCAAACACCGCAAGAGGTTTTTAAAGCATCATTTCCTGCTTTATTTACCGAGTTTAAAATTGATGGCAGCAAGGAAATTACAAAAGACAATTTGAGCTTATATCGCGAACAATATAAAAATTTGAGTGAAGCTTTAAAGGAAATTGAGATGTTTAAATTTGGTGGCGGAACAGAAGAAAATATCACCAAGTTTGTTTATAAAGAACTAAAATCTCTTAGCAAAGATGACAAACTGACAGACCTTGAAACAATTGTCAAAGACCACTTAGATAAAATGAAATTATTCTTAGGTAAAAATGATACTTACGGAATAGACAAGAACCAATGCTTAATGGCTTACTCCAATTTAAAGTTAGCAATGAAGCGTAAGGATTATGATGCCGCTTTCGGTTTTTGGAGAGAACTTTACAAATATTATCCTTTGTATAAAGGCGCATACGTTAAAGGCGATGTGTTAATACGAAAAAAGATTAAAGAAGTAACATCCGAAGCTGCAAAAGCCGGAAAAGATGCTTTAAAAGCGCAAGAAGAAAAAAAGTTTGACGAAGCAAAGGAATTGGCTGACAAACAAAAAGCAATTTTGGCTGAAAGAGAATTGTGGATTGACAGTTTACTTTTGTCTTACGATCAAAGAATAAAATATTTGGGCGATAATAAATCCTATGGAACCGGTTATTTAATGGGGAAAAAAGGAAGCTATATTTATCAATACAGAAAAGATACAGAACTTGAAAAGGCGTATGATTTATTGAAAAAATCCATAAAGTCGGAAAAAGAAAAATCTACTTTTCATATAGTAAAAGATTATTTTGATGCTGCTTTTGCATTAATGCAAGCAAATAAAATATCTGCTGATGTGTTTGTCGGGGATTATAACTGTGCAACCGATATATTGAAAAGAAATATCGGTATGATGAATGAATATATTGAAAAAGAGCAAAAGAAAAGCAAACCGGACAAGAAAAAAATTGATAACTGGACAAAAGTTTCGAATAATGATAATGTAGTTTCTGATTATATTACGAAAAAATTTGCCGGTTCCGAATACTCAAAATGTGAGTACTTAATTCCGTCTTTCAAAGCAAACTTTGATAAAAACAAAGGCGATAAAGAATGGTTGAAAGTGGTTACGGGCATATTGTCTTTAAAAGAATGTACCGAAGATGATTTTTACGGTCAGGCAGCGGAAGAATTGTTTAAACAAGAGCCGTCGGCAAGTGCAGCATTCCGTTTGGCTTTATTTTATCTGAAAAAGAAAGAATATGACAATGCCGGAAAATATTTTGAACAAGCATACACACAAGAAACAGATAGTTTGCAAAAGGCTGAATATTACTATTATGCAGCAGTTGTTGCCTATGCCCAAAGTAAACTTAGCAATGCTCGTTCTTTAGCCTTAAAATCAGCGGAACTAAATGAAAAATCAGGGAAACCTTATATCTTAATTGCAAAAATGTATGCGGGCAGTGCCAATTCTTGCGGTGCTACTGAATTTGAAAAGAGAGCCGTATATTGGGTTGCTGTTGATAAACTTATAAAAGCGAAATCGATTGATGCAAGCGTTACAGAAGAAGCAAATTCGCTTATCGGTAAATATAGTTCGAGATATCCCAGCCAAGAAGACGGTTTTATGCTTACTTGGACAGCCGGAAAAATATATACTGTCGGATGTTGGATAAATGAATCTACAAAGGTTCGATACTAAAACAGACTTTTATCGTAAAAAAATCCCGAAACGTTTCCGGTTTCGGGATTTTTTTTATTCCTTTATACCAAATTTATGTGCCGGAACTGTGTAATTGGTTTTTCTCTTGCATGTTTCGGATTTATGCTAAATAATGAGCAAAAAAAAAATTATAAGTTTCGTTTCTCTATTCCTTTTTTTTCCTGCAATTATATTTGCGCAAGACCCTTATTATCTTAAAAAATCACCAAATAAAGGCGAAGGTTCTTATGCTTTTTTGCGGCGCTATTTGTTGGATGATAATTCCTGCAATATGAAAAAATTTCTGGAGCTTAATAAGTTGAAAAGAACCGATGCTTTATTTTATGATAGAGAATATCGTTTACCTATATTGATTTATCAATACAACGGAAAAAGTATTCGCTCTACCGTAGGGAATAATGATTATGAAACAGCTTTAGAGATACAAAAGTATAATGAGCGAATATTGAGCAATAAATTGCGACTGACAAAATATACGAAATCTAAAATATTATGGGTTCCTTACGGAACACTCTATTGCGAAAACAGTATTGCCAATGTTGAAAAAGACGAAGTTGCGCCGAAAATAATCGGAACCAAAACCGTACGCTTGTTCGGCAAAAACAACAGTACGGTTGAAATAGAAGACAATTTGTTTAAGGACAGAGTTTTTTACATTGTCAGCGGACACGGCGGACCCGACCCGGGTGCTATGTACGCAGGGAAACATACCATGTGTGAAGATGAGTATGCTTATGACGTGGCATTGCGTTTGGCAAAAAATCTTATCAAACATAATGCTTCGGTCTATATCCTTATTCATGACCCTAATGACGGTATTCGGGAGGATAAATATTTGAAATGCGATAGAGACGAACGGAGTATCAGAAATAAGGTATTGCCGAGAAATCAAGTGAAACGTTTAAAACAACGCTGCGACGATATAAATTACTATTACAAAATTAATAAAAAAGCCGGAGTGAAAAGCCAAACTGCTCTATCAATTCACGTGGATTCACGCAGTTATAAAAAACGCCAAGATGTGTTTTTTTATTATTATGCAGGCAGTAAAAACGGCAAAAGGATTGCCAATGCCATTCACCGAAAATTTCGGGAAAAGTATCGCAAGGTGCAAGCGGGTAGGGGATACCGAGGTTCCGTAACTGCACGTAATCTCTATGTTTTAAGAAATACTTTGCCGCCGGCTGTGTTTATGGAGTTGGCTAATATTCGCAATGTTTATGACCAAAAACGCCTTATCCTGCCCGATAACCGACAGGCACTGGCAAATTGGATCTACCTTGGTCTGAAAGACGCATTGGTGAAATAAAAAGGCTGTCCGAAAAGTCCGTATAGCTTCCTTCGAAAGTTAAAAATGCGGCTTAAGCTTCTGAAATAATACTTAATGCAAGTTTAAAATCCACATTAAAAAAAGTATCGGCTTCTTCTCCTTCCAGCACTAATGTATCTTTTGTAAGTTCAGTTATTGCCAGTCCTTTATGTTCGCCATACAGATAGGCTTGGTTGTTTGGGCTGATATGCAAAATACTGATTCCTTTCTTGTTTTCTTTTAAGGTTTTTAAATCATTGAAAATGCGCCCCGGATTTGCATATTTCAATATTAAATCTTGCGTAACCGAAGACATGCCTTTTTGAACGGTTTCAATTTGCGGTTTTTGAATCAATTTTATTTCTTCAAATTTGTATTTTATATCATGCTCTATATCCGTTATTAGTCCTGTTTTATCTGCTTCTGTTTGCAGAATATTTTCCGTTTTCATAAAAAACACACGATGCGGTTTCGGCTCTCTGTAAAAAGTTCTGAATAAGGTATTAAAAAATGCTTCCATGATTTTATTTAATTTCGGGTAAAGATATGATTTTATTTTTCTTTGAAGAAATAATTATCCCGCATTTCGAGACTTTCGAAAAAGTAAAACCAAGTATCTAACTTTATCGGCGCAGAAGTTTCAAAAGTCGGAAGTCCTGACATCTGAAAAATAAACATAGTATAAAGTTTAAATTTATTCAATTGAAACATTTACAGGTAAATTACATCTTGTTTTTACAGGTTTATTGTTTTTCACAGCAGGTTTCATAACAGGAAGTTTTTTAAATACATTAATAATTTCCTCTTTTAATTGTGGATATGGTGTATCTGCGGAAATAACATTTACCATACCCTTTTCGTCTACTTCAAATACAACATGAATTTTTGCTTGGTCATTTGATAAATTTAATTCTTTTGCAACTCCTGTATGAAATTGTCGTGCAATATGTTGCCTTATTTTATTAGTAAAACATTCTAAATAATCATCAACATTATATTCCTCGCAGCCCGGATAAATAACCGCGTGGTCGTTTTGTTTTTGTTTTTGTTTTTGTTTAAAGTTTTTTAAAGCGCAACCGGCTGCTAAACTAATAACTAAAGCAACAATCAATAATTTAAAGTATTTCATATGTTTATTTTTATAACTTTCAAAAGTCATATAGGAATGACCGAATAAGTTTTATTACATTTAATTTTATTAGAGCGGAAAAATAATCATTCCGTTGTGTGATTAAATCTTAATCATGGGCGTTTCATATTTCTATTTTTTAAAATTTTAATTTTTAAACTCATTTAAACTTTTTCAGTAATCAAATATTGTGTTGTTTTGTTTTAAAACTCTAAGACTAATAGTTTTTTTCGATTTTCATGATTTTTGGTAAACAGCAAATCCCCTCTTGGAGAAGAGGGTGCAGGGAGATTGATTTTCTTGAGAGTTTTAAAATACAATAAGTTAATGTTTTACGAATTTAGTTATATTGTGGTCTAAGGAATTACTGAATGTGTATTTTCTTTCCTAAATATCTCGGTTTTGTGTTAAATAAATAGAGGTCAAACAAGGCTTTTACCCTTGCAAAGCGTTCTCGAAATCTTACTTTTATGCTTTTTAGCGTGCGGACTTCTTCGGCATTATATGCTACGGCATCAATACCGAAATGTTTTGCAATATACAAAGCTCTAAGGTTATGAAAACGCTGCGATATAATCAGAAGAGAATTTTGTCCGAAAACTTTTTTGCTGCGCACCACCGAATCAAAAGTTCTGAAACCGGCATAATCAGGATAAATTTTTTCACCGGGTACACCGGCTTTGATTAAATCGTTTTTCATCAACTTGGGTTCGTTATAGCCTCTTCGACCATTATCACCACTTACGATAATAAACTTTATTTTGCCTTTTTTATACAGTTCCGCCGCCGCATTTATGCGGTGTTGATAGAACAAATTAATTTTTCCGCCTTTTAAATATTTGGAAGTGCCCAAAAGCAAAGCAACTTTTTTATCGGGTAAATCCGCTGCCTTATCATAGCATCTTTTTTTGCCGGTTTTAAAAATATTTTCACTTACCGTCAATAAAACCAAAAAAAGTAAAATAATGCCGGAAAGATAAACGGGTATTTTTTTTATGAAGTTTCTCAAAGCTTAATTTCTAAGGAATGCAAAGATAAAAATTAGAGACAAGTTAAAGAACTTCCGAAACAAAAAATATTATTTTTTCTTAAGCAAGCAAAGCATAGTTTATTCAATTCATTATCTTTGCCTTAAATTCAAAGCGAAATAGACATTAGAAAATCAATTGTTCTACTCAAATTTAAAACACAAAAAAATGAAGAAAATATATTTCACCGCTCTATTGTTGTTAATTTCTTATTTCTCTTTTTCACAAAATGATACAACAAATTTGATATTGCTGCATACCAACGATATGCACTCAAAAATTGATAATTTTGACAAATTGGCTACGCTTGTAAAATCTTATAAAAACAAGTATCGTAATGTGTGGTTGTTTTCTGCCGGAGACCTCTTTACCGGCAACCCCATTGTTGACCAATATAAAGACCCGGGCTACCCCATAATACAGCTTATGAACGAAATGCCCTATGACATTTCTTGTATAGGCAATCATGAATTTGATTATGGGCAGGATATTTTAAATAAACGTATTCGTCAGGCAAATTTTCCGATGATTTCGGCAAACATAAAAGTGCAAAAGCAAGGCAAACTAATGCAGCCCGAGCCTTATTATAAGTTCAGGGCAAACGACGGTACAACGATAGGCATACTGGGACTTATAGAAGTGGGCAAAAACGGCTATCCGGCTTCAAGCCCCTTAAAAATGCAACATATTGATTTTGAAAACCCTTTTGAAACGGCAAAAAAATACAAAACATATAAAGATTCTACGGATATTTTTATTTGTCTGACACATTTAGGTTATAAAGATGACCTGAAATTAGCCGAAGCATGCCCCTTTTTTGATATCATTATCGGCGGTCATTCGCACACCGCATTAGAAAACGGCGAATTTCACAATAATACTTTTGTTGTGCAAGCCGGAGCCTATTTAAAATATTGCGGTGTTTTAAGTCTGAAAGTTGTAAACCATAAAATTGTTTCGAGAAAAGATACATTTATTAATTTATACAATCAAAAAGGCGATGAAAGAATAGAGAAAATCATTGCCGATTACAATAATAATCCTGTTTTTAATGAAGTAATCGGTTATGCCGCCAAACCGCTTTCGGGAATAGACGAATTAGGCTCCATGATGACCGATGCCATGCGCGAATCGCTGAAAGTAGATATTGCGTTTCAAAATAACGGAGGTATTCGTATTGACACTATTCCGCAAGGAAATATAAGCATAAAAAATATTTTTGAGCTGTCGCCTTTCGGAAACACCTTTGTTACTTATAAAATGTGCCCGTTTAAGCTGAAAAAATTAATCCGATATGCCTACAAAATTTTCAATAGTCCTAATGTGCAAGTAAGCGGAATGCAAATTGAATATATTGTAAAAAACAATAAGCTGAAAAAAGTTATTTTAAAAGACGAAAACGGCAAAAAACTTCGATTTAAACTTTATTCCGTAGCAATAAATGATTATATGGCAAGTTCTTATTCCTTAAAATTTCTGAAAAACGGAAACAATACCGGCAAAATTGATGCGAGTATTACCAAAGAGTTTATAAAAAAACATTCGCCCTTAAACTATCAAGGCGTAAAACGTGTTTTTACCAAGAAGCAATAAACTCTCGGAAATATATTATAAAAATCAATCTCTCCGCACCCTCTTCTCCAAGAGGGATTTTGCTATTGTGTTCTTTGTTTAACTCAAGTCTTCGTATCCTTTGATATGGTGAATGAGGCTTATCAAACGAAGTGTCTTATTTTGAAGTAGATGCTGACCGTAATAGAACTACTTGGTGAATAATGCGGGTTAAACGGCTTTTGGCTTTTCGCAATAAAAAATAAGGCAATAAGGTTTATTCTTTTAGGGGTTTATTTCTACTAAGGTTTAAACCGAAAATAAGGTTTTTAACAATTTTCAATTCTCAATTAAAACTCTTCCGTCTTCGGTCTTCCGACTTTTGAAACTTATAAAGGCAGCATTTGGGCTTTACTTTTTTTGGTGGTATCTCTCGAAATGCGGGATAAATAGAGTAGGGGCTAATTGCTTGTTTTGCAACTATTCTCACTGCGGAGACAAAAGTAAAGATTTTATAATAAAATATTTTTTTCAAAATTCTCGCAGTTGCAAAATATTTTTAACAGTTAATAAATCAAATTTGAGATTCATTGTTTCTTTTATACATTTGTTGCCGGTTATGGAAAATTATATCGTATCAGCAAGAAAATACAGACCGCGTGATTTTAATACGGTTGTGGGTCAAAAATCGCTTACGCTTACCTTAAAAAACTCGATTAAGACAAAGCAATTGGCACATGCTTATTTGTTTTGCGGTCCCAGAGGGGTGGGAAAGACAACTTGTGCCCGAATTTTTGCAAAAACAATCAACTGCTCCAATCCCACAAGCGATTTTGAAGCATGTAACGAGTGCGAATCCTGTAAATCTTTTATAGAGAACCGTTCGTATAATATTCGAGAATTAGATGCGGCGTCAAATAATTCGGTGGAAGATATACGCAGCTTGATAGAGCAGGTGAGGGTACCGCCTCAAATCGGGACACACAGTGTCTATATCATTGATGAAGTGCACATGCTTTCTTCACAGGCTTTTAATGCTTTTTTGAAAACTTTGGAAGAACCGCCGGAATATGCCATATTTGTGCTGGCAACCACAGAAAAACATAAAATATTACCCACGATTTTATCGCGTTGTCAGATTTTTGATTTTAACAGAATAACCGTTAATGACATTGCCGAACATTTATCCTACGTTGCCGAAAAAGAGGGGATTGAAGCAGAAAAAGACGCTTTAAATATCATTGCCCAAAAAGCCGATGGTGCCATGCGCGATGCCTTGTCCTTTTTTGACCAAATAGCCAGTTTCTCCGACAGAAAAATAAGCTATAAAGCAGCTCTGGATAATTTAAATGTTCTTGACTACGACTATTATTTTAAAATTACCGATAATATATTGCAAAATAATATTTCCGAAATATTGTTAATTTTTAATGATGTATTGGAAAAAGGCTTTGACGGTCATCATTTTATAAGCGGATTAAGTGCGCATTTCAGAGACTTAATGGTTTGTAAAGATGCAAGTACCGTGGAGTTACTTGAAGTAAGCGATAATATAAAAAGAAAATATCTGGAACAATCGGCAAAAACATCCGTAAGTTTTCTGTTAAAAGCCTTAGATATAGGAAATACGGCGGATATTGCATACAACGGAAGCAAAAACAAACGCTTGCAGGTTGAATTAGCCTTAATGAAAATGAGCGCTTTAAATGCAGTGCAAGAAAAAAAGCAAGACAATCGTGCAATAAAAACCGAAAGCAGCTCTAAAGCAACAAGTGTTTCGGAGCCGGCAAGCGATTATAAAAAAGAAGCCGTTGCAGAGCAAAAACCTGTTGAGCAAAAGAAAAACGATGCTCCCGAAGAAAAAAAGGTTGAGACGACAAGTAGTGCAAGTTCGGAGCAAGGCATGAAAACGATAAAACGAAAATCCGGCATTTCCATTAATTTAAAGAATGTTGCCGACAAATCAAAAGAGGCAGAGACGAAAAAAAATGCGGAACCTGAAGTTGCCGATGCCGATGTTGAAAAATATGACTTAGATATTGCTTGGACGATGCTGGTGGAGATGTTTTCCGGAAAAACCCGTATTTACAGAGCTTTAAAAAACGAGAAACTAAAAATGATTGCCGAAAATCATTTTGAACTAAGCGTTATTAATAATTCGCTTGAACAAACGCTTCTGTCAGTTAAAGCGCGCATGGTTAGTTTTTTGCAAAAGAAAACCGGAAATACCGAATTACAGTTAAGTTTTAAGGTTAAGGAAAACAGCTCAGATACAGAAAATAAACTTATTTATACCGATAAAGATAAATATAAATATTTGGTAAAAAAAAACCCGAATCTTGAAAAACTCAGAAGTGATTTAGATTTAGATTTCTTATAAATAGAGTTTTGCTGTCGCTAAATCGGTAAATTCATATTATTTTTGCGCTTTAATCTTTAATTAAATCCATATTATGTTAAATAAAAAAGTAGAAACCGCTTTAAACAAGCAAATAGAATTAGAACAATTTTCATCGCAATTGTATTTGGCAATGGCTTCATGGGCTGAAAAAAACGGCTATAACGGTATGGCAAACTTCTTATATGCGCATTCCGATGAAGAACGCGAACACATGTTAAAACTTTTTCATTATGTGAATGACCGAGGTTCGCATGCGATTGTTCCCGTATCGGAAAAGCCGAATGAAGAATATGAATCCGTACAAAAAGTTTTTGAAGAAATCTATGAGCACGAAAGAATGATTTCCGAGCGAATTAACAACCTTGTGGGAATTTGCTATGATGAAAGAGATTTTACAACAACACATTTTCTGCAATGGTATGTAGAAGAACAAGTTGAAGAAGAAAATCTGTTCAGTACCATTTTGGACAAATTGAACTTATTGGGCAATAATAAAGCAAAATTGTTTATGTTCGATAACGAATTGGAAAAAATGGCGGGAGAAATAGCCTAATAAAAACAGCAAACAACACTGTTGTCTGATTGAAAAATCGGATTGTATAAAAATGCTTGTTAAGTCTAATTTCGATTGTTTGGCTTATGCAACAAGCATTTTTTTGTTGGCAGCAAAACTGCTGTATTTTAGTTTTTACGAACAACGAATAAAAAATAAAGGCCATGGCAAGCTACACAATAAAAATAGACGAAAGAACCGCAGAGGGAAAACGAATTTTAGATTATTTAAAGAGCAGTAACAATGTTACAATTACCAAAATAGGAAAGATAAAAAAGACCGGTATTGAAGTGGCACTGGAAGATATCGAAAAAGGTAGAGTTACAACTTATGACAGTGTCGATGATTTTTTTGAAAAAGTCTTAAATTGATGAAGAAATACAAACAACTGATGTTTTTATAATACTTGTGGTCGGCAAGCAGGCAAACACTCGCAAAAAAAATCTTAGAAATTTTAAACACTTAGAAATTAACAACTTACTATTGAACATAATATTGTAACAAATAATATTTTTCCGCAATTAACTGTTTATTAAATCATTAAAAACGGTTAAAAATATTTCCTGTAAAAACCGCTTAAAAAAAACAAGTCGGTTAAACAGCAAAAACCTTGTATTTTGTTGATAATTAAATAAATATAAAGTTTGTCTCATAATTAATATTATGTTAAGTGGAGTATTTGTTTTAAAGCACTATTGAACTCCTTAACGCTTTTATATTTTACAACTCGCCTATCAGTATTTTAAGTCTCAAAACTATCTCCCCGCCCCCTCTTTATCGCATTTTTTGTTTTTCTTCTTCAAAATCTTGCAATACCTGTTCTTTATCGCCGGAGGGATAATTGCCCGTAAAACAAGCATCGCAAACAGTAAGTTCCTTAAAAAGATGTTTTAAATCTTCCGGTTTAAGATAGAATAAGGCATCGGCACCGATAAATTTACAAATTTCAGGCACATTCAAATTAGAGGCAATAAGTTCCGTTTTAACCGACATATCAATACCATAAACACAAGGATTGGTAACGGGAGGTGCAGCCGAAACAAAATACACGGCTTTTGCGCCGGCATCTTTCAATATCTGTACAATGCGCTTGGAGGTTGTTCCTCTGACAATGGAATCGTCCACGACAACCACTTTTTTACCGTCTATGGCTTTTTTTATGGGGTTTAGTTTTTGTTTAACGATGTTTTCTCTTTCGCTTTGCTTGGGGGCAATGAAACTTCTGCCGATATAATTACTTTTTACCAAACCTCTGTGATAAGGTATGCCCAAAGATTCTGCTAAGCCGGATGCGGCAAAATAGCCGGATGCCGGAACATCTATAACGACATCGGGGCTTAGCCCGGCTTCTTTTATTTGCTTTGCGATTAAATTACCCATGCGCACGCGTCTTCCGGCTACGTTTTTATCATAAAAAACGGCATCTTCTCGGGCAAAATAAATATACTCAAACGAGCAAAAATGTTGTTTCTTGGCATAACCTATGGTTGAATGGACTTTATTATTTTTATCGATAAAAATAATTTCACCCGGCATTAAATTCCGAATAAGTTCATAGCCCAAATGATTAAAGGTTACACTCTCCGATGCCAGCCCGTACACAATGCCGTTTTTGGTTACTTTTTTCCCGAGAATTAAAGGTCTTATTCCGTTGGGATCCATAAAAGCCAGCAAGCCGTAATTGGCTATGATGGAAATAACGGCATAGGCTCCTTCAATTTTTTCCTGCGTACGTTTTACGGCATCAAAAATATCCGAGACTTTTATCTTTGCAAGGTCTTTGCTTTTCAGTTCGGCGGCAAAGGTATAAAGCAATATTTCCAAATCGTTTGATGAAGTAGGCAGCACATGATAATCGTTGTACAAGGCTTTGTTCATCTTCTTAAAATTGGTAACATTGCCGTTGTGTACCATAGAAATTCCGAAAGGATAGTTTGTTGCTATGGGTTGCGCATTTAAAACATCGCCGGTTCCGTGTGTGGTATAACGCACATGCCCCAAACCGATGTTTCCGCACAAATATTCCATGTGTTTTTCGTTAAAGACTTCGTTAACCAAACCCAGTCCTTTCTTCATATGAAATATATCCTTAAAAGTTACGATACCGGCACTGTCCTGCCCTCTGTGTTGCAGGGTTAAAAGACCGGACATAATGTCGTACACAATTTTTTCTTGACCTATAAATCCAACAATTCCGCACATTTTATATTAGAGTTATTTTAGTTATTTTTGATTGAATAAATGATATAATGTTTCCGAGTAAAAGCGGTGTTCAGTTGCCAAACCTCTTTTTTCTACTTCTTCCAAGCTGTCGGCTCCTTCTAAATCAACTTCTTTTTGGGCGATGACAGCTCCTGTATCAACACCTTCGTTCACATAGTGAACCGTTATTTTTGTTTGTTTCATTTTATTTTTAAAAGCCCATTCATAGGCATGCAAACCCTGATGCAATTTAGTGTCGGCAGGATGAATATTAATAATCTTATTTTTATAGTGCCTGACAAACACAGTTGATAAAATTCGCATGTAACCGGCTAAAACGATGTAATCAAAATCATAAGCAGCCAATAAATTGATGACTTCTTTGTCAAATTCCGTTCTTGTCTTTCCTCTTGACGGAATATGCTCGGTTTTAATACCGTAGTTTTCAGCCGTTTTTAAGCCGGCAGCCTCTTTTTTATCGGAAAATACCAAAGTTGTTTCAGCACTTCCTTTAAGAATACCGTTTTTGCATTCTTTGATAATGGCTTCCATATTGGAACCTCTGCCGGAAATAAAAATCACAATTTTCTTCACAACTAATTCTTATTTAATTTTTTACTGAATTTATCTTAAATGTTTATTCAGCCTTTTTCCAATATCTTTTCGATAAAACATATTCTTGAAATAAATTTTTTCAGCTTCTTTATAAGCATTAGCAAGCGCATCATTCAGCGTGCTTCCTTTGGCAACAATATTTAGCACCCTGCCGCCGTTTGTCAGCATAAGGTCGGCTTCTTTGCGCGTTCCGGCATGAAATACCAAAGTGTTCTCCGAAATACTGTTTAATCCGTTAATGACACAGCCTTTTTCGTATTGTTTCGGATAGCCGCCGGAAACCAAAACAATATCGGCAAAAAATCCTTTTTCAAATTCAAATTCTATTGTGTCCAAACTTTGAGATAAACAAGCATCTACAATTTGATACAAATCGTTTTTCAGAGCCGGCAACAAAACCTGTGTTTCCGGATCGCCGAAACGCACATTATACTCCAACAAATAAGGTACGGCATCTTTTATCATGATGCCAAAATAAATAACGCCTTTGTAATTCATTTTTTCGCTTTGGATACCTTGCAAAGTCGGGTTTATGATTTGTGCTTTAATTTTTTGCATCAAAGCTTCGCTCAGTTCTTTTACGGGACTGTATGCACCCATTCCGCCGGTATTGGGTCCCGTGTCGCCGTCATTCAGTTGTTTGTGGTCTTGCGATGCTTGCAACAATTTCACTGTTTTGCCGTCCGTAAATCCGATAAGCGATACTTCATCGCCGGAAATCTTATCTTCGATAATAAAATCAAGTTCTTCGCCGTAGCTTGCTTTAAGCTCGTTTAAGGCTTGTTTTGCTTCATCGGTATTTGAGCATACAAAAACACCTTTTCCGGCAGCCAAACCATCAAATTTTATAACCAAATTACCCTGTTTTTCCTCAATGGTTTTACTTGCTTGGTCAATATGATTAAAACTTTTAAAATCGGCAGTGGAAACACCGTATTTTTTCATGAAATTTTTGGCAAATATCTTTGATGCTTCAAGTTTTGCGGCTTGTTTATCGGGTCCGAAAACGCTTTGTTTTTTTCCGGCAAAATAATCGGTAATTCCTTCGGATAAGGCTTGTTCGGGTCCTACAAATATTAAATCAATATCTTTTTCCCCGCAAAACTCTTCTATTGCCGAAAAATCAGCCGTATCCACCGCATGACTGTTGGGAATACCGCCGTTTCCGGGAAGGGTAAATACATTATCGATGCCTGCCGTTTGCGCAAACTTCCATGAAATAGCATGTTCTCTGCCTCCGCTGCCGATGATTGCAATTTTCATATGTTTATTTTTATAATTTTCAAAGGTCATATAGGAACGCCCTAAGTTAGTTCACTACTAATAATTAATAGTATTGGCAAATAATCATTCCGTTGTGTGATTAAACCT
>PDWI01002945.1_pt1 | contig 34028 bp, 38 predicted proteins | sample 1430891 | NCBI WGS metagenome assembly PDWI01 (sample SAMN01162508, study PRJNA174530) | Oral metagenome, whole genome shotgun sequencing project. | biome: Marine environment; feature: Marine mammal; material: Swab sample of the gingival sulcus; isolation source: swab sample of gingival sulcus... | reverse complement strand
TATGGTGTTTTTTATAGGAGCAGGCTCTGGAGATCCAGAACTAATTACTATTAAGGGGAAAAAATTAATAGATAGTGCAGATGTAATTATCTATGCTGGCTCTCTTGTAAATGAGGAAGTCTTAAATGGAAGAAAAGAAGGTGCAAAGGTTTATAATAGTGCAAACATGAGTCTCGAAGATGTTGTTGAGGTGGTAAAAGAAGCACACAGTAAGGGTCAGAACGTTGCAAGGGTTCATACTGGAGATCCTTCTATTTACGGAGCTCATAGAGAACAGATGATAGAATTTGCAAAGCTCGGTATTGAATACGAAATAGTACCTGGTGTCAGCTCGTTTTTGGCTGCAGCAGCTTCACTTAAGAGAGAGTATACACTGCCTGGAGTAACGCAGACGGTAATAATTACCAGGATGGAAGGAAGGACAAAAGTACCTGAACTTGAATCCATAGAGAGACTTTCCACTCATAATGCTACAATGGCTATATTTCTAAGTGTGGGAATGATTGAAGAGCTTCAGAAAAAACTGGCTACGTCCTATCCACTTACAACTCCTGTTGCCGTTGTCTATAAGGCATCTTGGGAGGATGAAGAAATCATAATTAGCGATCTTGAGCATATAGCAGGAAAAGTAATAGAGAAAGGAATAACAAAGACCGCTTTAGTATTGGTTGGTGAATTCTTAAACGATAAATTTGACTATTCAAAGCTATATGATAAGAAGTTTACTCATGAATACAGAGAGGGGATATAATGGAGCATGGCGGTAATGTCCACAAAATACAAAGAGAAAGAAAGATAGATACTCTTGTTGATTTTTCTGCCAATATCAACCCGTTTGGATTGAATAAAAAAATAAAAGAAGAAATAATAAATAATATAGACGGGATAGTTCACTATCCAGATCCAGATAACTATGACTTAGTGGGAATGATTGCTGAGAAACACTCGGTAATGAGAGAAAATATCCTCTGTGGAAATGGTGCGAGCGACTTGATATTCAGAATTGTAGAAGCATTTAGGCCAGAGGAAAGTCTCTTAATAGAGCCCACGTTCTCCGAATATAGAAAAGCATTAAAAAGATTTTCAAATATAAATACGATAGAGAGTATACACTATGATTTAGATCTACTTAGTAGAATAAAAAATACCGATGTGACATTAAATATGATATTTGTATGTAACCCCAATAATCCCACAGGTATTCTTGCAGAAGATTCGTTTTTAGAGGGAATCATTGATTACGCTAAAAAAGAAAATATCACGTTGATTGTAGACGAGAGCTTTATAGACTTTACGCATTCTAAATCATTAATTTCTAAATATCATAATGATATAATTATTTTGAGATCATTTACAAAGATGTATGCTATAGCAGGACTTAGACTTGGATATTTAGTATCATCTCCTGAAGTTATAAAGAAGATAAAAGAGATATCTCCTACTTGGCAAGTGAGTTCTCTTGCAAGTGCCGCAGGAATATGTGCTTTTCATTTAGAGGGTTTTGAAGAAAAAACCAGATCACTTATTGATAAAGAGAGAGATTATTTAAAAAGCAATCTTAAAAAAATGGGATTTGAATTCTACGATTCGAGTGCAAACTATATATGCTTTAAGTCCCATATAGAAGATTTAGATAGTAAATTATTAGATGTCGGGATTGCAATTAGAAACTGTGATAATTATATCGGCCTAGGTGAGAACTATTATCGTATAGCAGTGAGGTCTAGAGAAGACAACACGGTATTAATTAATTCACTGTTGAAGTTATGTAAGGAGTAATTATGGCTAAAGTTATTATGATACAGGGAACTATGTCCAACTCAGGAAAGAGTTTTATAACAGCTGGTCTTTTAAGATGTATGTATGAAGATGGTTATAAAGTTGCTCCCTTTAAATCCCAAAACATGTCCCTTAATTCTTATATAACCCATGAGAATTTGGAGATTGGACGCGCTCAGGCTATGCAGGCAGAGGCCTGTCATATTAAGCCAAGCTATCGGATGAACCCCATTTTAATTAAACCGACTTCTGATGTTGGAAGCCAGATTATTTTAAATGGCAAAGTATATAAGAATATGAATGCGATGGAGTATTATAAAAATAAAAAAGACTTTGTTCCACATGTAATGAATGCCTATAAATCACTAGCGGATGAATATGAGGTAATAGTTATAGAAGGTGCAGGATCTCCAGCGGAAATAAACCTTAAAGAAAATGACATTGTAAATATGGGTCTTGCAAAAATGGTAGACTCCGATGTTCTCTTGGTTGGAGACATAGACAGAGGAGGAGTGTTTGCCTCGCTATACGGGACTGTAAAATTGTTAGATGAAGACGAGCAGGAGAGAATAAAGGGTCTGATAGTAAATAAATTTAGAGGAGACAGAACGATACTTGAACCAGGTCTTAAGATGCTTGAGGACAGAACGGGAATCAAAGTAGTAGGAACTCTTCCAATGATAGACATTGACATTGACGACGAGGACAGCCTATCATCAAGGCTTATTTCAAATGGAATAAGAAAGGAAGTAGACGTAGTTGTCATTAGACTTCCTCATATCAGTAATTTTACGGATTTCAATGTCTTTGAGAGAATAGAGGGTGTTTCTCTTAGATATGTAAGCAGAAAGAGTGAAATAGGAAATCCAGATATACTCATAATACCTGGAACGAAAAACACCATAGGTGACCTTATGTTTCTCAGAGAAAACGGCATTGATACCGTTATATCGAATCTTGCAAACGAAGGAAAACTTATCGTAGGAATATGTGGCGGTTTTCAGATGCTTGGAAGAACACTGGTAGATAAATATGCTGTTGAAAATAAAGGAGGAGAAGTTGTGGAAGGGCTATCTCTTTTGAATCTTAATACCGAATTCTTAAGAGATAAGAAGACGACAAATTCAAGTGGGAGCTTAACTGCATCAAATAAATATTTTTAATTAGATGATGGCAGATATGATGGGTTTATTAATGAAGAGGGAAATGTTTTTGGAACCTATTTTCATGGAATTTTTGATAATGATGACTTCACAAATAGTATCATAAAGTATTTTTGTGATTTGAAAGGGATAGATCTAGAGGAACTCGATAATGAAGGATACAAGGAAGCGGAGTACGATAAGCTGTCCAAAATGATAAGAGAGAACATGGATCTAGATTATATATATAAACTAATAGGATTAAAGGAGAATAATTAATATGAATATAGAATTTGTAAAGCCTGGCGATATCGAAAAGAGAAGTATGGCAATTATAACTGGTGAACTTGAAAAATTGGGTTTTGATTTTGATAAATACACAGATGCTGAGATGGCTGTACTGAGAAGATGTATTCATACTTCTGCCGATTTTGACTATAGGGATAATTTAGTTATGTCAAAAGGAGCGGTTGACATTGGAATAAAAGCACTCAAAGAGGGAGTGTCAGTACTGACAGATACAAATATGGCAAAGTCAGGCATAAGCAAGGTAACAATGGATAGAAATGGCGGCGAAGTGCTTAACTTTATAAGAGAGGAAGACGTTATAAAGAGTTCGAAAGAAAGAGGAGTCACCAGATCATCCGTTTGTATGGAAAAAGCAGCCGATTTAAAAAAGGATTTAATTATTGCAATCGGGAATGCTCCTACTGCGCTTATTAGACTCTATGAGTTAATAAAAGAAGGCAAGATAAAACCAGTTTTAGTAATTGGAACTCCAGTTGGTTTTGTAAACGTGGTTGAGTCAAAAGAATTGTTTATGGAACTTGATGTTCCATATATAATTGCAAGGGGTAGAAAAGGTGGCAGTAATATAGCAGCAGCAATCGTAAATGCGATGTTGTACTTTAAATAGGATAAATAAATGGGAATTTTATATGGTATAGGTGTTGGTCCTGGTGATCCAATGCTTATGACGTTAAAAGCTGTTGAGGCGATAAAAAAATGTGACATAATAGCAATACCCTCTAGAAAAAGCGTTGCATATGAAATTGCAGTTGGTGCAGTTCCAGAGATTGAGGAAAAACCTAAACTCTATTTAGATATGCCTATGATAAAAGATGTTGATTTAATCAAGAAAAAGCATTTAGAAGTAGCGAATATTATAATAGAAAATCTGGATAAAAATATAGGCTTTTTAACACTTGGAGATCCAAGTATTTATTCCACCTTTTCCTATATAAATGATATTGTTTCAAAGGACTATGAAACGGTGGTGATTCCCGGGATCACATCTTTTAGTGGTGCAGCGGCTCTATCAAATGAAGCACTTGTTCAGTGGGATGAATCTCTTTACGTAATACCTAGTATTCACGATGATAGCTTAGTTCTAAGAAGAGGAACAAATGTGTTCATGAAAAGTGGGAAGTCTTTATCTGAACTGAGAGAAAAACTTGCAAGTGTAGAGTATAAAAGTATAAAAATAATAGAGAAGTGTGGAATGGAGGAAGAGAAGGTGTATGAGGACTTTGACTCTCTACCAGAAAAACTTTCATACTTTACTTTAGTTGTAATTAAAGTATAGGAGAACTTATGTCATATATAAGGATGTTTATTTTGGCGATAACCTTTTTAACGAGAATACCTATATCAGTTAAATTTGACTACAATGAAGAGGAATTTAACAAGAGTTATGTATTCTATCCTTTTGTGGGCTTAATAGTCGGCGTTATTATCTTTAGCATAAGCTTTTTAAGCCTTCCTAAGAGTATTATGGCTCTATTTATTATTCTCCTATATGTCTATGTAGTCGGGGGGATTCACATAGACGGAATAGGAGACGTTTTTGATGGAATTTTTTCTGCTAGGAAAAGAGATAGAATGATGGAAATAATGAAAGATAGCAGAATAGGTTCTTTTGGCACCATTGGAATCGTGCTTTATTTTCTAAGTCTATATGTTGGTCTATATGAGATTATAGGTCTAGATAAGTATCAATACGTTATTCTGTTTATGCCTGTAATGGCAAAGTTTAGCATCATTATCATTTCAGGAATAAACAAATACGCCAGAAAAGAGGGAAGTGCGAATATCATAAATCTATTGACGATAAAGCATTCTTTAATAGCGCTTATTATTATGCTTTCTATCAGTTATTTCATTGGCATCAATGTTCTAATTGCAGCTTTTGTAAGTGAGATTATTACTATATTGGTGGTTGCTAGGATATCTGGTATATTAGACGGGATAACAGGCGATGTCATTGGTCTTGCAAACGAACTTGCCAGTGTTAGCTTTATAATCAGTTATGTGGTGATATTAAATTTATAAGAAAAGAGGAAATATTCAGTGAATATCGATAAAAACATAAGTAAAAAATTGGTGTATATGGCGGTTTTAATTGCTCTGTCCTATATAGGATCATTGATAAAAATAACGGGAACAATTGCATTTGATTCGTTTCCAGCATTTTTTGGGGCACTTGCACTCGGAGGAGTTTATGGAGGTATTATAGGTTTTCTAGGTCATCTTTTTACTGCCTTTTTAAGCGGATTTCCATTCACTTTACCCATTCATTTAGTCATAGCAAGCATGATGTTTATTTCTGTTTATCTTTTTGGAATTCTAGCTAGGAAAACAAATATATTTGCCGCAATAGTTGTTGCAATTATTATGAATGGTCCGGTTTCTCTGTTTGTTTCTGCGTATTTTATGGCGGCAGGTGCAGGAATTAAGGCAATAATGGGAATATTTATTTCCCTTGTGCTAATATTATCTTTGGCTTCAGCTATAAATGTTATAGCAGCTTCATTGGTGTATTCAAGGGTAAAGGAACATATTAATTTATGAAGATTACAATAATAAGGCATCCTGAAACTGATTCAAATAGAGCTGGAATTATTTATGGGAGTACTGATTCTAACTATAGTGAAAGTGGAATAAAGCAGTTTGAAAATATTCTTCAATATCTAAAAAGTAGAAATAAATGCAAGGTTTTTTCAAGTCCGAAGCAAAGGGCGAAGAAACTGGCTTCTAAACTAGCTGAGCTTATAGGTGGAGAACTAATTCAAAGTTCAAATATCTCAGAGATGAATTTTGGGATTTTTGAAGGGAAAACACTAGGAGAGATAAAGAAGCAATATCCGAAAGAATATGATGACTTTAAATACCGATTTGATACAACCACCATTCCCGAAGGAGAGAGTTATAGAGAGTTTTCTGCAAGAGTGAGGGAATTTTACGAGAAGTTTGATAGTCTGAATGAAGATATCGTTATAGTTACTCACGGAGCTGTCATAAGAGAACTTTTGGAAATAATATTAGACCTAAAGACCGGTGGAAGTTGGAAGTTCAAAATACCAAATGGTGTGATAATAGAAATAGAAAAAGGAACTTATGGTTACAGACTAGTAAATTTACTTGATTCTAGTAATCTGTATATATGGAGGTAATGTGAACGGATATTCCGATTTAACATTTATTGATAAGAAAGATGGCTATATGGTAATAGCCTGTGATGTAAGTGCAGGTATTGGAGATAGAGAACACGATATCATAAAGCTAGATCCATTTAAATGTGGATACTATGCAGCATTTGTACCAGTAGTAGAGTTATTATCCATAAGGGCTAAAGCTGAGGTCTTTGTAAATACCTTATCGGTAGAATATGACCCTACAGCTAAAAAGATTATCGAAGGTATAAGAGAAGTTATGGAGAATTCATACGGCGAACTACCCCTTACAGGTTCAACAGAGGACAATATAAACACTACTTTTACTAGCATAGGCATAACTATAATCGCTAAAATTTCTAAAGAGGGTGCAAATAAAGTAATAAATCCTTCCAAGGAATTTATAGAGGAGATTATCGATTCTAAATTGTATTTAGTTGGAAAACCAAAAGTTGGGAAAGAATTTCTTGAAGAGGAGATAGTAGGAAATGCAGGCGAGTGCATTAGTTTAGATGCAGTTATTAAGCTATCTGATGACAAGAATAATTTAGTGCTACTTCCGATTGGTTCAAAAGGTATCGCCTATGAGATAAGTGTATTAGAAAAAAGATTTGGATTACAATACCATAAGAATATAGAAGATGATTTTAAAGAAGATATAGATATGAAGAAATCGGCAGGTCCTTCTACTGCAATACTTGTAATTAGTAAAACAAGACCTGATTGTTTTAAGTACGTGGTTGAACTTGGCGATTTTCAGTACGAAAAAATGGAGTAGTGTATACTCTTTTCAAATTTGAATAGATGTCAATTTTTGTGATATTATTAGTCTGTTATCATATTTTTTCAGTTAAAGGAGGATATTTATGAAAAAAATTATAGCGCTTATTGCGGTAATAATTCTTTTAATACCTATATTTAGCAATACATTGGTAGGTGTGACATTTGCTGGTAATGGAATAGAAGCTAATTTCGCTCAGCAAGGGAATCATTTTCAACTGCCTAGCACTGGTTCTTCAAGCACGATTACAATGCTATTGCTCGGAGTTTTCATTATAATTTTTGGATTGGTTATTATTTTTATAAATAAAAAGAAATAGACAGTATTAAATTTAAGTTCCTATAGAGTAAGAACTTTTTTTATGTGTTAATTAAAATTTAAATGGTATTCGTTTTTAATCAAAGAGATTTAATCAAATAATATTTGATTTTTAATAGTAATCTTTTGTGCGATGTGGTAAAATTAATTGAGATAATTATATATTTAAGGAATAAGGTGAAAATCCTTAACGAATGCGTCACTGTGAGATCTTTGAATCGAAGTCAGATACTTAATATATGATTTTTGTATACTTTACGCACACATAAGGTACAAAACATATTTTTCTTAAATTCTCTGTTTTGCGTGTGCAAAACTTTTTTATTTTTAAGGAGGAAAAATGAAAAAAATATTGTCGTTATTACTTGTTTTGGTACTTATTTTTTCTGCTGTTTCTTGTGCGAAGCAAGAAACACAAGAAGAACCACAAACAGAAGAAGTAACAAAAGAGGAGCCAGCGAAAGAGGAAAAGACTGAAGAGGCTGACAAGGAAGATCAAGTATTTAAAGTTAAAACCTTCCAAGATGTGGAAGTGTCTTATGATAAAGTTCCAGAAAAAGTTGTAAGTCTGAACCTTCATACGACTGAAAATTTAGTAGCACTTGGATTAGAAGACAAAATAATAGGTACTGCATATAATAATGCGGAGCCATTAGAGGAATATAAAGCTATAATAGATGCATTTCCTAAATTATCTGAGAAATATCCATCATTAGAGGTATTATTGGGTGCAGGTCCAGATTTTGTTTATGGAAGAAGTTCCGCATTTGGAGAAAAAGGTGTTGCAAGTGTTCAAACAATGTTAGAAAATGGCATAATGCCTTATGTTTCTAAAGCTACTTATACAGAAGGAGCAACAATGGAAGATACTTTTACAGATTTTGAAATATTAGGAAAGATTTTCCATGTTGAAGAAAAATCTTCTGAAATTATTGAAAAAATGAAATCTCAAATGAAAGATGTTGAAGATAAACTGAAAGATGTTAAAGATAGAAAGAAAGTGTTTGTTTACGATTCTGGAACAGATCAAGCATTTACTTCAGGTTCATCACTTGAATCAGATATAATTATGCATGCTGGAGGCATTAATATATTTGCTACCGAGAAAAAAACATGGGTTAAAGTTAGTTGGGAAAAAGTTGTAGAAAAGAATCCTGACATTATAGTAATAAATGATTATGGTGATATAAGTGCAGAAGAAAAAATAAAAATGTTAAAAGAAAATTCTGCATTATCAGAAGTAAACGCAATTAAAAATGATAGATTTGTTGTTTTGGGACTTCCTGATGTATTTACAGGAATCAGAAATGGAGATGCTATAAGTTATTTAGCTGAGTCATTCTATCCTGAAATTTTTGAGTAGACATGAAAAGAATATTTAGAAAATCGCCAGTTCTATTAATTATGGGACTGGTGATTGTTAGTTTGTTTGTTTTTGTAATAGGTGTTTCAGTAGGACCCGTATCAATTCCATTTTTTTCTGTATGGAAAATAATATTCTCAAAAATTACAGGTTATAATATAAACGGTATAGACATAAATATAATAAATATAGCTTGGAATCTTAGATTTCCGAGAGTTATATTGGGTTTTGTAGTAGGAGCTGGTCTAGCAATTTCAGGAGTTGCTATTCAATCGTTTACAAAGAACCCTCTATCTGAACCATATATATTAGGTGTATCTTCTGGAGCTTCTGCAGGAGCAGTATTAGTAGCACTAAATGGATTTCTTGTTTCTCATATAGGTTATTATGCTATGCCTTTGGGTGCGTTTTTAGGTGCTGTTATATCACTTACGACAGTTTATGTACTTTCATTGAATAAAGAAGGCAGAGTTAACCCCTTTCAACTTATTTTTTTAGGTATTGCAACTTCTGCAATGTTTATGGCAATTACTAATTTTGTTGTTTTCAGTGCTAAATATGATGCTGGTGTAAGAACGGCAATGTTTTGGATGATGGGTTCTTTAGCTGGCGTAAAATGGGCATATTTACCAATACCTATTTTCATTTTATTTGGTTCGTTTATCGTTTTTATGATTTTATATAGAGCTATGAATACAATGCTTTTAGGAGAGTCTACAGCCATAATGCTTGGTATAAATATAAGAAGATCAAGAAAAATTATTGTAATAATCTCGTCTCTACTTGCGGGTGCAATAGTTTCAGTAAGTGGTTCAATAGGTTTTGTTGGATTGATAATACCACATATTGTGAGAAATATGATTGGTTCAAACCATAAATATGTTCTTCCGTGTTCGCTATTACTAGGTGGAAACTTTATAGTACTTGCAGATATGATTGCAAGAGTAGTCGTTATGCCTCAAGAACTTCCTATAGGGATAATTACAGCAATTCTTGGAGCACCATTTTTTATATATTTACTTAAGAAGAATAAATATAGTTTTGGGGGTAAGTATTGAAAAAGTTAATTATAGAAAATGTTGGTGTGGTTTTAGATAATACTGAAATAATAAAAGATATATCTTTATTTGTAAAAAAAGGTGAATTTGTTGGTTTATTAGGTCCTAATGGAAGTGGAAAAAGTACGCTTTTAAAAACGATATACAGAGAGTATGATAAAACTTCAGGTAAAATATATATTGATAGTGAAGATATAGACGTTAAAACTAATAAGGAATTAGCTAGAAAAACTGCCGTGGTGTCTCAAGAATTTGATTATGGCTTTGAATTCAGTGTTGAAGAAATTGTTATGATGGGCAGATATCCAAGTAAAGCTTTTTATGAAAATGAAGATGAAAATGATAGAAAGATTATTTTTGATGCTTTAGACAAAGTTGGAATGAGTAGCTTTATAGACAGAAATTTTTTAACTCTTTCTGGTGGAGAAAAGCAAAGAGTATTAATTGCAAGAGCACTTGCTCAGCAAACAGAACTAATAATAATGGATGAACCAACTAACCACTTAGATATTGGTTATCAATTACTGACTTTAGATTTAATAAAAAGCTTAGATAAAACTGTGATAATGGCACTCCATGATTTAAATATGGCACTTGCTTATTGTGATAGAGTTTATTTATTAAATAATGGTACTATTAATACATTTGGCACCCCAAGAGAAGTTATTACAGCTGATAGAATAAATAATATATATAACACAAGAGTAGCTATGGAATATAGTGAAATTTTAAATGCTGATCATGTAATTTTTCTGCCTAAAAATAATATACAGAAAAATATATAAAGATTATATATACTAGTTTAAAAGTAAAGATATTTTAAATCTCTTTAATCTATTAGTGATTAGGGAGATTTTTTACATTATTTGATACAAAACTCAAGCTTTGTTATAATTTATCTATCTTAAATTATTTTGGAGATTTTTATGAACATAGTAAACAAAATTGCGAAAGAACTTGATATAAATGAAAGACGAGTAGGAGCTGCTGTTAATCTAATTGATGAAGGAAATACTTTACCCTTTATAGCCAGATACCGTAAAGAAATGACGGGTTCTCTGACTGATCTCGAACTTAGAAGTATTGATAGCAAGCTTACTACTTATAGAAACTTGGAAAGAAGAAGAGAAGATATTATTTCTTCCATTGAGTCACAAGATGCAATGACACCTGAGCTACTATCTTCCATAGAAGAGGCGAGTACTCTTTCTGAATTAGAGGATTTGTACCTACCTTATAAAAAGAAGAGAAATACAAGAGCAGGCAAAGCTAAGAAAAAAGGTCTAGAGCCGCTTGCACTAAAAATATACCTTCAGCTGGATAATTTTATTCCTGAAAAGGAAGCGGAGGCTTTTATTGATGAAGAAGTCGAAGTTTATACGGTGGAAGACGCTCTTCAGGGTGCATCTGATATTATTGCCGAAATGGTCTCCGATAATGCAGATGTAAGAGGAGCCATTAGAAAATTTATAAATGATACAGGTGTTCTGAATTCACTCTCTGATGATAAAGAGGGAACATACGCACTTTATAGTAAGTTTTCCGAGAGGATAAAGGGAATCGCGCCTCACAGAGTTTTAGCAATCAACAGGGGAGAAAAAGAAGGTGTTTTAAGGACCTTTATAACAATCGATGAAGAAAGAGCACTTGAAATAGTGTACAGAGTGTTGAGACTTAAAGACAATAAATGTGGAGACTTTGTTAGGTTGGCAGCAGAGGACGCGTTTAATAGACTGATCTCTCCTTCTCTAGAAAATGAGGCTTTCAATAAACTATTTGAACAGGCAGCAGAACAAGCTATCAGTGTGTTTGGGCTTAATTTAAAACCGCTTCTTATGCAGCCACCTTTAACAGGGGAGATTGTAATGGGATTTGACCCAGCTTACAGAACGGGATGTAAGATAGCAGTCGTTGATTCAAGAGGTAAACTCTTAGACACAGCTGTTGTATATCCCACACCGCCACAGAAGAAGATAGCAGAAGCCGAAAAAACGCTTATGGATATGATAAAAAAACATTCCGTTAGTGTTATAGCAATAGGAAATGGTACAGCATCTAAGGAGTCAGAAATATTCGTCTCTGATTTAATTAAAAAACTAGATGGTGTTCGTTATGCTGTTGTAAACGAAGCAGGCGCTTCTGTATACTCGGCTTCCGTTCTAGGTGCAGAGGAATTTCCTAGTTTAGATGTATCACTTAGAAGTGCAGTATCAATAGCCAGAAGACTTCAGGACCCACTTGCTGAACTAGTTAAGATAGATCCTAAATCGATAGGAGTTGGACAGTATCAGCACGATATGCCACAGAAGAGATTATCAGAAGTTTTAAGCGCAGTAGTAGAAGACAGTGTTAACTCCGTAGGCGTTGACGCGAACACTGCTTCAGCTTCGCTACTTTCATATGTAGCAGGTATTGGACCTATGCTCTCTAAAAACATCGTTGCATTTCGGGATGAAATTGGTGGTTTCAATTCTAGAAAAGAACTTTTAAAAGTACCTAAGCTAGGTAAGAAAACATATGAGCAGTGCGCAGGGTTTATTAGGGTTGCGAATTCAAAAGAGTTTTTAGACAATACAGCAGTCCACCCAGAGTCATATAAAGCGACAAATAAGATTATTGCGTTATGTAATTATGATAAAAAAAAGAAAGTAGATTTCAGTGATATAGATAGTAGGATTTCCAGTTATGGTGAAGAAAAAATAGCAGATGAAGTTGGAATCGGCGTTATTACACTAAAGGATATCGTGAAAGAACTTAAAAAACCGGGAAGAGACCCAAGAGAGTCCTTAGAGGGCATTAAACTCAGAAGTGAACTGCTAAACCCTGAGGATCTTGTAAGTGGAACTATTCTTGAAGGTACCGTGAGAAATGTGGTTGACTTTGGAGTATTTGTTGACATTGGAGTTCATCAAGATGGATTAGTTCACATATCCAAAATATGTGATAAGTTCCTAAAACATCCTTCAGAAGTTTTAAAAGTTGGAGATATCGTGAAAGTAAAAGTGGAAGAAGTTGATTTGAAGAGAAATAGGATTTCTCTTAATATGAGAGACATATAAATGTTTATTGTAAAACCGGATTTTTTAAAGGATAAAGATGATTATGTACTTCTTGATTGTAGGTACATTATGAATGAGCCTGATGAGGGTCACAAAATCTACGAAAAGTTTCATATAAAGGGAGCCCATTATGTTGACTTAGATAGGGACTTGGTTGGTAAGATAGGAGTTCATGGCGGAAGACATCCGCTTAAAGACCTCGATGAGATAAAGGCTAAACTGGAATCACTTGGAGTTGATGATGATAAAGAAGTATTTATCTATGATTCAGGAGAGATGCCCATGGCATCTGTTCTATGGTTTGTTCTTCAGCTAATAGGCAAAGATTCGTATGTGATTGAAGGCGGGTTTGATGCATTAGTTAATTCTGGATTTCATGTAACTACTGACATTCCTGATATTAAAATGGGAAAAATAACATCTCCTAAGCGACTTTATATGAGAGCTGATATTAATGATGTGATTCAATCTATGGAGGATGATAATGTTATTCTAGTAGATGTTAGAAGTAATTCTAGGTATCTCGGTTTAGAAGAACCATATGACAAGATTGCAGGTCATATTCCTGGCGCTGTGAATATATTTTGGAAGGACCTCATGAATTCAAATGCCCTTAAGAACAGAGAAGAATTAGAAAGGATTTTCTCAGTGCTTGATGGATACGATGAAGTTATATTTCAGTGTGGATCAGGTATTACTGGAGCTGTAGCCTTAATCATATACATGAGTTTAGGAAAGAAAGCGAGACTTTACTCCGGTTCTTATAGTGATTATATTTCTTATCAGGGAAATAAGCTTATAGTTAAGGATAATAAAGAGATAGAGTGCTGAGATTTAAAAAATCAGCACTCTTTTTAGAATTAATAAAGCACTTTTGAGAGAAACTGCTTTGTTCTTTCATTTTTAGGGTGTTCAAAGATATCTTCTGCAGAACCCTTTTCAACGACTACGCCTTCATCCATAAATAGAACTCTATCACTTATATTCTTAGCGAAGTTCATCTCATGTGTTACGATAACGCATGTCATATGATTTTCAGCTAGTTTCTTTATTACATCTAGTACATCTTTTACCATTTCTGGGTCAAGAGCACTAGTAGGTTCGTCAAATAACATCACATCTGGCTCCATAGCAAGAGCTCTTACTATTGCAAGACGTTGTTTTTGTCCACCTGAAAGCTTGTTTGGATACTCGTTAATTTTATCTTCAAGATTTACCATTTTTAAGAGTTCAAGCGCTTTTTTTTCTATTTCTTCTTTTTTAGCATTGTTTTCAAGTATTGGAGCAAGTGTTATATTTTCGAGTACACTTAGATGAGGAAACACATTGAAGTTCTGGAACACCATTCCTATCTTTTGTCTAAGTTTAGGAAGGTCGGTTTTCTTGTCAAATATTTCCTTACCTTCAAAAATAACCTCTCCTGAATCGATCGTCTCAAGTGCATTTATACATCTTAGAAGAGTTGATTTTCCAGAACCTGAAGGTCCTATTATCGATACAACTTCTCCTTTTTCAACACTTTCAGTTATTCCCTTTAAAACCTCTAGTCCACTAAAAGATTTTTTAATGTCCTTTATTTCAATAATCTTAGGCATACGAATTCAACCTTCTTTCCATCACTTTTACTAGGGAGCTAAGTATTATGTTAACTCCTAGATAGATGAGAGCGATAATTAGTATTGGCTGCCAAATAAGGAGTTTATTAGCAAGAATCATCTTGACATACATCAGTTCATTAACCATGAAGACAGCTGCTATAGAGGTTTCTTTTACCATTGTTATAAACTCGTTTCCAAGAGCAGGTAGAATGTTTTTTATAGCCTGGGGTAGAATAATCTTCTTCATAACATTGCTACTCTTAAGTCCTAGGGATATCGCTGCTTCTCTTTGACCTTTGTCAACCGAGTTTATTCCAGCTCTTATAATCTCAGATACATATGCTGATGAATTTATTATGAGAGCAAATACTATTGAGCCGTCTTTTCCCAAAACTTCTATTGCAGGAAATGCCATCGGTAAAAAGAAGTACACTATGTATATCTGAACTAGTAGGGGAGTTCCCCTTATTACTTCCATATATATTTTTGCTAAAGCTTTTAACAGTTTGTTTTTAGAGGAATATATGGTTGCAATGAGAGCACCTATTATCGTTCCGATGAAAACAGCTATAATAGATAGTTTTAAAGTACCTAGTAGTCCCTTAAAAAACAAATCGTAATTATCGATAAAAACTTTTAATAGACCGTTAGAGTTCATATTATTCTCCTAAATCGATTCCTGCCTCTTTTGCTTTTCCTATCGCCTCGTCGTACCATTTTTCGTATAACTTTTTCTCGTTCACTTCACTGATTATCGCGTTAATTTCATCTAGAAGTTCGGTGTCGCCTTTCTTTATCACTACAACATTTCCTATTTTTGTAGTGTCAGTTTCAAGAGGTGCCTCTGAAATATATAGTCCATCAACGCTCTTTGCGTATCCCTCTGCAACAACACAACTAAGAGTTAATCCGTCCACTTTTTTAGAAGTAAGTTCCAATATTCCCTGATCAATGGTTGAAACTTTTTCTATTGTCGCCTTTGTCTGCTTTGAAGCGATTTCTTCCTGTATTGAATTTGCCTGAGCGGCAACTTTTTTTCCTGCAAAGTCATCCAGAGTTTTTAATGTATCCTTATCTTCTTCTCGAATTAGTATTGCGTTACATGTGCTCTCTGAACCTTGCTCTACGTTATAGGTTATGGATAGGTCATAGTTTTCTTCTCTGTCTTTCGTCCATCCGAATCCGGACACGCCGATATCTGCTTTATCAAAGTCAACAGCAGTTAGAGCAGCGGAGAAATCCATAGTTTCCAGTTTTAGTTCTACGCCCAATTTTTCTGCAATGTATTTGGAGAGTTCTATATCTGAACCTACTACATTGTTGTCTTTATCTATAAATTCCATTGGAGCATAGTCTGGTGAAACGCTAACGACAATTTCTCCCTTATCTTTGATCTGTTCAAGCTTATTCATTTTAGTTTCTTGTTTTGATCCACAAGAAACGAGCAATAAAAACGACAAAATAATCAATAGTTTTTTCATAAGTATCCTCCTTTTGATTAAAAAATAATAAAAAAAAATCATCCCTGTAAAGAGACGATTCACATCGCGGTACCACTCCATTTGTTAGACAGATAATTCTAACCAACTCAAGCTATAACGCCAGCTCTGCGATCACTCCTACTAAGTTCAAAGTGACTTCTCCTAAATGCGGTTCATTATTTTCCTTATTATTTGGCTTTCACTCTGTCCAAACTCGCTGTAATAATTTCAATAACTACTCTTTTAATCATAGAATTTAATTGAGTATATATCTTATAAATCGGTTTGTCAATATATTTTTTAAAAAAAATTAATAAATCATGTAAAAATTTTAAAAAAACGTAAAAATTTGGTATAATAAATTTCATAATATTTTAAAGAGGAGAAAAAAATGCCATATTCAGTATTGCCAAAAGACTATAAAGCGAAGTTGAATTTGCTAGAAACAGAAATAGCGATAAAAAAAGTAAAAGATTTTTTTGAAGATAAATTAGCAGAGGTGCTTTCACTTACGAGAGTAAGTGCACCGCTTTTTGTTATGCCAGAGACAGGTTTAAATGATAACTTAAACGGAGTTGAGAGACCGGTAGGTTTTGACATACTTCAGACCAGTGAAGTACTTGAAGTTGTTCACTCCCTTGCTAAATGGAAGAGACTTGCTCTCTACAGATATCAAATTCCAAACGGAAAAGGAATTTATACAGACATGAACGCGATAAGACGTGATGAGACAATGGATAATATTCACTCGATATATGTAGACCAATGGGACTGGGAAAAAGTAATATCAAGGCAAGAGAGAACAGAAGACAATCTTAAAAATATAGTTACAAGTATATATAGAGTTTTTCAGGCCCTGGATGCCTATATTGTAGCTATGTATCCAACACTTGAGAAGAAACTTCCTGAAGAAATACACTTTGTTACTTCTCAGGAATTGGAGGATTTATATCCCAATCTTTCAGCCAAAGAACGAGAACATGAAATAGCAAAAAAATATAAAGCAGTATTTATCATGCAAATAGGTGATGAGCTGAATTCAGGGGGTATACATGACGGTAGAGCACCGGACTATGATGATTGGAGTTTAAATGGCGATATCATCTTCTACAATCCGGTGTTGGATATTGCTTTTGAGATGTCTTCTATGGGAATTAGAGTTGATGAAGAGTCATTAAAATATCAACTAAATAAGTCTAAAACAACCAACAAAATGAACATGAAGTACCACAAAATGGTCCTAAATGGTGAACTTCCACTTACTGTAGGTGGAGGAATAGGACAGTCGAGAATGTGTATGTATTTCTTGGAAAAAGCTCATATAGGTGAAGTTCAGTCTTCCTATTGGCCCGAAGAGACAGTTAAACTATTTAGGAGCAATAATATAGAACTGTTATAGAAAGGAAATTTTATGATTAATTTAGATAAAAAGGTTTTTGATCTTATCGAAGAAAACCCACATCTGAAAGATTTTTTGGTTTCAATAGGATTTGAAAAGTTTAGAAACATCGAAAGTGTTAAGTCAATGGCTAAGATGCTTACACTGAGGAATATCCTCAAGAGTAGAGGAATCGATGAAGAGAGTTTTATAGAGCGATATGAGGCGTTTAATAATTCTACCGGTAAAGTAAATGACATGGATAAGTCTGAATCGGATATAGTAATACAAGGAGTGCTTCCTTGTCCTACTAAGGATGTAATTCTTACTGTTTTTAATAATCACTTTAAGGATAGTGACATAAAGATATTTTCAGATCTTAGAAGTGCAAATCTTGGAGCAGACTTTTTTACAGAGAATATTAACTCTGTAGATGATCTACCTGATATTTTTATATCACCTGGATTTGAGTTTCCTTTCTTTGATGAGAAGGTTAAGAATCTATTTAACGAAGATAACTTCATTACAATTGATCATGAATATAATGATGATTTTAGAGAGTATAAAGATCCAAAGGGAATTTTCTACGTGGCGGGAGCGGTGCCTAGTGTATTTTTATCAAACAAGTCTGCGTCGGAAGAAAATGATATTCCTAGAAGCTGGGAGGAACTGATAAATGGCAATTCAAACACAAAAATAGCTCTTCCGGTTGCGGATCTTGACATTGTAAATGCAGTGCTTCTTACAACGCATAGCAAGTATGGTAATGAGGGAGTACATAAACTCATATCACGCTACAAAGACGAACTTCATCCCTCTCAGATGGTTAAAATATCCATGCAGAATAAGAGCGATTCGTCGCTAAATATCATTCCGTACTTTTTTGGTACAATGGCAGTTAGAAATAGATCGGTAGATCTTATATGGCCGGAAGATGGGGCTATACTAAGTCCTATACTTATGGCTTTTAAAAAGGGAAAAGAAGAACTTATGAAGCCTTTTATTGACTTCTTTACTTCTGAAAAATTTGCAAAAAGCATGTATGCTGACGGTAAATTCCCTTCAAGTTGTAAGGGTGTAATAAATAATATGCCAGGTAAATTTAAATGAATAGGATGGGATTATATCTATTCCAATAAACTTGGTGAAAAGATGAGAGAATTAGAGGCTAAACTAAAATGAATTTGGTAGTATTTTCGGGTCCTCCTTCTTCTGGTAAGACGGGGGTTATATTAAAGACAATAAAACATTTAAACAGTGCGGGAGAAACTTGTGGTGTAGTTAAATTTGATTGTCTTTATACAGATGATGATCTTGAATATGCAAAAGAATCTATACCAGTTAAAAAAGGTCTATCAGGTTCTCTATGTCCCGATCATTACTATGTTTCAAATATAGAAGAAGTTGTACAGTGGGGAAAATCCGAGGGACTTAGTACACTAATAACTGAGTCTGCAGGACTTTGTAACAGATGTTCACCTTATATAAAGGATGTTATTGGCATATGTGTAATAGATAATCTCTCAGGGATTAATACTCCCAGAAAGATAGGTCCAATGCTTAAAACTGCTGATGTAGTAGTAATTACTAAGGGGGATATCGTATCTCAAGCTGAGAGAGAAGTATTCGCTTCACGCGTTGCGACCGTTAATCCTAGAGCGCTCGTTTTAAATGTGAATGGACTCACTGGTCAGGGCGCATATGAATTATCCACAATTATAATGAATGAAAAGAAGAATATTGATACCCTTGAGGGAATGAGGCTTAGGTATCCTATGCCAGCAGCTCTATGTTCTTATTGTCTTGGAGAGACTAGAATAGGCAAAGAATATCAGATGGGTAATGTCAGCAAGATAAAAATCGGAGGACTTAGTGAAGATTAAGGAAATTATTGATAAGTATCCATTTGTTACAGATTACTTTGATGAATATGGTTTTAACTATAAGGGAAGAGAAGACATGGACTTTGAAGAATGTCTTCTCAGTCTAAGTGAATTGGAAATCGAAAATTTGGGAGATATCGATTTATTCAAGGAGAATTTAGACTTATATATCGATCAGATGATTGACTTTTTAGGTCTAGATGATGAAATTAGATCAATAACTATACTTCCTGGAACGGATAAATTAGGATCTCCTGAGGGATTTGATCATATAAAAATAAGAAAAGCTCAAGTTGTATCAATCGTTGGACCGACAGGTTCAGGAAAGAGCAGACTTCTTGGTGATATTGAGTGGGTAGCAAGTGGAGATACTCCAACAAATAGAACAATACTCATCAATGATAAAAAACCGGATCTTAAATGGAGATTCAGTGCGAATAATAAACTGGTAGCTCAACTTTCTCAAAATATGAATTTTGTAATGGATCTCAATGTTGAAGATTTTTTAAGACTACATGCTAAGAGTAGAATGGTTGAAAATCCTGAAGAAGTAATAGCTAAGATAATTGAGATTGCCAATGATCTTTCTGGAGAACAGTTTGATAGAAAATCGAGTATTACTACACTCAGCGGTGGTCAATCACGAGCACTTATGATATCTGATACAGCCATACTGAGTAAGTCACCGATAATACTAATAGATGAAATTGAAAATGCAGGTGTCGACAGAAAAAAAGCGCTTGATTTACTGGTTTCAGAAAACAAAATAGTACTTATCGCAACGCATGATCCAACACTTGCTCTTATGGCGGACAAGAGGATAATTATCAAAAATGGTGCTATTCTAAAAATAATCAATACTTCAGAAGAAGAGAAGAAAGTTTTAGTAGAACTAGAAAAAATGGATAAGGTAATAAACGATATGAGAGCAAACTTAAGAAAAGGGGAGCTTTTATCCATTTAGAAGTCTTACTTTCTAAGTGTCTTATAGCCCCCGTAAATTGCCTTTGTTTCAGATATATGTATAAATAGTCCGTCTATGTTTTTAAGTAGGTTTTTGAGAACAGGAAATCTCTTTCTTGGTGTTACAACGATTAGCACTTTTCTCTCTTTAACCATTCCCTGACCGCTTACTACTGTTACAGCAAATTTATTTGACCTGATATAATCAATTATCTCAGGTGCTTTTTCTGCTTCTACAATTATTTCAGCTTTTACAGTTCCAAGACCAATCCAGTTCTCAATGAGAATTCCCATATAGTTTCCAAGTGCAAAGCCTATAGCGTAAGCAACTACTTGAAGAGGATCATTTGTAAGATCTGTCAGTACTGCCGATACTACTAAAATCCAAATGGTGACTTCTATTAAACCGACCAGTGAACCCTTTAATTTTTCATTTTTTGTGATTAAATTAATTCTTATTGTGGCAAGAGAAACTTCTATCGTTTTTACCGATATTATTAGTAAGTAAAAAAGCCAGTTATTCATATTTTTTCCTTTCTGTTTATTTTTGACGGCTTATTATACCATTTATTATTAATATGTAAAGGGCTTTTTTACTTGTTAGTCAACTTTTGGTATTAACTCTCCATTTTCTATATGATGTATGTGGTCACAAAAAATAGTAGATAATATCTCGTCGTGGGTTATGAACAAATAGGAGGTGTTATTTTTTTCCTTGTATTCTTTCAACATATCAATTATCATAGCTTGACTTATTACGTCCAGCATGCTTGTAGGCTCATCTAAAATTAACAGGGAAGGTTGTACTGCAAGTACTCGAGCAAGTGCTAATCTTTGTTGTTCTCCACCGCTTAATTCTGATGGATATCGATAGAGGTATTCCTCTTTTAGTCCTAAGTTATTAATGTCATCAATTATGTCTTTGAGCTCATATGACTCACGATACATTTTATAAGGTTCTTTTAAGCTATCAATAATTTTAAGTTTGGGATTGAAAGCTACTTCGGGATGTTGGAATAATATTTGTATTTCTTTACGTGCATTATTCCTTATGGGATACTTTAAAAGATTGTCTTTATAGTAAATCTTTCCGGATGTGGCTTTAGTTAAACCTGCTACAATATTCGCTATTGTAGATTTACCACTTCCACTATCACCTATTAGACCTACACATTTGCCTACTTCAATATGAAATGTAATATCCTTGGCTGCGTAGAATATTTTTTTATGTCCTTTTTTGTATGTTTTACTTATTTTTTCCAATTTCAGCATATTTCCAACACCTTACTTTTCTTCCATTTTCTAAATCAAACATAGGAGGAATTTTGTTACATTTATAAAAAGAATCACTACAGCTATTTCTATATGGACATTCTTTTTCATTGTGTTTTAATCTATCTAATAATTTTGAATTATACTCAAGTCCATTTTCTGGCATTGCCCTTATAATATCGCTTGTGTAAGGGTGAAGTGGATTTTCTAAAACATCTTCTACAGTACCAAATTCTACTTGATAAGCCGATAACATAACACATACTTTTTCACCAATTTTTTTTGCGAAATTAATATCGTGTGTTACACATATAAATGTTTTATTCATTAGGGTTTTAAAGCTTTCTATTACCATATTTATTCTAGTCTTATCAAGGCCTTTTGTCGGTTCATCTGCTAATATTAATTCAGGGTCTGCAGCCATTCCCATTCCTATTAAAGCACGTTGTCGCATTCCACCACTAAATGTATGTGGATAATTAAGTGCACGTTTTTTTTCATTTCCTATGTTAAAACGTTTGAGAATTGTTATCGCCTTTTCGAAAGCTGATTTTTTATCAGCAATTTTATGGACAACTAGAGTTTCACCAACCTGATTTCCAACTTTGATGAGCGGATTCATGCTATTTCCTCCGCCTTGTGGAACATATGAAATTTGTTTCCCTCTAATTTTGTTGTATTCTTTCCTTGTTATTTTAAGAATATCAATATTATGAAATAAGATTGTCCCGTTTACTTCTGCATTTTTTGGTAATAATCCTAGAATTGAAAGTAACATTATACTCTTTCCACTTCCGGTTTCACCTATAACTACAATTTTATCATTTATATAAATATCCATGTTCATATCTTTAAGAACATATGTATTTTTATCACCTTTAAAGTAAACAGATAAATCTATAATTTTAAGTAACATTTTTTTCTCCACCATAGTATCCGACCAACATAAAGCCTAAAACTGCCAAAGTTATACAGATTATAGGCGGTAAATACCACCAGTATTGTTGTTTTAAGATAGCATTTCTATATATAGCATAACGCAAAATACTACCCCAAGATTTTTCTCCAAAAGCACCTAAACCAAGAAAACTTAATCCAGCTTCGGTTAACATAGCAGATGAAATTGCCATAGCTGCTCTAATTAATACTATATCTTTGATATTTGGTAATATATGTTTTAGGATGATAATTCTATTTTTTACTCCAAGAGTTTTTTCGATTTTTATATATGGCTGTTCACTTATCTGTAGAACCTTAGCTCTTAAAATTCTAGCAGTACCAGTCCAAGCAGTGATACTGATGGCAATTATAATATTCCATTTACTCGGCTCTAAAAATGCAACTAATAATACAGTCAAGGGTAAACCTGGTATTGCCATAGCAATACTTGTAATTGCAGTTATTATTTTGTCTGCTATCCCTTTATAATAACCGGAAATAAGTGCTAAAAGTGTTCCAATAATAGTGACAATAAATGCAGTAAAGAAACCGATAAAAAGTGAAACTCTTGTTCCGTAAATTAGTTCACTTAGAATGTCATAGCCTACATCATTCGTTCCTAATGGATGCATTAGACTTGGAGGTTGATAGAGATCGCCCATTATACTAGGGTTATAAGGTGCAATCAGTGGAGCGAAAATGGCGATAATAGTAAAAAATAAAATTATTGACATACCGAATTTTACTTGTTTTGATTTGATATTTTTTATCATGATGACTCACTCTTAATCCTTGGGTCCAAAATAATGTTCAATAAGTTGCTTATTAGATTTGCTGTAACTACAAGAATTGCTGAAATTAAGAAGCATAACTGTGCTGTCGGGAAATCTCTAGCTGTAACGGCTTTATACATCAAAGTACCCATACCTTTCCAGTTAAAAATAACCTCTATAATCATTGATCCAGATAAGATGTATCCTAGTTGTATACATAGGTAAGTTCCATAAGGTAAAGCGGCATTTATTAACAGGTGTTTATATAGAACTCCTCTGTCAGTTAGACCCTTTGATTGCGCGGTAAGAAGATAATCATCTTTTCTAATTTGTGAAACAGAACTCTTCATCAACATAAAGTTGCTTGAAGTTCTACCTATTATTAAAATAATTAATGGCAAAGTCATATGCCATAGTATATTTAGAACTCTATCCATGCCCTCTACACCGGGAGAAACCATGTTGTTTATAGGGAATATCTTTAAGTTATATGAAAATATTATTAAAAGTAGGATAGCTAGACAATTGGAGGGAAGTGTATTGAAAAATATAAATACTGGCGTGGTTATTTTATCAAACCTACTTCCTGGTTTCCAACCAGAAAAAAGTCCGAGTATTCCTCCTAGAAGGCCTCCAATCAGCCATGTAGGAATAGCGAGCAAAAGTGTATTTTTGCTCGCTTCAATTACATTATCTATGACTGGTTGGTGATTTGAATAAGCTCTACCAAAATCTAAAGTAATAATATTTTTTAAATATCTTACGTACTGAACTCCTAGACTTTCATTTAATCCATATTTCATTGAAATTCTATTTAGTTCTTCTGGATTGTGGTCTAGAAGATAGTAGTATTCTTCTTGACCGACTATATTCAGGAGCGTGTTTCCGGGCATAATTCTAATAAGAAGAAAACTTAAACTTATTATTATAAATATTGTTAAAAGTGCTATGCTAATTTTGTTTAGAGCTGTTTTCATATTACTTTTCTGTTAATACAAAGAATGTACGTGGGTTTATTACACCCCAACTAGGGTAATTTTGCCATCCTTCGTATTTGTCTGTACGATAAGGGAAGAATGCTTTCTCCCAACAAAGTGCCTGTGCATAGCAGTATTCATTGGCCATATTCTGAAGTTTCATTGAATTCTTGATGTATTCATCATCATTTTTTGCTAAAACCATTCCGAAATATGCATCTCTGTACTCATCATTATGGAAAGTTCCCCAAATCCAAGTTTCTTCGCCTTCAAATCTTGGGTCTGCTAGGAAGTATCTAAATGCACTTGAATAGTAAGCCATACCTGAAGTTGTGTAGCCAAGAGATAGATCGTATTTTCCATCAGTAATGTTCTTTTCCCAGACTTCATCACTTCTTAGACTATCTTGATCTATATGGCTTTTTATGTTTAATTCAGTTAAAGAAGCCATAATACTTTCAGAAAGTCTATTAAATAATTCTTGTCTAGAACTAGAGAATTGTTGAGTAACCATTACATCTAGTTCGCTTCCATCAGGATAGTCACGAAAACCATCTCCGTCCTGATCTAAATATCCGGCTTCATCTAATATCTTATTGGCTTCTTCTAAATTTTTAGAAAGTATTGGTAGGCTGGAGTCATATCCCTTGCAAGATGGAGGGATTATACCAGCTCCAGGGGCTGTACCGTAAGAACCGTTTATTACTTCTGCTATTTTTTTATAATCTAGAGACATTCTGACAGCTTTTCTAAAATTGATGTCATCAAAAGGCTTTCTTTCCATCCCATAAGTCATCTGGAAATTACCCGAATAATCACTTTCTCCAAGATCTACATCTGGAACACCTATGGCTGTTTCAATTAGGTGAGCGTCAATTGGATTTGCGTAATTATACATAGCATCAACTTCCCCTTGCACTAAGGCCATTAATAGCGCAGATTTATCAGAATATGTTTGGCAAGTAACCTTATCAACTGTAACATCACCAGCATAATTGTTTTCTGGAACAGCTTCATAGTAAGAAGTTTGAGATTCCTTGTCTACCTTAACTAGTTTATAAGGGCCACATCCAATTGCGGCATCTTCTCCCGTATACTCTCTGTAATCTGTAATATTTTCCCATACATGTTTAGGGTAAACACGAGAGTTGAACGAAGATGAGTTTAACCAGTAATAAGCCATTGGTTCGGAGAAAACAAGTTTCCCTTTTCCTTCTCCTTCTATTGTGCAACTTTCTAATTCTTTGAGAGAACCCTGTTTTTTAACGTTTTTCATGTAATCAAATGTAAATACGATGTCGTCTCCTGTAACGGGTTTTCCATCATGCCAAATAGCATCAGTAGGAAAAGTGAACGTTAATTCCTTACCATCGTCTGAAATTTCAAAACTCCTAAAGAAGAATGGTTGTAATATTCCGTTCTCATCACGATAGACAAAATTTCCCTGTGTGAAACCGTTATAGTTCATACTTCCGAAAATACCACCAGCACTTACAATATTAAAAATATCATTTTTACCTATTGTTCCAATAACTAAGTTTTTAACATGATTTGAATCCTTATCATCTTGGTTTTTAACTTCAGTTTGTGTTTCTTCTGCTGGTTTGGCTTCTTCTTTTTTTTCAGTATTAGCTGAGCATGCGGATACTAATAAAACAACTATTACCAAAAGTGCGATCATCCTTTTCTTCATAAAATCCTCCTTTTGTTTTTTTGACAAGAGAATATTTAGTAAAAAAAAATCTCCAATTCAAAAAGGAGATTGCTTACAAATTCTCCACCTAAGAATCTACATTGAACATTTAGGCAGGTATCCTGGCTTATGCTTCGTACTTATAACCTCCTTCTCACTTTTTAAGCAATGGATTATTGGTTATTCGTCTGCAATTACAGTAGAGGTAAGACTGCTTCAGTTTCACACTGAATTCCCTTTTAATAAATCACTATAATTTAACCTAAACAGATATTCAATTAAGTACATTATAACAAACCAAATATGTGAGATTCAAGACAATTAATATTATTTAAAAAAAATGTATTTTAATAAAAAAAGATGTATATAAATTTAAATATATTTTTTAATATTATTTCAATATTATAGGTTATTAATTTGTTTTACTTCACAACTGTACACTTTAGGTATAAAATTTCTTAAGGAGTTGTTTATGAAATATAAATTTTTGATATTATTTGTGGTGTTATTAATTCTTACTTCTTGTGGCAAACTAAGTAATCCATTGATTTCACCTAATTCAAATGAGTTAAAAGAAATTGAAATAAGTAAAATTGATAAAGGAAAAGTGGTAGAAAGTAAGTTTTATAGAGACAGTAAGAATATCGCTGAGATAATAGATTGTCTTTCAGACTCAGAGCCTACTACAATAAAATCCATAAATGACTTTCCAGATAATGATGAAGTAATTCAAGTAGATTTCGTGCTTGATGGTGACAAGAGTACATTTTTTGTTTATAAAGAGAGGAAATTTTTAAGAGATAAATACTATGTGGAAAGTCCCTATCAGGGAGTATGGGAGATGGATGAGGATGTTTATAAAAAATTACAAAATTTCTAAATTATGATTTATTTTTCCATTCGGTTAGTTTTTCAGGTGGCCAAGCATTTTTTGTTCGGCCATTTTTATATAGCCTAAAGTCACATACATCTCCACCATTTGCTATTGTTTTTGTTCTTTTTAGTTCAATACCCATTGAACCAAACATAGGATAGTCTCCCAGACACATGTATGGTATGTATTTTTCAGCATCATGTTCTTTATAGAGTTTGCAGATTCCACATTTTTTCACATTTATTCCTACTATGAAATCAGGATTTTCTTCTAGTATGAGTTCATTTTCCCATCCACCTTCATAGTTATTGAACTGGTTCTTTTTGTATTTCATTTTTATCAGTTTCTTACCTATTTTGGATCCCATTATCTTACCAAGCAGTTTCATTAGTATTTTTGATCTACTTTCAAATTCGGCGCAGAGCATTTCGTATATGATTTTGCCTATTTCTCTTTCTTCTATGTCATATTTTTCTATCGACTTTATGAAGGCGAGAAAAGCAGCTCCTCCTATTAGATTCATTGTTCCTGAATTTTTCTTTCCACCTATGTATGGCAGGGTAGGTATTATTTTTTCAAAATTTTCAAGGCTTTCACTGATAATAGAGTCAGTTTCTTCTCTATTAAATCTCTTTAGAAGAATCGGTTTAGATTTTTTGGAGAGTTTATTAAATTGTTTTATCAAATTTTTCTTTCTATCTACATAATAATTATTCATAAACTACCCTCTCTTCTATATACATATTAACACTAAAATATAATTATATGGCTACTTTTTATAACATTTTTTATTGCAATATTTTAAAAATATATCCCCTTTACTTAGCCTTAAAAAGGAATTAATCTTTATATAAGAAACCATAATATAACAAAAGATATCTTAGTTAATAGGTCTAAACTAAAAAGTACAAACTGCCAAATATTGCACTTTTAAGGATTGATAATAGGTTGATACATGGTCAAGTTGCTACTCAGTGGTGTGGTTCTATTGGGGCAAATTTGATCTTGGTTGCTAACGATGAAGTTGCGTCAAATTCACTAAGACAGAACTTAATGGATATGGCTGCACCTGGTTATGCATCAACTAGATACTGGACAATTGAAAAGACAATTTCTACTATTCATAAAGCAAGTGATCGTCAGATAATTTTCATAGTATGCGAAACTCCACAAGATGTAGTTAAACTGGTAGAAGGTGGAGTTCCTATTAAAAAAGTAAATATAGGAAATATGCATATGGCTGAAGGAAAGAGACAAGTGGCTAGCTCAGTTGCTGTTGATGATTCTGATGTTGCTGCTTTTAAAAAACTTCAGGAATTAGGAGTAGAACTGGAGATAAGAAGAGTTCCTACTGAAGGAACTGAAGATATAAACAAATTGTTTAAGTAAAGGGAGGAGGTATTATATGTCGTTTATCCAATACGCTTTGATCATTATTGTTACTTTTATAGCAGCGATTGATCAATTTAACTTTTTGGAATCTCTATACCAACCTATCGTAGTGGGACCTATTGTTGGAGCTATATTAGGTGACGCACAGACTGGTTTGGTAGTTGGAGCTTCTTATCAGTTAATGCAAATAGGCTCAATGCCTGTAGGTGGAGCACAGCCGCCAAATGCTGTTATCGGTGGAATTATGGCTACAGTTTTCGCTGTTAGACTTAATCTTACAGATCCTCAAGCAGCACTTGGACTTGCGATACCATTTGCGCTACTGGGACAATATGCGGTAACTTTGCTATTTACTGTTATGAGCCCTATTATGGCTAAAGCAGATAAATATGCTAAAGACGCAAATCCTAAGGGAATCGTTAAGATTAATTACTTTGCTATGGGAGTTTTAGGACTCTTATTCTCAGTTGCCGTTTTAATAGGACTTGTCGGTGGAGAGGCTGCGGGTAAAACGCTTGCAACCCTTAAAGGTAACTGGGTGATGGGTGGTCTTGGAGCTGCCGGTGGTATGATGCGTTATGTAGGTTTTGCGATACTTATGAAAATCATGCTTTCAAATGAGCTTTGGGGATTCTACTTTGGTGGTTTTGCTTTAGCTACTATTCTTGCAAGTGCAGGACTTGGAGGACCGGCTCTACTGTTAATTGCTATTATAGGATTTGGTATTGCGTACTATGATTATCAAGCAAATGTAAAACTTAAGAATGTTGGAATGACAGGAGGAAATGGAGGCGAAGCTGATGGAATCTAATAAAACACTATACACTAATTTAGTGCCTGCGAAACCTTTAAGTAAGTCTGTTCTCAACAAAATGGTAATCAGATCATTATTTCTACAGGGCTCTTTCAACTTTGAAAGAATGCAGGCTGCAGGATGGTTATATTCTATTTTACCTGGTCTTGAAAAAATTCACACAGATAAAGAAGACCTTTCTGCATCAATGGATCACAACCTAGAGTTCTTTAATACTCACCCGTTCTTAGTAACATTTGTTATGGGTATTGTACTCTCTCTAGAACAACAAAAAACAGATATACCGACAATTCGTGCGGTAAGAGTTGCTGCTATGGGACCACTTGGAGGAATTGGAGATGCTATCTTCTGGTTTACACTAGTTCCGATTGCTGCAGGTATAAGTGCCAACTTAGCACTTTCAGGTGGAAATGGAGCATTTTTTGCCCCGATACTTTTCTTACTAATATTCAATGTAGTTCAGTTTGCAATTCGTTTTAAACTGATGACTTGGTCTTACAAACTTGGAACTTCAGCTATTGATGTACTTACAGCAAATGCGAAAGAATTCACACGTGCTGCTAGTATTCTAGGGGTATTTGTAGTTGGTGCTTTAACATCTATTTACGGTGCTACATCTGTTAAAATCGTAATTCAAAACGGGGAAAGCCCAATAGATATTCAAAATATCTTAGATGGAATCTTACCTCAGATGATACCACTTGCTTTAACATTAATTCTTTATAGATTCTTTAAAAAGAAAAACTGGACACCTATTAAGGGAATAATGTTACTACTAATTATTGGAATCGTTGGAGCTATGTTCGGTATATGGGCAGGAGACTACGTTCCACTTGTTCAGTGGTATTAATAATTAAATACAATATTTAATTGGAATAAGCATAGAATAAAATCTATGCTTATTTTTGTGTTAGAATTGCGTTAGAGGTGTTTGAATGTTTGAGTATTATTTATTCGGTATATTTATTTTGATTGCTGTTGTGTTTATGGATCAGATTACTAAGATTCTCGCATTGAAGGGGGTTTTTAGTAAAGTAAATATTTCATTTATTAAGTTTGGTGTTGTAAGGAATAGGGGAGCTATGTTTGGCTTTCTTAAATCAAATAGAAAGTTACTTTTACTTATCCATACCTCTGCTATAGTATTCATGATATTTTTACTTCTAACAGAAGATACATACTTTTATGGACTAATCTTAATGGCTGGTGGAGGAATATCGAATCTTATCGATAGACTTATAAGAGGTAGTGTTATTGATTGGTTCTCATTTAAGATTATTGGAAATTTGTACTTTAATTTAGCTGATTTTTTTGTTTTTATAGGAGTAATACTTCTTTTGATAGTTGATTTATAGAAATCTACTATATTTCAACAAAAATTCAGAAAAATACCATTCGTTATTGTTTTTCAATAAATGGCTATATATAATTAATTTGATAAGAAAAATAATGGGAGGTATACTTTTGAAAAAAACTAAAATAAGCATTGTAGTTACATTAATCTTTGTACTTGTTTTTTTAATGACATCATGTGGTTCAAGCGAAAAAACAGAAGATAATGCTAAAGATGAAGTGGATACAAAGGAAATTGAAAGCAGTGATAATGAAGAAAAGGATGCAAACCAGGAAGAAAAAGAAAAAACAGAAGCGGAAGAGTCCGATTCCAATGTCGCAGTGGAGGTTGTTGCTAAACAAAGAGAAGACAAAGACAACACCGAGGTACTAAACCTAAGTAATCTATCAATTGAATCGGATGTATTATTTGAGAAAGATAATATTAAGGTGAGTGCAGTTGAGTTAACAGAGGATGAATACAATGGACTGGGAGTAAATATTCTTGTCCAAAATAATTCGGATAAAGATATCTATATCAGTTGTCCAACTTTATCGGTTAATGATTATATGGTGGGAAACCTATTTTCGGCGAGTGTGAAGGCAGGTCAGGAAAGTAGTGAAACGATATTCTTTTTAAATGATTTTATGTTAGATAGTGGTTTACCAATAAATAAAGTTGCTGATATCGAATTACAATTTGTTACTATAGAAGAAAGTAATTCTCAAATCTTATTTGAGACAGAACCGGTACAAATTAAAACATCGCAGTTTAGCGAAGACGCAAAAGAAAAGTATGATGGCGAATCAGTTATGTTTGAAAAGGATGGATTTAAAATTGCAGCAATGAATTTATATGAATATGAAGATGGTAATTGTGATAATCTACTCTTATATATCGAAAACAATTCGCAAAAGGACGTGGATGTTTATAGCTCAGCTCTAGTTGTTAATGACTATATTATTAATCCGTATTATGCGACAAGACTGCCAAAAGGAAAAATGATAATCGCACCAATAGATATTTCAGAAGCTTCTCAGAAAGCGGAAAAAGTGGTTGTAGGATTTGAGTTTAATGAATACGACAGTTTTGAAAGCTTCCTAGAGACGGGAGAGTTGAACTTAGTAGTTAAATAAGATAGCTGTTTTTATCTTGTGAAATGTATAAAAAATATCGGCTTAGTTGAAATCTGCCGATATTTTGTCTTTTTAAAATTAAGTTTTGAACATTGTTAAGCTTTTGTTGTTTTAGTCAAGTAGACTATTATCTGCTATTGCCTTATCTATCTGCTTTACAAATATTGAACCAGAGGTAAGGTTTCTGGCTTTTTTTAGATATTTATCTATTGCTCTTTTATCGTTTGAGTAATGTGCGCATTTAGCCGCTCTGAAGTAGTATATTCCTCTTATCATGTCATTATCCGTCTTATCGATTAATGATAAGATATTCTTTAGATAATTAGGATTCTTATTTATTTCTACTTCTACTAGCATTTCAGCATTTTGCATGGTGTTATCCATATGCTTATTATCAATCATCTCAGATAATTTTTTTAGATTATTATAGTGTTCTAGCGCTTGTTCTTTGTTACCTACATCTATGAAGAATTGCAATAGTTTTGTGTTCAATGATACTTGTTGTCCGTAAGAAAACTTTAAATTTTGATTTTTTCTGAAAAGATCATTCATCATTTCCTCATTATTCTTTAGAATATAAGCATCTACATAAAAAAGAAATCGTCTTCGTTTACCCATAAAGAGTTTGGCTTCAAAACTATTCAGTTTTTTCATGGAAGCATCAAAATCAAATTTTTTGTAAAGCAGTGTACTTAATGTTCTAGTAAACCTGTTATAGAATACCTGATACATAACTACTATGACTAGCAGAATGACACCTATAATAATGTATGGTTTCATTATTTCCCATCCTTAACCAGTTTATTAACTGACCATGTAAACCTAGCAAATGCTATCGCTGCTGCTATAAACGATAATATCATCGCTAGAGTCGGTAGCTTTTCTATTATTGCATTTGCAATTAAGAGTACTGATAGAATAAGGTACAAAACTGCGAGAATGATTATTCTACCTCTTGAAAGTTTATCTATATTTTTTGCTTTTGATGTGTCAAAGTTTTCTATCTTTTCGCATGACGTTAAAAATCTATTTCTAAATAGATATTCAAGTGCAATAAGAATAATTCCTGCGATAATTGTCCACACTTCAATGGTAAACACAAAGTTATATCCGAGTGCTACCACTGCTATTGCAGCTAGATATCTGTTTTGATATTTTTTAAAAGTGGATATCTTATTTGGTTTAATTATGTATCCATCTTTTGAAAATATATCCTTGTATATCACCCTATTTTTCTTGTCCCTATATACAAACAGACCCTCAACATTAGTATTCATATTCGTGTCCTTTTGAGAAAGTGCTAAGTACGTTGTAATCATCATTGAGTATTACTATATCAGCATCATAACCAACTTGTAGTTTTCCAAGTCTATCATTAAAACCGAGTAGAGTTGCAGGATTTATAGTGCACGAAGCAAGTGCTCTGGCAAAATCTACATTTGCGTATTCCACTAGATTCCTGAGTCCCTCATTTATTTTTAATGTTGAACCCGATAGGCCTTTTGTTTCGGTTAAATGAGCTGATCCGTCTGGATATATTTCAATTTCATTTCCACCAAAGATGAATTTAGAACCCACGGGTTTTCCTTTAGCCATTAGAGCGTCACTTATCATAATCACCTTATCTTTGTCTTTTAGAGAAAAAATTATATTTAATGCGTCAAATGTCGAGTGATTTCCATCACAGATGACCTCACCATATACATCTCTAAATCTCATTGCTGCTCCCATAAGGTTGTTTTTTCTATGAGTAAAAGGTGACATTCCGTTGTATATATGAGTCATCGATTTTACTCCATTTAGTACTGCCATTCTAGCTTCTTCTATGGTAGCTGATGAATGTCCCAGTGATGCTATGACTCCTGTTTCAGCAAGATATCTGGTTAATTCAAAATTTTCATCGTGCTCACTTGCTATTGTTACTATTTTTATGAGATTTCCTGAAGCCTTTTGATATTCCTTGAACTCTTCAACGGAGGGTGTTTTTATATGCTGCTCCGGTTGAGCTCCTTTATAGGTCATATCGAGATACGGTCCTTCAAAGTGTATTCCGAGTATTTCAGCTCCTGGATGATTTTCGTCGTAAACTGCTTTTACATTTTTAAGCGCTGCTGTAAGAACTTCTTTAGACTGAGTTACAGTAGTAGGTAAAAACGATGTTACTCCTTCTCTAAGTTCTAGCAGTTTCCAGTCGATAAGCCCCTGTTTAACAGCATCATTTGTATCAAAGCCATCCGCTCCGTGTATGTGTATATCAATGAATCCGGGCACAATTCTATTCTCACTAAAATCTCTATCTACTTTTTGTTCATTATATTTATAAATTCGATGTATTTTTTTATTCTTTATTTCTATTTGTGCAGGGATGAATTTATCGGTTGCCCATACTTTTTTACTTTGGATAATCATAATAATAGCCTCCTAACAATATTTTAACACAATGAGTTTGTATTTTTACCTAATAAGTTTGCACAATTTATTAAATTTATTGTGAATATTGTTTTTTTCATCTATTATGTACTTGTAAAGGGGGTTGTACTATGATTTTTAAAATTCCTAAAGACGAATTA
>PDWI01001726.1_pt1 | contig 34031 bp, 29 predicted proteins | sample 1430891 | NCBI WGS metagenome assembly PDWI01 (sample SAMN01162508, study PRJNA174530) | Oral metagenome, whole genome shotgun sequencing project. | biome: Marine environment; feature: Marine mammal; material: Swab sample of the gingival sulcus; isolation source: swab sample of gingival sulcus... | reverse complement strand
CCGGGGGCGGGCCAGGAAAACATATTTATAGTTTTGCACCAGATTCGCGGCAATGCCGGTTTTATCAATATAAACATGGTTTTCGGTGCGGATTTCACGGAAGGTCTGAATGCCAATGGGCAGCCGTTTCATATTTTGTCCCTCCTGAATATTGTTGTCCCTGAATATACGCCGGGCATATACACCGCTCGACAGTCAGAAGTTCTCTGGAACTTATGAAACGCAATCCTGTAACATATTGAAATCATTAACTCTGGAAATTTTGTATCGCATCTTTCACTATTAATAATTTCAGTTAGTTAGGAGAACTTTTGACTGTCGAGTACACCGGAATGCCATCCATTTTGTGCAGGGGTTCGCCGCGGCGAATGGTTGCCCCCGACAGACACGAACAGGGCAGGTCCGCCACAGCGGACCGCGGCGAACCCCTACAGCGTTTCCCACAAAAATTCAGCAAGCTGTCACAATTCGGGAAATATCGGCTTGCTACGGCTGCGTTCCCTGTTCTTCTTTTTCCGGTTCGGATCTGATGACGGCGGCTTGCTGCTGTTGTGAAAAGGCCGCGCAGTAAGCCGGATCCCTCTCCTGCCTTTTGTTCGCCTTTTATGATTTGGGGTATGTGACTGTTTTCTTCAATATTTTACCACAAAAACTGTTTAAACTTTCATTCGCTTGCATGGCTTTTATGGCAAGTGCTTTATGTAAATCACTGTCAATTCTTAACTGAAATTTTCCTGAATACTTTTTATCCAAGATGCCTGCAGGTAAAGGGATCTCATCTTTTTCATAAATTTCAATCCATTCATCCAATATTTGGCACAATTGACGATAAACATTTTCTTCATTATCACCATGGCAGCATTTGCCAATCCAACCAGGAATAGAGCCGACATAGCATTGATCATCATCTGACCACTCAACAATTTTTAAATAATGGTCTCTTTTTTTCATCTTTTAGCCCTCTTTATTTTAAGTTGCACTTCTTTTTCTTGATAGTGCCTGGCATCATCACCGGGATTTCCCGAAATCGTTATTGCTATTCCTTTGGGATGGATCAAATTTCGATGGCTGCCTTTCCCTCCTCGGTTGATAAAGCCTGCTTTTTCAAGCTCTTTTAAGGGCAGACACGGGGGCCTGCCCTTACGGGTTGTCATTCCACGACCGGGGCCTGCCCCTGCTTCACCGCAATGGGGAAATCCGGCACTGTGGCGGGCTTGCCGAGGGTCGGCGTCTGTTGGCCGTTGGTCAGGTGTTTGACCCGGTCGGCAATATAGGTGTTCAGTTCATTGATGGTGATGCTGCCGTCCGGTATCAGATCGCCCCTGCCGGTCAGTCCCTCCACCAGGGCCTTGGTGAACGCGCCGTTATTCCAGGACGGATTTTCCAGCGAATACTGGCGGGCCGTGGAAGAGGCAAACACAACAACCCCGTTTTCTGCCGAACGCAGCTCGTTGACAATGGCATCAATATCCGCAGGGCCTCCCTTGCGTCCCATCACCCCGCCGGAGCGGCAGGTGTCGATAAAAAGAAGCCGCTTGCCCGCAAGATTGCCCAGAAATTTTTTCACCTCCGTCCAGGCAATAGCGGAGCTGCGCAGTTTCTTGGGATTCACATCCTGGGGCAGATAATAATAATCGCCGTTGCGGTCGTTTTCGCCATGACCGGAGATATAGAGAATGGCGATGTCCTTGCTGGTGGTTTCCCTTTCCAGCCAGTCAAAGGCATCAAGGATATTCCCCTTTGTCGCCTGCTGGTTGGTCAGTCGTTTTGGCGTCACCTTGCGGTAAAGCCGCCCTTCCTGTTTCTTCATGGCTTTGGCAAAATCATCGGCATCCTTGGCAGAAAAATCGAGATGAAGCGATTTTTCCGCATAGTCGCTTACCCCAATGGCCAGCAGATACAGATCGGGCAGCAAAACCGCTGCGGTGTTCTGTTTTCCCGTCCATTTCAGCCGCACCGAGGCCGGGGTGCTGGCCGCGTATCTGTTTTCGGCAATCAGCGACACTTCGCAATCGCGGGAGGGAAGGGAGAGGGTGAGGCGGTCCTCCCCCTTTTTTTTGCGCACGACGGCGCGGGGAACCGGCACCGCCACGCCGTCCACCAGGGCCTTGAGTTTGGTGACCGGTTCGCCGGACGGGGTTTCCAGGCGGTAGCGGAGGGTTATCTCCCCGGTGGAAAACCCGCTGCCCGGTTTGGGGGAAAGCAAGTGGATCACCGGCGGCAGGATTTTTTTAATGTCGGTCTTCTGGATGCGTCTGCCGCTTTCCGCATTGGCCGCTTCCAGTGCCTTTTTTTCATCCAGGGTGAGCAATATCTTTTGCACCACATCGGGCCGGTAAAACTGTTCCCGGAAGCGGGAGGCCGGGAAAAAGTCTGCGGCCCTGTCCCGCCCGTGGTTGAGATGCCAGCCAATCAGGTCGTCGCCGCCCACAGAGGCCGCATAATAGCCGTCAGGCCCAAGGAACCTCCGCCATAGTCCCGGTCTTCCCCTGCCGGGTGCCAGCCGCCGTCCTTTTTTTGCCAGAGGCGGATGCCTTCTCCGCCCCCAAGGGCTGCTGCGAGATAACGGCCATCCGGGGAAAAGGCAAGATCCAAAACAACATTCCCCAGCCCGGAAAGGCGGCCGGTCATCTGGCCGCTGCTTGTGTCAAAAAGATAGATGGAGGCTTTTTTATCCCAGTCCCAGCCTGTCCAGCCCCCTGCGGCCACGACGGCCCCATCCGGGGAGATGGCCGCCGCAAAGACCTTGCCCTCATTGCCCGCGTCAATGGGCAGACGGAAGACGCGCAGCAGACCACCGGTTTGCAGATCCCATAGCCGGGCGGTTTTGTCGTCCGAGCCGGTTACCAGCAGCCGCCCGGCCCGGTCAATGTCCATACGTCTGATCACTGCCGTGTGCATGCCGGTTTCCAGGCGGAGCATGGGGGCGGTGGGGGGGCCGGCAGCAGCAGCGTTAGCGGCGGCAGCGGCGGGCAGAAAGGGGAAAAGGATGAGCAGGGCGGGATAAAGGGAGAAAAATGATTTCATGGGGATGGGTTCCTTTTATTGTTTATATCAGGCGGCCGTTCCATATTGTCGGGGCCATCAGCCTCCCGGAGAATACGCCCGCGTTCCCCGGCTCCCGTATCCGGATAGAGCAGGCTGCCGATACGGTGGATGCCGGTCAGCAGCCTCATGGTGGGCCGGGATACAATGGTTTCATCAATGATATACACTTCCTGGTTCCGGATGGCCCTGATCACGGAAAATCCCGGCTCCGCCATGATCAGTTCCCTGGTGGGACGGTTCATGGCACCGGACTGGGCCAGAAAGACGTCGATCTCGCGGGCCCTGGCCAGGATTCTTTCCTTTCCGTAAACGGCGATATTGGTTCCCCGCGAGGGTTCGGCGTCATCAGCGATATTGATGCCCCCGGCGGCGGTAAGCACCGCGTCCGCCATGGATCCTTTGGACACGGTTTTCATCTGCTTGTGCATGGCCTCGAAATAGACCCGTTTTTTGGGTGAAATACGCGCCGCAAGCGCGGAAAATGCCGTCAGCGCCCGGCAAAACCGGCGAATCATCCCATGGGCGGCGTCCTCTTTTCCCGTCAGGGCCCCCAGGGCGGCCCAGTAGCGCAGCATCCGTGGAATTTCGCGGGGCTGGAGGGAGACCACCGTGATCCCGCTTTGTTCCAGCCGTTTCATGAGCCGGGCATAGCCCCGGTCGATCATGGGCCGGATCAGCACCAGATCTGGGCGGGCCGCGAGGAATTTTTCCGGATCATCATGATAGGAAAACCCCGGTTTGGTCCTGGCCGGCGGCAGGTGGGCGCGGTCCTGGCGGGTGACGCCGATGATTTCTCTGTCCAGGCCGAGGGCGAAAAGATTTTCCGTATGGGCCCCGTACAGGGAGATGATCCGCGTAAACGGCCGCTTGAGTTCAATTTTTCTGCCGCTTTCATCCGTAAGCAGTCCGTCTTCCAGGCGGAATTCACCGGTAAAGGCGGATGCGCCGCCCGCCGTCATGAAAAATAACAGGAAAAACAATAGAAAAAACAGGACCGCCGCCGGGAAATGCCGAAAAATCCGCTGGTTCCGCCATATCATGTGCATCAATAGAATCCTTTGAAAATCATTTTCAGACACCGCCAATCCGAAACACGGCCTGCCGCGCCCCATATTCCGGTTCAAGGCGGATGCGGGACCGCACCTCGAATACCTTTTCCAGCAGATCCTCGTTCATCAGCGCATCCGTGGGCCCCCGCGCCACAAGGGTGCCCTGCTTCAGGAACAGCAGCTCGTCGCAGAAGACCGCCGCCAGATTGATATCCTGGAATACGGATACCACGGTCAGGCCGGCCTCCCGTACCCGCCGTCTCACCGTATCCAGCAGGGACAGGGTATGGGTGATGTCCAGGTTGGAGGTGGCTTCATCCAGCAGCAGCACATCCGTATCCTGGGCCAGGGCCCGGGCAAAGACGGCGCGCTGGCGTTCGCCGCCGCTGAGTTCCGTGATCAGGCATCCCTGCATCCGGTCCACGCCGGTAATGGCCATGGCTGCGTCCACGATCTCGTCATCGGTTTCCGCCGGGCGGGAAAATCGCGGGATATACGGATACCGCCCCATCATCACCACATCCCGGACCGTGAACGGGAAATTGATATAAAAATTCTGGGATACCAGAGCGATATGCCGTGCCAGATCGGACTTCGCAATGCCCGCCACCGGCCTGCTCCGATACAGAACCCCGCCCCGGACGGGCTTTTTATGCCCGGCCATGAGATCCAGCAAAGTGGTTTTCCCGGAGCCGTTGGGGCCCAGAATGCCGTAAAACCGGCCGGACGGCAAGGATCCGGAGATCCGGTTCAGGATCACGGTGGAACCGTAGGCAAAGGAGGCCTCCGCCAGATCCAGACATGATGACGGATCCGGAATCAAGCCCGCCGCCCTTTTGTCCGGGTTTTGCGGAATACCGCGCAAAAGGCCGGCCCTCCGATGAGGGCCGTGAGCACCCCGATGGGGATTTCCACGGGAAGCACGGCCCGGGTCACTGTATCGGCACCCAGCAGGAGGATGGCACCGCCCAGGCAGCAAAGCGGCAGAAGGCGCCGGTTGTCCGGCCCGGCAACGGCCCGTGCCATATGCGGCACCAGAAGCCCCACAAACCCGATAATGCCGGAAACGGAAACACAGACCGCCGTGACAAACGAGGCCGCCAGCAGAAGCCGCAGGGTGACACGCCGGGTATCCACGCCCAGGGACGCGGCCATGCGGTCTCCCTGGGAAATGAGATTGAGATCCCGTGCGAAAAAATAGATGATCCCAAACCCGCCCAGCATGGCTGCCGTGACAATTCCCGCATCCAGCCAGGTTTTGGAGGAAAAGCTGCCCATGAGCCAGAAAATGATGATGGAAACCTGCTCGTCCGCCCAGTATTTCAGAAAGCTGATGCCCGCCGAAAGAATGGAAGACACGATGATGCCCGAAAGAATCAGACTGCCCGAAGACAGGCCGTCCGGGGCGAAAACGCGGTCTGACGACAGCAGGATGACGGCGAGAAGGGTCAGCGCGGCCCCGGCAAAGGCAAAGGCCGGAAGACTGTACAGGCTCAGGGACGGGAAAAAAAGAATGGCCACCGAGGCCCCGAAAGCCGCGCCGGCGGAAATTCCCAGGGTAAACGGATCGGCCAGAGGATTGAGCAGGATTCCCTGGTATACCGCGCCGGAAAGCGAGAGTCCGGCCCCGACCATGGCGGCGGACAGAATGCGCGGCAGCCGGACATCTGCCACCACAGCCCAGGTCACCTCGTCGATACCCGCAGAAAGGACGCGGCCGGGGCCCCATACCGGTTCTGCCGCCATGTCCAGAATGATCCGCAAAACGTCCCCGGCCGGAATGTCCAGGTATCCCATGCCTGCGGATATGGTCAGCAGAACGAACAAGACCACCAGCAATACCAGATTTTCCGATACCAGCCGGATACCGGAAACGGCTTTTTGCCCGCCCGCGCCCATCAGGGATGTTCCATGCCGGCCGGAAAAAGAATCGCCGTCACCATTGCATCCGGTTCAGGCTTCCCGGGCCATGCTCAGGTTCACAAGCCCGGTCGCGTCCAGGATCAGGGCCACGGAACCATCGCTCAGGATGGTGGCGGCGCTGGCGCCTTCCGCTGATTCGTAAATCCGGTTTAAGGGCTTGATCACGGCCTGGATATTGCCAAGTATCGCGTCCACCCCCGCCGCGATCCGACGTCCGTCGTCGGAACTCAGGGAAATCAGGTGCGCCGGCGTGTCCATCGCTTCCGGAATGCAAAAAATATCGGCCAGATGCACCACCGGGAGCAGTTCACCCTTGATGCGGGCCAAGCGGTTTTCATGAAGGGTGGTACAGGATTCGGCGCAGGCGTCCACCATTGACAACGGCACCACGAAGCGCTGGTTTCCAACGCGCACCAGAAGGCCTTCCAGGGCGGCCATGGTCAGCGGGATGGCCATTTGGAAGCTCACGCCCTGATTCCGGCTCGACTGAATGGAGACCGTTCCCCCCACGGCCCGCATCTCTTTACGCACCACATCCAGCCCCACGCCCCGGCCGCTCAGGTCGGTCACCTCTTTTGCGGTGGAAAATCCCGGTGAAAACAGGATCTCCAGCAATTCGGCTTCCGAAGGCGCGGCATCCCCGGCCAGAATACCGCAGGAAACGGCCTTTTCGCGGATCTGGTCCAGATCCATGCCGCAGCCGTCGTCCGAGATGGAAATCACCACCTTGGATTTCTTGTGGGCCGCTTTCAGATGGATGCGGCCGCAGGCGGGCTTGCCCTGCTTTTCCCTGTCCCGGGGCTTCTCAATGCCGTGGTCCAGGCTGTTGCGCAGAAGATGCACCAGGGGGGCGTCCAGCCGGTCCAGGATATGTTTATCCAGCTCCGTGTCCGCACCTTCGATGAGCAGAACCGCGTTTTTGCCCAGTTCCGTGCTGATATCCCGGACGACACGCCGGAATTTGCTGAACATGGGGCCCACCGGCAGCATGCGCAGTCTCAGGGCGCATTCCCTGGCCTCGCCGATGAGATGATCCATGGCCTCCACCGTCTGGGAAAGTGCGCGGTTCCCGCTTTCTTCGCCGATGCGGTTGAGCCGGGCCTGGCTGATGGCCAGCTCGCCGATCAGGTCAACCAGAGCATCCAGCCTGGCGGACGGAATGTGGATGAATTTATCGGCGGCGGCGCTCATCCGTTCTTTTATCAGAGACTGCTCTTCAAGAGCCACGGACAGGTGCTCTTCATCAATTTCGCCGGAAGCCATGAGCAGTTCTCCCAGGCGTTTCTGCCGGCGCAGGGCCTTGCACAGGGCCTGACGGGACACATTGCCCTTCTCCAGGAGGATGTCGCCGATGCGGGCGGGCTCATTCTCCACCGGATTATCAAACAGGGGAATGGCGTTGATCTCCACCTCGCTTCGATCTTCCACAAACAGGAATATATCCCGGATTTCATTGAGATCGTGGGTGGTGCAGACGACAGCTTCCCAGAAAATATAGCAATGTTCCGGGTTCAGACCGGCCAGGGCGGGAACATGCTGGAGAAATCCCGAAATGCGGCAATGCCCCAGAGCGCAGAGTTCCTTCAGGATCATCAGGGGATTATTGCCGGTGGTCAGAAGTTCCGGGTGAGGGCGAAACCGGATGCGGAAGCATACTTCCCCGATCCCGTTTTCGGTTCCTCCGGAGATGTCTTCCGGGAGCCGGAATTCCTCTTCGGACCGGTCTTTTGCCGGGGCGGCTTCCGGAGCCGGGGAAATGTTCTCCTCATGATCCGGAAGAAAAGCGGACAGACACCGGATCAGTTCCCCGGAATTCGGATGCGGGACGGAAGGTGATGTTTCATCCTGGCACAGCAGGCAGCTGATATGGTCCACGGAAGCCAACAGGATTTCGATCAGGTTTTTGTCCGCGTCAATATCTTTTTCCCTCAGATGGTCCAGCACATGCTCCAGGTGATGGGTGAAATCGGCGGTCTGGTGAAAACCGAACATGGCGCCGGATCCCTTGATGGTGTGCGCACTCCGGAACAGCCGGTCAGTGATTTCCTGGCTGTCGGGATCTACCTCCAGATCCAGGATGTCAGATTCCATGCGGCTCAGGTTTTCACGGGCTTCCTGCAAATAAAATTCCGCGTGAGGATCCACTATCCACCGCCTCCTTTTTCGCCGGAAGAGAGAGGGCGGACTTCGGACAAAAGGGCGCTGAGGATACGGTCGGGATCCAGAAGAATGGTGATGCCGCCCCGGGGTTCCGTCAGTCCGGGATCAAATATGCCGTGGACAAAATCCATGATCACGGGAATGCCGAACAGCGGCGCCGGCAGAATCTGATCAACGGGAAAGCGGATCACTTCGTAAACATGGTCCACCAGAAAACCGATATTCAGCTCCGCCGCAGTGGAATCCACCGGTTTCAGGCGGGAAATAATGGCGGGGGAAGGGCTGGTCATGGTTTCAGGGGCGGTTTCCGGCGGAAAAGAGAACCGGCGCAGATCCACCATGGAGATGATGCGTCCCCGCAGGTTTGATACACCGCACAGATGCGCCGGCATGCGCGGTACCGGTGTCATGTGCGGGGATGTGACGGTTTCCCTCACGGCGGACAGGGGCAGGGCGAACCAGTTGTCCCCCATGCCGAACCGCAGCCAGTCATCAGTATTTTTTGTACCCATATTTGGTTCCGTCGGATTTGTCCGCATGCTCCATGGTCCATTCGCCGCCGTTTATTTCCAGAGAAAGCACGGGCGGGATGTCCGGGATGGCGGCCTTCCGGTTTTCAGCGGGGTTCACGGGAGGCGGCGGCTCCGGAGCAGCCGTCCTGGTCAATCCGGCGTTCCTGTTTTTGACGTTAAACAAAAGCGCCAGGGCTTTCAGCGATTCCGCATGATGGGCAAAATCCATACTGGCGTCCGCCAGATTCTGGGTGGAGATGACATTGGCCTGGGTGATCTGGTCCAGCTGCTGGATGGCCAGGTTCACCTGTTCGATGCCGTTGGCCTGTTCGGCGGACGAGGCATTGATCTCCTGCACCAGTTCCGAGGTGCGCTGGATGCCGGAGAGCATTTCTTCCAGCAAAATGCCCGCTTCTTCACTGATCTGGATATTTTCCACGGACAGGGCATTGATATCCAGGGCTGCCTCGCGGGTGCGTTCGGCCAGTTTGCGGACTTCGGAGGCCACCACGGCGAATCCTTTGCCCTCTTCCCCGGCCCGGGCCGCCTCAATGGCCGCGTTTAAAGCCAGCATATTGGTTTCCCGCGCGATTTCTTCAATGACCATGATCTTTTCCGTGATGGTTTTCATGGCCCGGAGCGTGCGGTTCAGGGAATCTCTGCCGTTTTGGGCGTCCGCCGCCGCCTTGGCGGCAATGGCGGCCGTCTGACGGGCGTTGTCCGCGTTCATGTTGATACTGCTGCTCATCTGTTCGACACTGGCGGAGATTTCTTCCAGGCTGGCCGCCTGATGGGACGAACCGTCGGATACGGTGCGGGCCTCGTCCTTGACATTTTCGCCGCCCTCGGCCACCAGGGCCGCCGATTGCTGCACTTCTCCAACGATCTGGTTCAGATCGGCCAGCATTTTCTTCAGGGCCAGCCCCAGAAGATCGTCTTCACCGGCCGGGATCACGGAAATCGTCAGATCGCGGTCTGCGATGGTTTCGGCCACCCGCGCACCTTCCCGCAGGCTGTTGATCATCTTTTGCAGCGCCAGCATTTGCCGGTCTTCATCCGAACGGATATGCGGCGTGATCTTGATATGCCCCCGGCTGATCTCCTCGGCCGCCCGGGTGATATCCTGGGTGGCGGCGATCAGTCCGTTGAGGCTGGACAGGATACGGTTGAAATCACCCTGGTATTCTTCGGTAATCTGATCCGGTATTTCTCCCCGGGCCATTCTTTCCAGACAGGCGGCGGTGATATTGACGGGCCGGCTGAAGGAATCCAGCAGCTCATTGGCGCCGTTCGTCAGATCCCGCCAGCGGCCGGGAAAAACCCGCGTATCAATGCGATAATCCAGATTTCCCCGGGCCACCGCATCGACCAGCCGGCGGGTTTCCAGAAATACGGTTTCGATCCGGTCCTTCATTTCCGCGAACGCGCCGGCGAGCTGCCCGATCTGGTCCGCGCCCGCAGCCATGATTTCATAGGAAAAATCTCCGTTGGAAATGGCGCGGGAGGCTTTCAGCAGGGAAATGAGGGGACGCACCAGAACGGCATGGATGATCACCAGCAGAAAAATAACGAGCAGAAGATCCAGAAGCACGGCCATCACCGCGATATCGATCAATCCCTGGTGCAGTTCCTCGTGCATTGGCCGGGTCGTCAGATGGACAGCCAGGGTACCGATATTTTTCCCCCGCCAATGGATATCCCGCGTGGCGGTGATCAGATCCTCGGGAAGCTCGTCGGAAAAGGGCTGGATCTCCCCGCCTTCTCCCCGCTGCCGGCCCGCGAAAACAGCTTCTTTCTCCCATGCCACAACGGCGAATACCCGGCGGTCATGCATCTGGGTGTCGATCAGTGAACGCGCTCTGACCTCATCCATATTCCATATGGCCAGGGCGATATTGGCGGAGGTGCGGCTGGCGATGGCCTCGGCCAGCTGCTCCAGTTCGGCGGATTTCTGCCGTTCCATGATCACGTACTGAGAGGCGGCAAAGATGGCGAGGGCAAGGGTGTTCACAGTGAGCAGTACCACCTCCAGCTTGAGTTGAATGCTGTATGATCTCCATCTGTGGGATATGTCGATAACGGACATGGAATATCTCCCTTTTGGGGGATACCGGCGGGATCGTCCCCCAATACGGAATATGCGATAAAATACGGGACGTGCGCGACAAAAAGGCCTTTACCTGCGGCGCCGATCATGTTTTGGTGGACGAAATATGCTATGGGGTGCAGAATAATGTCTGATCGTATACACCTTTCCCGTAAATTCCGCAATCATCCGGAAAATTTTTCTTTACCGGGAAATAATTTACCGGGAAATAATTTTTATAAGGCCTCGTAAGCGGAAAAAAGGAAGGAAAAAAAATGGCTGCGCACCCCTCGTCGAAAAAAACGCCGGACGAAAGCCGAAAATTGACCGGGATCGATCCGCGACACGGGCGCCTTCGCTTATTGCTGCTTCCTTCCGGACCTGACAAGGTTCACGAGTGCCCGTTGCGCGGCGGCCGATCAGAACGGCGTGATCCGGAAATCAGATCCTCGGAGGGGAATTCAGCCCCGCGTAAAGCGGATTTCGGGTACAGGGCACCGCTAACTCCCCGCCTAGCGCAACCATCACGCCATTATAATTTTTCACGGGCCTTTTTCAAGGGAAAAAATGACGCCGCCGCCCTTTTATTTTCATACGCCGGCATGTCCGGATCATGACGCCGCCGTCTTCTCCCGGCCCGCCTTTATCGGATATGGCCCGGCGGCTGTGCCGGATCATCCGGGAGGAAGCGCTGTTCGCGGACGGCGCCCGGATTCTCGTGGGACTTTCGGGCGGGGCCGATTCCACGGCCCTGTCCCTGCTGCTGGCGGAACTGGCCCCGGAAATGAATCTTGTCTGCGCGGCCGCTCATCTGCACCACGGCATGCGCGGCAAGGCGGCGGATGAAGACATGGCCTTTTCCCGGAACCTGGCCCTGGGCCTGGGCTGGGAGTTCTACGCGGAGGAGGCGGATATCCCTGCGCTGAAAACAGAATGGCGATGCCCGGCGGAAGAGGCGGCCCGGCGGGTCCGCTATGATTTTTTCCACCGCACGGCCCGGCGCCATGGATATCCGCATATCGCTGTTGCCCACCATATGGAAGACGCGGCTGAAACCATCCTTCTCCGCCTCCTGCGCGGCAGCGGTCCCCGGGGGATCGCCGGCATTTCCGTGAAACGGGCCGACGGCGTGATCCGCCCCGTGCTCCGGTTCCGGCGCACCGAGCTGGAAGCCTATCTGCGGGAACGGGGGCAGAACTGGCGCACCGATGCATCCAATGCAGATCTTTCCATGGCCCGCAACCGGGTCCGCCACGAACTGCTGCCCCTGCTTGCCGGGGGCTATCAGCCGGATGTGGTGGGGGTGTTATGCCGTCTTTCCGATCTGTGCGCCCGGGAGGAGGACTGGCTTTCCGGCGTGACCGAAACGGCGCTCTTTCACTGCGGCTGGTTTTTATCGAAAAATGGCTGCGGGGAAAAAGCCCGGAACACGGGCGGTGCACACGGACGTCTGAACCGCCGCCGGCTGGCGGAAGAGCCTCCCGCCCTCCAGCGGCGGATTATCCGGCGCGCCCTGGAATACATCAAGGGAGACCTTCGGCGCATCGCCATGAACCATGTGGAGATGATCCGCGCGGACCTGGTCCGGCCCGGATACCGGCAGCGTCATCTGCCCGGCCGCGTTCTGGCGGTGATGGAAGGAGATTTCCTGTTTTTGGAGCGATCTGCGGCTCCCTTGCGGGAACGGACGCGGGAAAATATCCGGTTTTCGGTGCCGGTCACCGGTCCGGGAGATGTTCGGATGCCGGGGCAGGGCGGCGTAATCCGTTTTTCGGAACGGAAGAAACTGCCGTCCCCCCTGCCGCCGGATACTGGACAGCGGGTCGCTTTTTTTGATATGGACCGGACTCGTTTTCCGATGGAGATTCGATCCCTTGTCCCCGGTGACCGTTTTATCCCTTTCGGCATGTCTGGATCCCGGAGCGTCCGCAAATTTTTCATCGACCGGAAAATTCCCCGAAACCGCCGCCGCTCGGCTGCCGTGCTGGTATCCGGTGACCGCATCGCCTGGGTGATCGGCCACCGGACCGACGAGCGCTTCCGCGTCGGCCCCCGCACGCGGAGGATTCTGGAAGTCCGGATTCTGATTTGCACCGGGACGTCCAGTGATTAGCTTGCATGAAATTATTGCGGGACTCCCTCCCGGCCGCCCCGAGCGCCGGGCTTTATCAACCGGCATCCGGCGTCCCGGTGACGGCAGCCGGATGCGGACGGAAGCTCCCCGTTCCCGGCGGATGATCCGGGCCGCCCGCCTGACGTGCGCATGGGCGGGTCCGGGGATTCCGTTCGAAGGAGGCACTATTGAACAATTCCTTTTATAAAAATCTGGCGCTCTGGCTGGTGATCCTCATGATGTTCGGCATGCTCTATAATCTTTTCAACCAGCAGCATGTTCCGGATACCGGCATCAGCTATACCCAGTTCATGAACATGGTGGACAATAACCAGATTTCCAGGGTGACCATACAGGGGCAGGAGCTGCTGGTCACGGGAACGGACCAGAAAACCTTCCGTATCTACGCGCCCGATGACGATGACCTGGTTTCCCGGCTGGAGGAGCAGGGGGTGAGCATCACGGCCAAACCCCCGGCGGAAAATCCCTGGTATATGACCGTCCTGATTTCCTGGTTCCCCCTGCTCATCCTCGTCGGGCTCTGGATTTTTTTCATGCGCCAGATGCAGTCCGGGGGCGGAAAGGCCATGTCCTTCGGCAAAAGCCGGGCCCGTCTTCTGTCGGAAGAATCCCAGAAAATCACTTTTGAGGACGTGGCCGGCATTGACGAGGCCAAGGAAGAGCTGACGGAAATCGTGGATTTTTTGAAAGAACCCAAGAAATTCACCCGGCTGGGAGGGCGCATTCCCAAGGGCGTCTTGCTCATGGGGCCGCCGGGAACAGGGAAAACCCTTCTGGGCCGGGCCATTGCCGGCGAAGCCGGGGTGCCTTTTTTTTCCATTTCCGGCTCGGATTTCGTGGAAATGTTCGTGGGCGTGGGGGCTTCCCGGGTACGGGATCTCTTTGTACAGGGAAAGAAAAACGCTCCCTGCATCATTTTCGTGGACGAAATTGATGCCGTGGGACGCCACCGGGGCGCCGGTCTCGGGGGCGGCCACGACGAACGGGAACAGACCCTGAACCAGCTGCTGGTGGAAATGGACGGTTTTGAATCCAATGAAGGCGTGATTCTGGTATCGGCCACCAACCGTCCTGATGTGCTGGACCCCGCCCTGATGCGGCCGGGCCGTTTTGACCGTCAGGTGGTGGTGGCCCTGCCCGATGTGGCCGGCCGGGAAAAAATTCTCAAGGTCCATATGCGGAAATCGCCCATTGCGGATGAAGTGAACCCCAAACTGCTGGCCAAGGGAACGCCGGGATTCAGTGGTGCGGATCTGGAAAATCTGGTAAATGAAGCGGCCCTTTTTGCGGCAAAAAGAGAGAAAAACAAAATTGACATGAGCGATTTTGAAGAGGCCAAGGATAAAATCGCCATGGGTCTTGAGCGAAAGTCGAAAGTGGTTCAGGAAGAAGACCGGAAAAACACGGCTTATCACGAGGCCGGGCACGCCATTGTGGCGCGGTTTCTTCCGGAAACCGACGCGGTGAACAAAGTTACCATTGTTCCGAGGGGCCGGGCGGCGGGCCTTACCTGGTATCTGCCTGAGGAACGGGATTCTCACCATAAGGAGCAGTTGATCAACAAGCTGGCGGCGCTTCTGGGCGGAAGGGCCGCCGAAGTATTGATCTATAACCGCCTGACAACAGGGGCGGGAAACGATATCAAACGGGCCACGGAAATCGCCCAGAACATGGTGCGTTCCTGGGGAATGAGCGAAAAACTGGGACCGCTGTCCTATGCCAAGGGAGAAGATCAGGTGTTTCTGGGAAGGGATATTGCCCAGCCCAGAGATTTTTCCGAAGAAACGGCCCGCCTCATTGACGAAGAAATCAGCGGTCTGGTTCATCTTGCGTATGACAGGGCCAAAAAGGTGCTGGAAGAGAATATGGATATCCTGCACAAACTGGCCGGCCTGCTCCTGGAAAAGGAAACCGTCATGGGCCAGGAGCTGGATGACATGATCTATGCCATGCGCCCGGGCATCAAGCTGGAATCATGCCGCCTCCCCACGCTGGAAGACAATGATGCGGACGACGCCGGCAAGAAGGAAACGTCTGCCGGAGATTTAAAATCCAAAAAGGCGTCCGGCGGGGAAACCGATGCATCCGGAGACAGTCCGGGACAGGAAGGCGGCGGCGGCGCGCCGGACGGTGAGGAGCCATGAGCCTGCCGCCGGTATCCCGGCCGGTCCGAAGTCTGCCGGCCGGCCGCCATCATCTGGATCTGGGCCGCCGGACCCTGATCATGGGTGTTTTGAATATCACCCCGGATTCCTTTTCCGACGGCGGTCGTTATCTGTCTCCCGCTGCTGCGCGGGACCATGCCCTCCGTCTGGTGGCCGAAGGTGCGGATATCCTGGATATCGGCGGGGAATCCACCCGCCCTTTTTCCGAAGGCGTGAGTGAATCCGTGGAATTGCAGCGGATCATTCCGGTCATTGAGGAACTGGTTCCGGACCTGCCCGTCCCCATATCCATTGATACCTCCAAGGCGGAGGTGGCCCGCCAGGCCGTGGAGGCCGGGGCCGCGATAATAAATGATGTCACGGCCCTGCGGCATGATCCTGAAATGGCGCATCTGGCTGCGGAAACCGGGGCCCCGGTGGTGCTCATGCACATGAAGGGCGCACCGCGCACCATGCAGGAATCGCCGGAATACCGGGACGCCCCGGCTGATATCATTGACTTTCTGCGAAATATTGCGGCCCGGGCGCGGGACGCGGGCATCCGTCCAGACCGGATCATCCTGGATCCGGGCATCGGGTTCGGCAAGACCGTCCGCCATAACCTGGAACTCATCGCCCGCCTTGACGAACTGGCCGCGCTGGGATATCCGGTGCTTGTGGGCACATCCCGCAAGGCTTTTATCCGCCGGATTCTGACGGCGGACGGCGGATCAGAGCCTGCGCCGGACAGCGCGGCCGCAGGGCGGGGCACCCTGGCGACCGTATGCGCGGCGGCGTTGAACGGCGCGGATATTGTCCGGGTCCATGACGTGGCAGCGGCCCGCGAGTGCCTGGATGTCCTGGACGCCATCGCTGCCGCCGGTTCGTAACGCCTTTGTCCTTTCTCACCTGAATTCCTCGTTCGGAGACCTTTTATGAAATTTTCCGATCCGGTCGCCGGCTCCCGCCTGCTGCTGTTCCTGCTCCTTTCCTCTTTTCTGTCTGTTTCCTGCGGTGGATCCGTCACGCCGGAAATGAAAAAAAAGCAGATGGAAGCAGCCCGTGATGTGGGTGAAGTCTATATGAACGAAAGCCAGTTCACGCTGGCCCTGAAGGAACTGCTGCGTGCGGAGGCGCTGGATCCTTCGGATCCGGCCCTGCAGAATAATCTGGGCCTGACCTATCTGGCGAAGGAAATGCCGGCAAAGGCGGCGGCCCACTTCAAAAAGGCGCTGAAATACAAGCCGGATTATACGGCGGCGCGTAATAATCTTGGCTTTGCGCTGCTCGTCATGGAAAAATGGAAGGAAGCCATCGGGGTGCTGGAACAGGTGCTGGGAGACGTGCTTTATACCACCCTTCATTTTCCCCTGACCAATCTGGGCTGGGCTTATTATAACCTCGGGGAGTATGAAAAAGCGGCGGATTATTATGAACGGGCGCTGGAAAAGCAGGGGCGGTATGTAGTGGCCATGCGGGGGCTGGCCCGGACCTATCGCCGCATGGAGCGCTACCGGGAAGCGCTGGAGGTATTGAACCAGGCCCTGGATATCACCCCCCGGTTTCCGCCCCTGTATGCGGAAATGGCGGAAATATACCGGAGCGCGGGAGATATGCGGTCGGCCGTGATCGTCTATAAAAAGATCATCGCCCTTTTCCCCAATACCCGTTATGCGGATGACGCCAGGAGCCGGGCCGGGGATCTGCTTTTGGAATCCGGCGGCGCATCGCCGGCTGAATAGCGGACGGCGGGCAGGGACGAACGGCGCTGTCCGGTCTGCAGGCTATTCCGGCCAGCTTTCCTTTTCCGACAGCCGTTGCTTATAGCTTTGGACTGCATGGGCGCGGGTATTTCGCAAATGTTCCCGCAGCGCCTGTCCGCTTTTTTCGCGATCACCGGCGATCAGGCAGTCCAGAAAGAGGCGGTGTTCCATCTCCGAGGTATCCGGGCCGCGGAAAAACAGGGTTTCCTGTTCGAACCGCAGGTAAAGGCGGTCCAGAAGATCCCGTAATGTCTGCCGCGACACCGCGCGGCCTGCCATTCCGGCCACCGCCAGGTGCAGTTCCATATCGTGGAACAGGCGTTTTTTAAACTGTCCGTTCCGCCCGGCTTCTATGAAATTCGAAAAAATGCTGTTGAGCCAGCCGCCCTGTTCCTCCGTGAGCGGCAGGGACAGGGAGCGCAGAAGCGATAATTCCAGATCTTCCCGCAGTTGAAAGATATCTTCCAGTTCTTCCAGCCCCAGACAGCTCACATAAAAGCCGCGATTGGGCTCGTTTCGCACCAGGCCCTGTAATTCCATGCACTTCAGGGCCTGGATGATCGGTGTGCGGCTCATGTTCAACCGGTCCACCAGCTCCCGGTGGTTGAGTTTCTGTCCCTTGCCGATCTCGTTCATGAAGATCATTGTTCGAATTTTTTCATACGCTTTCCAGGCCAGATCCTCTTCGCGGGAACCGTCAGGTGATTTGCGCCTCATGATACTCCCCCCCTGCTGAATTGCGTTCATGACCGGGCGTCCCCGGCATACGGAATTTTCTCTCCCCCCTGAAGATCCTGTTCCGTAAGATCCTGTTCCGTATAGAACAGGCCAAAAGAGCAGTATATCGTTTCTGGCAGTTTCGGTCAATATTTTTTAAGACATTCGCGAGAGGCGTGTACGGAATAAAGACTCAGAAACAGAGCGGCACCCGGCCTGGGGATGGAGCGGCCTTGACCAGGCGTTCGAATACGGCCTCGCCCGAGGCATCCGCTTCCGTTTCTTCCGCCGCCGTCCGGCGCAGGTGCTCCGTCATCTCCCTGGTTCCCAGGCGCAGAGGGCCTTCCAGGTAATACAGGCGGTGGCGCATGCGATTATACACCACCACATCCGTGACCCCGCGTACCTCTTCTTCCGGGATACGGCCCAGGCACCGGCAGTGCGGCGGCGGGGAAAGGGGGGACAGGCAGAGAATTTCAGCGAACAGATCAAGCGTATCCAGCACGCCGTCGGGATACTGATTCCGCAGGGCCGCCATGCCGTCGGCCGCAAGGGCTTCGAGATCCCCTGCGCTGAAACGCAGATCAAGTTTTTCCAGGGCTTCTTCCCGCAGGCGTCCAAGGGTGTCTTCCCGTCTGCGGAGCACCACATCGCCGTCGTTCAGAATGCGCATGGCCCCCCGTATGCTAAGCATTTCTTTCAAGGTGGGGCTTTTGCGCATGAGGACATCCTCCATGTCGGTCCCGTACACGGCCAGTTCATTGTCCAGAACCAGGATTCGGGGGGGCGATTCGTCCCGGCGGCGGATATACAGATCCAGATCCCGCTCCCGGCGGTGATCATAATCGCAGATGGCCAGAAGTTCCGTTACAGCATCCACGTCCACAGCCTTCCCGCTCCCGGAAGGGCCGATGCCGGCCCGGGCGGTCCGGGATAGCCGGTCAATATGGATTTTTTTCCGCAGTTCATCAATAAAGGCCATGGCGGCTCCTTCCGTCCGTGGTTATTCATCGTTCCTTATTTCTTAATTTACCAAAAAAACAAAAGGATAAAAAGAAGCTGCCGGCCGGCGGCGGGAAGGAATTCCAAAACTTCTTGATTCCCGGCGGCTGCCTCTGTTACCGTATCATCCTGGATAGAACTGAAGACAATTGATTCCATGGGTCTGCGGCAAGGTGATGACCATACTTTCTCCCCCACACTTCCCGAAAAAAATAATCCGCCATGTGCGCCGGCTGGCTCCGGTTCTGGCGGCGGCGATCCTCTTTGTCCCGGTGTTTCCGGCGTCCGTAACCCGTCCCCCTCTGCCCGCCCGCCGCGTGGCCGGTCCGTTTTCCATTTCCCCGCTGCCCCCCGCAGATCCCTTCCCCGTGCCCCGGGGGATGCATTCCATGGTGAACTTCTGGATCCGGATTTTTACGGAATTCAGCACCCATGAAGTGATTCTCCATGACGAATATTATCTGGGACTGATTTACGGCGTCGTGGATCTGAGCAAAAGCGGCGCTTTTCCCTGGAAAGCGGTGAGCCAGGAGAAAAACCGGATTATTTCTCTCCTTGAAGAGGCCGGGCGCGGCTGGGACGCACCGGAGACGCTCTCCCCCGGGGCCCGGCAATTGCGGCGGCGCCTCCGGGATCTGGACGAAGACCGCCGCTTTCCTCCGCGAAAGGCCGCCGAACGGGTCCATGCCCAGCTGGGCCAGCGGGAAAGCATCCGCAAGGCCGTGCAGTGGTCGGGACAGTATCTGCCCCTGATTCATGCGGTGCTGGACGGTATGCGCATGCCCCGGGATATCGCGGTTCTCCCCCTTGTGGAATCCGCGTTCAACCCCTTTGCCAGCTCGCCGGACGGGGCCGCAGGTCTCTGGCAGCTCATGCCCGCAGCGGCCCGGCAGCGGGGCCTTTCCATCGGAACTCTTGTGGACGAGCGGCGGGATCCGCTGCTGGCCACCGGGGCTGCGGCCCGTCATCTTCTGCACAATCATTCCGTTCTGGGATCCTGGCCCCTGGCGGTGACGGCCTATAATACCGGTTTGCAGCGGACGGTGACAGCGGTGAAAACTGTGGGGAGCCGGGATCTGGGCGAGCTGATCCGGGAATTCGATCACCACCGCTTCGACTACGCCTCCCGGAATTTTTACGCGGAATTCCTGGCGGCCCGGATAATCTTTGCCCGCCGGGAACGGTTTTTCCCGGATCTCGTCCCTGATCCGGCCCCGGTCGCCACCTATTTCCGCCTCCCCCGTCCCACGGCGTATAAAGATCTGGCCCGGTACGCGGGCCTGCGGATCCGGGACGTGCGGCACCTGAACCCGGCCCTTCTGCCCGAATCCTATGCCCCGGATCAGTTTCTGCCCGCCGGTTATCCCCTGCGGATTCAGCGTCTCTGGAAGGACCGCCTTGGAAACGCCCTGGATGTCCTGGCTGGGGAAAAAAAATGGGTGGTGAAAAAATCCGGGTATTTCCATCGTATCAAACCCGGGGAGACGCTGTCTTGTATCGCCCGTCGCTATCAGGTGAGCGTCGCGGACCTGCTGGAAATCAACGGACTTACGGACGCGGCCCGCATCCGGGCCGGCCTGCGCATCGAGATCCCCGAAAGCGGGGCCGTGGGCGGCGGCGGACGCACCCGCGCGGCCCATGATGCGCCGCCCCCCCTTCCCGAAGGATAGTTCGGCGTTAGAACACCCCCCGCAGGCGAACCAGAACGACAACGGTGCAAACCATTCCATGCAGGGCGCCGCGCTTTTGAAATTATTGTTTTTTTATTCTGATCCACTCTGGCGGCTTCCATCTGCCGCCGCTCACATCCTTCATCAGAAGGCCGGTCACTTCGTCGGCCAGGCCGCCGTCTTCCAGAAAAACCGCCATATCACAGACGATACGGTCAGGCCCGGATTCCGTGATCATCACGCAAAGCCGGAAGGACGCCCCGGGATGCACCGGGCGCAGATTCCGCCGTCCGGCAAAGCCCGTGGGAAAGGCCACCAGCCCCGCGTGGCGCTGCCCCCAGGCGCAGGCGCAGTGAAAGGCGGCGTCAAGGGGGAAGGGTGATCCCAGAAGGCCGGGGGCCGTGATATGTCCCGGCGCGACGCCTTCGGCCCCGGCACCGGTTTCATAAAGGCGGATATCACCCGTCAGATGGTGAAACAAGGGGCCGAAGGGCACCAGTTCCCCATAAAGGCGCGCCGCCGGGATAACAAACTCCGGGGAACCGCCTCCGGATGCCGGCTCCATTGCCGAAGATGCCGGTTCGATTTCCGCCGGCTCCTGCGCTTCCGTATTTTTTCCGACCCGGAATTCCATTTCCGCATGAACCAGCCTGCGGATCATGCCCGCTGATCCCGCCTGTTTTCTGGAACACAGACGCGCCGCCGCCCATCCGTCCGTTTCCGGCGATATCTCCAGCAGGGCGGAAATACGGTCGGTATTGACTGGCAGGGGGAGAAATTTTCCAAACCGGGCATTGCGGATGCGGATGCATTCTCCCTCCAGGGAATGCATCCGGTACACGGCGGTTCCCAGCACCTGCATGGCTTCCACGGCGGGATATACGGCCTCCAGAGTCCGGTGAGTCCCGGGGCCGCCGGGGTTGAAGGCATGGTCCCGCAGACAGGGATAAACAATCAGATCAATGGGTTCAGACAATATACCAGTAAGTGTATCGGGCATGGTCTTTCTCCCGGAAAGGATGGAGAGCGTGGCGCCGGCAATGGATTATCCGGCCGCATCCTCCGGAAACCGCTCCCAGATCCGCAGGGTTTTTTCATCCACGGCCACCGGGGTTCCGTTGGCGCGGATAGCGCAGTGGCGGGTATAGCCCCGGCAGACCACCTCCCCGGTTTCGCCGTGGGTGATCAGATAGTCAAATTGCAGTTTAACCCGTTCCAGCCGGCCGGGACGGGTATAAATCCACAGGGGATCGTCATAGCGCAGGGGGCTGAAATATTCCAGTTCGGTTCTGATAATGGGATGCCGGAAATCGTCATCCTCAATTTCCCGGTAAGGGCAGCTCAGATCCCGCATGATGGCGGACCGGCCCACCTCAAAATACCGCAGGTAATTGGCGTGATACACCACATCGGAGCGGTCCGTATCCGCGTACAGGGTGCGATAGGCGCACCGGTGCCAGACCCGGCCGTCCGTGAGGTCGCGCACAAAGATACCGGAATCCGTGTTTATTTCCGCATTCAGGAGCGCAGGGCAAAAAGGCTTTGGTTTCATGGGATTCCCGCCGCGTTCATGACGAGGCCTCCCTGAAAATCACGCAGCAATTGGTGCCGCCGAACCCAAAGGCGTTGGACAGAAAATTCTCGTAAAACGCCGAACGGGCCGCATTGGGCACCACATCCACATCGGAAAACGCCGGGTCCGGGATATGATTGGCCGTGGGCAGCAGAACGCCCCTGTTCATGCCCTCAATGCCCAGAGCCGCCTCAATGGCCGCAGCCGCGCCCAGGGTATGACCGATCTGGCTTTTATTGGACGAAACGGGCATATCCGCCAGGTGAGGGCCGAAGACCTCGCGCAGGCATTCAATTTCCACGCTGTCGCCCTTGGTGGTGGAAGTGCCGTGGGCGTTGACATAGCGGATATCTTCCGGGACCATGTCCGCGTCGTCCAGGGCCTGGCGGATAGCGCGGATGATGGTCTCCGGGTTGGGCAGGGTAAAATGATGGGCGTCGGATGTCCATCCGATGCCGGCCACTTCGGCCAGGGGCACAAGTCCGTGGGCGGATACGGCTTCGTCCGCCGCCAGGACCAGGGCCCCGGCCCCTTCGGAAAGCACCATGCCCCGGCGGTCCAGGGAAAAGGGCCGGGAGGCGCAGGCCGGATGGTCGAAAGCCCGGTCCCCTTCTACCACCTTGATGGTGGCGTTCATATTGGCGAACCCGTGAATGATTTCCGGAATCAGGCAGGTATCGACCCCGCCCGCCAGAACAAAATCACAGTCCCCGTCGCGGATCATCCGGGCCCCGATGCCGATGGCGTGATTGCCCGAGGCGCAGGCTCCCTGGGGCGAAAAAACGGGCCCCGTAAATCCCGAGAGCATGCCCGCCTTTCCCGCCGGCACATTGGCGCAGAGATTGGGCAGCAGGTAGGGACTTATTTTGAACGGCCCTTTTTCCAGATAATTTTCCATGGCAATGCGATAGGCATCGCTGCCGTTTAAGGCTGAGCCCATGAGGCAGGCGGTGCGGGGACCGGTTTCCGGAGTGATTTCCAGCCCGCTGTGATCCAGGGCCTCCTTTATGACCGCCATGGTGAGCAGTACAAAGGATGCGTTCCAGAAGCGGGCTTCCCGGGCCGTGACAAAATCCAGATCCAGGGGATTCCAGTCCGGGATTTCACCCACCACGTTGCTCAGGCTGTCCACCGCGCAGCGGGTCACCCGCCGAAACCCGGTTTCTCCGGCTGCAGCCCGGCGCCAGGATTCAGCAAAGGTATTGCCCAAAGGTGTGGCCGCGCCATGGCCGATCACGTATACGCGGCGGTTTTGGGGTGCTTTCATGGGATCCTCCGAAAGACGAGACAGGTATTGCAGCCCCCGAACCCAAAGGCGTTTTTGAGGGCATATTCCTGGGACAGGGAGCGGGCCGTATCCGAAATGGAAGTGCTTAGATCCAGGGCCGGATCAGGACGAAAATTCAGGGTGGGAGGCAGGATACGGTCTTCCATGCCCCGGATGGCGAATACGGATTCCAGGGCGCTGCCTGCGCCCATGGCGTGGCCGATCTGGCTTTTATTGGCCGCAAGCGGCGGAATTCTGCCATGGAATACTGCGTCCAGGGCCTCGTATTCCACCCGGTCTCCGGTTCTGGTGGAGGTTCCGTGGGCGTTAACGGCATCAATCTGGTCCGGGGATATGCCTGCGTCGGCCAGGGCCTCTTCCATGCACCGCCGTACCGTGGCCAGGTGGGGGGCCACGTAATGCCGGGCATCCGAGGTCATGGACCATCCGGCCAGTTCGGCCAGGGGATGAAGGCCGTGGGCGCGGGCAAATTCCGCCGTGGTCAGGATCAGGGCCGCCGCGCCTTCGGAGATCACCAGCCCCTTGCGATGGACCGCAAAGGGACGGCTCATCTCATGGGGATCCCCTTCTTCTTCCCGGTCCCTGCAGGCGGCGTTCATGGTGGCAAACCCGGCCACAATGGATTCCACAAGGGGGCTGTCCACGGCCCCGCAGATGGCGAGATCCGCCCGCCCGCTTTCCAGAAGAAGCGATCCCATGGCGATGGAGGTGGCCCCGGTGGCGCAGGCCGTGATGGTGGCCGTGATGGGTCCGGTGGCCCCGGTAAGCATGGAAATCTTGCCGCCCGTCATATTGATGCAGGAATTGGGATTGGCATAGGGCGGCGGCAGCCGGCCCTCGGATTGCAGACGCCGGTCAGCGGCGATAAGGGCGTCCTGGCCCCCCACGGCCGAGGAATAGGTGATGGCCGTACGGGAGGCAATATCGGGCGTGATCTCGATGCCGGCCTGTTTCAGAGCCCGGTGGACTGTGAGCAGGGCATATCCGAAAATTGGGGACGGCCACAGGGCCATGGACCGGGCCGAAAGAAAGGGGTAGGCCGCACGGTCCGGTTCGGGGGCTTCTCCGGCCACGGTGACCGGAAAGTTCCCGGATACGGGAAAGCGGGTCAGGGGACGGATGCCGGATTCCCCGGCCAGGAGCCGTTTCCAGATTTCGTCGGATTCGGTTCCCAGACAGCACAGGGCATCCATGCCGCAGATTACGGTTTTTTGCGGTTTCATAAAGAGCGCACCTTTGCGCAGGTTCGTCACGCACCCGTCCGGTTTTCGGATTTCCCGCCAATGCTCCGCGCGTGGCATGGGTGCTTTCCGGCGCCCTTCACGACAGGCAGATGCTGATTATCATCAAAATGGCTGCCGGAAGACCAGTGCGCCAACGATATCAAGGCGGACGAGGGGCAAAACCACGGGATTACCAGGGGATGAACTGATAAAGCTTGGCAAACATTTCATATACCTCTATCCAGTTTTGCAAATCTTTTGCCGAGCGCATATGGGCCCGCTTGTTCACCATCACCCAGCTCATATGGGCCGCGCCGTCCTTGCAGGTACGGCAGTCCCGGGTTTCGCTGGTGCAGCAGCGGTGGGTGGTTTCAAGGTCCGAGGCCCAGCGCATGAAATGGATGAGGCGTTTGGGCCTGGGATTCCGGTTGTCAAAGGATTCCGTGACCGAGGGGCATTCCTTCCATCCAAATTTTCGGCCCATCATTTTTCCGGTGGTGATGATCTCGTGGTAATATCTGGAGGAAATCACGGTCCGGGGATACTGATTGAGCATTGCGTTCATTTCGTCCCGGATATCCGCGAGCTGGGATGCATTCCAGGAAAAGCCGTCCACGCCCTCGTCGTTGGAAAGCAGCTGGAAATGCACCTTGAGGCCGGCATCCCGGATCCGGCGGATCTGTTTTTCCGTGGTGCCGATCTGCCGGGGCGTGATGGTATAAAGATAATAGGTATAGGGATCACCCTCGTAATTTTTGCTCGAAACAGCGAAGGTGTCCCGGCCCCGCAAGGTCTTTTCCGCCTCACTGTCACCCCAGAGGCTGATGCCCACCATGAGGTCGGGGAAACGGCTGCGGTCCAGCTTGATCAGCCCGTTGGTGGCGCAAAAGGTGGGTACGCGCCGGTAAAAAGCCTCAATGCGGTCCATGCACAAGGTCGGCTCTCCGCCGATGAGAATGGCCAGATTCACGCCCCGGGCCGTTTCCCGGTCGATAAAGGCTTCCCAGGTGGCGATGTCCATCTGTTCCGGGGCCGCCTTGTCTTCACCGCTGGAAAAGAAAAAACAGCCCTTGCACCTGAGATTGCAGCGATTGGTTACATCATAAATGGAACTGCGGATATTGAGCCTGGAAATGCGCTTATAGCGCTCGTACCACCCGGCATCCAGCAGTGAACTCACGGTTTTCATGAAAGATTGATCTCCTCAGCCCCGGCGGGACTCAAATCATGGCCGGGCGGCGGAATAATCCGGCTGCCGAGATTCGGGCTTTTTTCGTATTCGCGGACCCAGACGGCCAGATAGGTATCCACATAATCCAGCCAGCCGCGGAAGGAGTCCGGATCCGCAGCGTGGCGGTAGAGCCGGGCTGTAACCACGGCGCTGCCGGCGGCGTAGTGACGGCAGTCCGCGCAATCTGTATCCGGCACACAGCAGGCGGCGGAGCGGTCCCAGCCCAGATCCGTCCGGTATTGGCGAAAGGTGCGGCCAAGACCGATATCTTCCGAGGGATTCATGCGCGGATAGGAACACGTATACAGATCGTGCAGACCGAGGACGTGGGTATGGGCCACCGCGCTGTAAGGGGAAAACAAAACCGTATCCGGATAATTTTTCAAAAGACGCAGCATGGTCTTGCGGGTGGCCCGCAGACTTTCCCGGGTATGGCGCAGACCGCCGTCATAACCTGTGGGCGCGGAAAACATATTGAACGTGGCCTTGCAGTCCGCGCGGGCCAGGAGTTCCATGACTTCCCCGGCCTGATCAATATTATGGCGGGTAAAGGTATAGACAAACACGGCCCGGGGATCGTTCCGGTAATTCTCAATCTGACGGACCAGCATGTTTTTTGCTCCGCGCACTCTGGCGCTGGTCTCGTCATTTCCCCATACGGAAATATGAATGGCGTAATCCACAGAAACAGGAATCGGCTTCAGGCCATTGGAGGCGATGGCCCCCAAGGGCATGATCTCATGGCAGACCTGAAGCAGTTCCGGGGCCAGACCCGGTTCTGCGCCGGCCAGGACCACATAGGTGATGCCGCGCTCCTTTTCCGCCCGCATCAGATCGCGCCAGGCATCGGGATCCGTATTTTCCCGGGCGAACTGTTTGTCTCCCTGGAAATAATAACAGCCTTCGCAGCGGATATTGCAGCGATTGCTCATATCATAGGTGGATTCCCGCAGGAAAAACCAGCGGCGCACCTTTTCCCACCGGAGCCGGATCTCCGGCTCGGCCAGGATTTCCCCGAATTTCCATTTTTTTTCTGCGGCCGGCGGAGCGGACCCTGCCTCAATTACGGTGTCCGCCACGGCGTCCATTATTTCGTCCATTGCGGCGTCATCGGCCCTGTCCACTATATCGTCCATAACGGCTTCCATGATTGTTTCATGACCAGGATCGGACCTGTCTCAATATCCGTTCAGGCGGCCAGCCTGTTCTGGATATACTCCGCGATCAGGCGGATGGTGGTGAGTTTGGGATAGTCGTCTTCGTCAATGCGGATGCCGTATTCATCCTGCAGAACCAGCGCCACGGTGGCCAGGTCCATGCTGTCGATGCCCACTTCATCCACAAGATCAATATCCGGATCAAATTCCTCGGCTGTGGCGTCTTCCAGCTTCAGTTCATCAATCATCACCCGCGCCACGTGGAGGATGATCGCCGCAGTGTCCTTGCTCATTCTGTCCGGTTTCTCCTTTATGCCTGTCATTCTGCCGTCTCCCATGCGTATCCTGGAAAATATACTTCAAATTCATTCATAATCAAAGAATCATCGTCCCCGAACACGCCGTCTTGCCGCCCACCACCACCTTGAATTTCCGGATATCGCAGGCGCCGTCCGGCGGGAAAATATGAATCCACATGATCTCATCCGGACGGATGACACGCTTGAAGCGGATGCGCCGCACCTGCCGGGGCCGGCGGGCGGATCCGGATTGCCGCAGCATTTCGGATACCAGGCCGAGCTGGGCAATGCCGGGGACAATGGGGTCATCCGGAAAATGACCGGAAAAGAGAAGGGAAGTACCAGGGACGCGGGCCGACGCAGTGATTCCTCCATCGGAATTTTCTTTAATTTCAGTGATATACTCTTTCATTCTCCCTGCTCCGCGCATCACCCTTTGATTGCGGGCCTCTGTACGCTCATGGCCCGGCAGATCACCGGACAAGATATTCCCACAAGGGACCAGAATACCCCTTGCGGTAAAAAAGGGAAATCATTTTCGCCGTTTCATCCCCTCCGGCACCAACGACCCAGTTGCGGCGTCCTGCCGCGCGATGCCGCACTTTTCTCAAAATTTCTTCCGGAGAGATGGCCCGTGAGCGATAATAAACGGGTTCTAAAAGATCCTGATCCGCTGTGATCTGGCCTTCCTTCAAGGCGATATCGTAGAGGGGCGTGCCGGGATAAATTCGCATGCCGCAGAAAAAAAATAAAACGGTTTTGGACAATCTGTCAATATTTTCAAGGCTTTCATCCACGGTGTCCGGGGTTTCCCCCGGTCCGCCAAAAAGAAAATAATGGGCAATGTGCAGACCGGCCGACCGGGCCGCCCCGTGCGCCGCCATCACGTCCGCGAGTTTAAAATGCTTGCCATAAGTTTTTAATACGGGCGGCGACAGGGTTTCCGTGCCAAATTCCACATGGGTGAGACCGGCGGCCTTAAGGGCGGCATAATATCCCCCGGGCGGACGGGATGGTGCGAAAAAAGCGCCCCAGGGAATGGACAGGCCCCGCTTTCGGAATGCCTCGGCAACGGCCCGGCTGTGGCTATAGTCCGCGTTGAAAACCGAATCCGTGAGAAAGAGATATTTTGCCCCGGCCCGCTCCAGTTCCATGGCCGCAGAGGCCGTCTTTTCCGGATCAATGGGCCGCAGGCGGCGCCCCTCAATGCGCGGGTAGGTACAGTAGATGCAGCGGAAGGGGCAGCCCCGCTTGGTCTGAAGATTCATCATGCCGCCGCGCTCAATATAAAACGAAATATGCGGACTTTCTGCTGAAACGAGGGGAGAAAAAAAACCGTCCCAGGGATCGGGAAGAACCGCCGGCCTTCCCGGAACCACCACACCGGGAAGATCCGAAGGATCATACCCGCTTTCCAGCGCGGACAAAAGTTCCGTGAGCCGTTCCCCTTCGCCGATGACGCCCCAGTCTGCGCCAAGAGACGTCATCAGGGCATCGGGAAACAGGGTGAACCCGCTTCCGCCGAGAATGAGGGGCCAGGAGCCGGCGGTGCGCACGGCCTCAACGATATGCCGGTACCAGCCGATAAATCCCCGGGGATCACTCCAGTCTGTATTATCGATATTACGCAGGGAAAGGCCCACGGCATTCGGCCGGATCCGCTGGATTTCCCGGATCAGCTCATCGGATGTTCCGGGATCACCCAGGCAATTCATGTCCCGGATCACGGCTTCGTGAGCCGGAGCAAGGGAGCGGGCCACATGATCCAGCCCCACAGGGTAGACCGGGTAGGGTTCCTTCAGGATATTAGCGGAAAGCAATAGTATTTTCACGGAATGATATCTATCGCCGCCATGGATTCCGAAAAATTGAGCAGCAGGATGCCCTTTCCTCCCAAATCCGGGTCCGCGTCATTGGCCAGGGAGGCGGGAAGTGATCCGGCCTGGACGAAGAAGACGCCCAAAGCTGCTGCCGCAGCCGAGGCGGATGCAAAATCACCCGTGAAACGCCGGTAATCCACCACCGGCCGTTTCCACCCGGTTTCCTTTAAAAATACGGACAGGCGGATCATTCCCTCGGTTCTCTGGTGGGCTGGAATGCCCGCCAGCACCGCGCCGTAACGGTCCAGAATGACATCCTGCCCGCCGACAGCCCCGATCATCCGGTTCACGGCCATCTCATCGGATCCGCAGCTCACGAACAGGGGACGGATGCCCGGGGCGCCCGGAACGGATCCGCGGTGGACAAGAAAGGCCCCGCCGCCGTCGGCCAGTGTTTCAGCCATGGCTGCCGCCGGATCAAAAAGCGGGGTAAAAACAGGGTGGGCCTCGTCGGCCGCAAGGGTCAAAAAGGGGGCATCCGGCCCGAGAAGCGCGGCCGAAAGCAAAGCCTGCTCAAAAGAAGCGTCCCCGCCGGTCACGGTCAGGTTGGGTCCGGTGATCCCGTATTCCAGGGCCAGGGCGCTGGCCGGGGCATTGTGGACCGATCCGATGAAATCCGACGGGCTGGAAAACCGGTTTCCGGATTCCTCCAGCCGCGCCAGAAAATCATGGGTTTCCGAAAGCGACCCCCAGCCCGTTCCCCAGAATACAGCGGATGGTTTTTCCGCCGTTCCCACAGCGGCGGCGGCAAGCCCCAGGGCCATCCGGGTCAGGCGTTTGGCGCGGCGCACGGTTCGTATATCCAGGCCGCGCAGCAGGGATTTTTCCGGACACACGCCGCTGCAATGCCCCTCCCGCTCCAGGGCGGACAAGGTTTCGGCCAGATCACCGCCGCCCGTGAGGCAGGCGGCGGCCAGTACGCTCAGGGTTGGGGGAAAAGAGCTTTGATCCGTTTGCGGAAGCGCGGATATGGATCGCGGCCCTTTGTCCCCGTCCGCCGGCGGTTCTCCCGCCGGAACCGCGCCCAGGACCATGGCCGCGTTATTGCCGCCGAATCCCAGGGCATTGGACAAAATGGTTTTCACGGGAAAGCGGCCGGGAATGGTGAGCGGCGAAAACCCGATTTCCGGATCCGGGCTGTTCATTCCCGTATTGGCGGGCAGGAAGCCTTCCCTCAGGCAGGCGGCCGAAACCACGGCCTCAATGGCCCCTGCGGCGGCCAGAGAATGGCCCAGGCTTCCCTTGATGGAAGACGCCTTCGGCGTTTTGCGCCCGAAAAGGGCGGTCACGGCCCGGCCTTCGGAGAGATCATTGTCCCTGGTGCCCGTGCCGTGGAGGCTGATATAGTCCACCGCTTCCGGGGAAAGCCCGGCGTCGTTTAGGGCCGCTTTCATGGCCGCCGCAGCGCCCGCGCCCTCGGGATGCGGGGCTGTTGGATGGTGGGCATCGCAGGAAAGCCCCGCGCCCAGACATTCGGCCAGGGCGTGGTCCGGCACGGACCGGGCGGCCTCCAATAAGAATAATCCCGCGCCCTCGGACACGCTCATACCGTCCCGATGGGCGTCAAAAGGCCTGGCACCCTTAGAAGATACCAGGCGCAGGGAATGAAATCCGTGGCAGGTGAGGCGGCACAGGGAATCAGCCCCGCCCGTCAGAACCCGGCGGAACCCCATCCGGCGCATCATGGCCAGAGCCAGGGCAAAGGCACCGATGCCCGAGGAGCAGGCCGTGGACACGGAGAGTACCGGCCCCCGGCATCCCAGCAGTTCCGCCAGCATTTCGGATACGGTATGGACCCCGTGGAAGCGAAAGGCTGCGGCATTGATCTCATCCGGTGCTTCTTCCAGAATTTTCGCAAAACTTCCGGAAACATCTCCGGCGGAATTCAGCGACAGAAGTGATCTTCCGCCCAGAAGGGATTCCGTGGAGAGCATTCCCCCGGTGGTGCCGCCAATGACCACGGCGTCCACGGTGAGATTTGGGGGCAGGTTCGGGTTCTTTCTCAATTCCCCGAGGGCGGTCAGGGCGAGGCGGTGCGTCCGGGGGAAGACGGCTCCTCCCTGGTCATTTTCCGGTTCTTTCATGGTCCGGACTTCCCCGACGGGCAGGCCAAGGACATCCGGAAACACGGAGAGCGGGCCGATACCGCTCTCCCCGGCGAACAGGGAGGCGGTAAGGCGGTCAAGGCCTTCTCCCACAGCGGAAACCACGCCGGCCGCCGTGATGAAAATTCGGGATCCCATCAGGCCGGAATCTCCGGAACATGACCCGGCGCCGCTTTTCCGATATAATCGGCCATGGCCTTAAGACTCTCAAATACCTTTGCGCCTTCCTCCTTGGTGTCGATCTTGATGCCGTAATCTTTTTCCAGCATCATCACCAGTTCCAGTACATCAATGGAGTCGATGCCGATGCTGCCCCCCACCAGGGGTTCGGTTTCGTCGATATCTTCCGGACGGATATCAATGAGATTCAGGGTTTCCACCACCTTTGTTTTCAGTTCGCCGATCAGAGTATTCATATTACCAGGTATCCCTGTTATCTGTATTGAGTTGCTGGATGGTATCATCATTCGATATACTGCCGATATACTGCTGTTTTTTATTTATCGCTCTTCTTCTGCACCCTGGCCCAGGTGTCCCGCAGGGTGACGGTGCGGTTGAAGACCGGTTTTTCCGGGGTGTGGTCCCTGGAATCGGCGCAGAAATAGCCGATGCGCTCGAACTGGCACCGGTCGCCCGGCGCAAAGGCCGCCAGCGCCGGTTCCACCCTGGCGTTTTCAATGACCCGCAGGCTTTCCGGATTCAGGCAGGTCCGGAAATCCTCGCACGCGGACGGGTTTTCCTCGGTGAACAGGGGTTCGTATTCCCGCACCTCGGCCGCCACGGCGTGGGCCGCACTCACCCAGTGGATGGCGCCTCTGACCTTGCGACCGTCCGGCGCGCTGCCGCCCCTGGTTTCCGGATCGTAGGTGCAGCGCAATTCCACCACTTCGCCGTCCGCGTTCCGGATCACCTCCCGGCAGGTGATCAGATAGGCATAGCGGAAGCGCACCTCCCGTCCCGGCGACATGCGGAAATATTTCCGGGGCGGATTCTCCATGAAGTCCTTGCGTTCGATGTACAACTCCCGCGAAAAGGGAACCTTGCGGGTGCCGGCTTCGGGATCTTCCGGATTGTTGATGAATTCCAGCTCTTCCACCCGGCCTTCGGGATAGTTTTCAATGACCACCTTGAGGGGCTCCACCACGGCCATCATGCGGGGCGCGGTCCTATTGAGGTCTTCGCGCACGCAGAATTCCAGCAGGGCCAGGTCCACCATATTATCCCGCCGGGCCACACCGATGCGTTCGCAGAAATTCCGGACCGCTTCCGGGCTGCAGCCCCGGCGGCGCAATCCGGAAATGGTGGGCATCCGGGGATCGTCCCATCCGTTTACATGGCCTTCCTGCACCAGGGTGATGAGCCTGCGCTTGGAAAGCACGGTGTGGCTCAGGTTCAGGCGGGCGAATTCCGTCTGCTTGGGATGATGGACGTCAAGGGCGTCCAGGATCCAGTCGTAGATTTCCCGGTTGTTTTCAAATTCCAGGGTACAATTGGAATGGGTCACGCCCTCAATGGAATCTGACAGGCAGTGGGTGAAATCATACATGGGATAAATACACCAGGCATCGCCCGTGCGGTGGTGATGGATCTTACGGATGCGGTAGAGCGCAGGATCGCGCATCATGATATTGGGGGAGGCCATATCGATTTTGGCCCGCAGCACCTTGGTGCCGTCTGCGAATTCCCCCTGTCTCATGCGCGTGAACAGATCCAGATTTTCCTCGACGGAGCGGTCCCGGTAGGGGGAATTTTTTCCCGGCTCGGTGAGGGTGCCCCGGTATTCGCGGATTTCGTCGGCGGAGAGGTCGTCCACATACGCCTTGCCGGCCTTGATGAGCTGGACCGCGTATTCGTAGAGTTTTTCAAAATAATCCGAGGCGTAATACAGGTGCTCGCCCCAGTCATAGCCCAGCCAGCGCACGTCTTCCATGATGGAATGGACGTATTCCGTTTCTTCGTTGGCCGGGTTGGTATCGTCGAACCGCATATGGCACCGGCCCTGAAATTCGGCGGCCAGTCCGAAATTCAGGCAGATGGACTTGGCGTGGCCGATGTGCAGACAGCCGTTGGGTTCCGGCGGAAAGCGGGTGACGACCCGTTTGTCAAAAACGCCGGATTCATTGTCTTCCTTGATGATGGTCCGGATGAAATTGGCGGACGCGGTTTCATTCATTTGCTGTTTCCTTCCGAAATTAATCTGACGGGCGTTGGGTATTTATGGAAGCGGGTCAATGAGCCGTCATTCTATATTCAGACATCCGACCTCAAATCTTCCTTTGCCGTTATGTTGAATATGTTGCGGTGCATTCAGTATCTCACGTAAATAATTATCAGCAAAAAGATATAATTCCTGGTCGTCAATCATTGAATTACTGTTAGAATCTGAGCGAGTTATCCGGGCTATTACATTATCTTGCATCGGACAAAAAGCTTGAAGCAGCCCATAAGTAAAATAACCATGTCCATAGTCAAACGACTCTCTAGCAACCTCATCCGCCGCTGCCGCCGTTATAAAATGTGCATTGGTCGCATTATACATTTTATGAAAGATAGACTCATACTTTTTCACCATCATCATCTTATTTTCTTTGCTATTTTTCAATAAATACTCAAGTTTACTTTTCCAGAAATTTTCAATAAAAGTTCCACTATAGCATGTATCAAGCAAAACAAGCTTGTTTGCAGACTTGAACGAAGTGATCCACTCTTCCAATTGATCTTGCGAAATCCCATCAGAAATAGTTGACAAGACTGAAAAACTGTGAGGAAGATAATAATATTTTCCATCCAGAGATTCTCCATGACCGGCAATAAAAAATACAAAAGAATCTTCGCCAGTTATCTGAGCGGCAATCGACTGGAATGCGTCTTCAATATTTTCTTTGGCGTAACTACTACTGCTTTATCACTTTAAAAGCTAACTGTTCCGGAATTTCACTATTTTCATTTTTTTAATAAAATCAGTAGTTTAATATTTAAAAGAGAAAAGCCGCAATCAAAATTCATCGTATAATTGTTTCCGCTTTTGTGCGGCACTTTCGGATGCGGCTTTGCGTTTTCTATGGCG
>PDWI01001724.1_pt1 | contig 34041 bp, 32 predicted proteins | sample 1430891 | NCBI WGS metagenome assembly PDWI01 (sample SAMN01162508, study PRJNA174530) | Oral metagenome, whole genome shotgun sequencing project. | biome: Marine environment; feature: Marine mammal; material: Swab sample of the gingival sulcus; isolation source: swab sample of gingival sulcus... | reverse complement strand
AGTCAGTGCTGCAGTCAGCGTAGTTTTTCCGTGGTCAACGTGACCAATTGTGCCGACATTAACGTGCGGCTTCGTACGTACAAAAGTTTCTTTAGACATCTCGCAACACCTTAAAGTAGTAGAGATTAATTCACATGCTATAACTGGAGCCCATAACCGGATTTGAACCGGTGACCTCATCCTTACCAAGGATGCGCTCTACCGAACTGAGCTATATGGGCCTAGTGCTTTTTAACTCAGCCCTTATGCAATAATGGAGCGGGTGATGGGAATCGAACCCACGTAGTCAGCTTGGAAGGCTGAAGTTCTACCATTAAACTACACCCGCTTTACTTGTAATTGCATGAAGCAAAGCTTCCCACGCAAGCACGGACGAGCAAGCCACCACTCATCCGTTCAAGCTAAACTTGGTGGAGGGAGGAGGATTCGAACCTCCGAAGCCGAAGCAGCAGATTTACAGTCTGCCCCCTTTGACCGCTCGGGAATCCCTCCAAATGAGCGCCGCATTTTGTACGAGACCCCATACACTGTCAACCTTTAATTAATATTTTTTTTAGCATTAACCAAAGACAGCAACCAACCGCTTAACAAAATAACTTCTGACTTTAGCTGTACATTCTTGACCCACATGAGATTCCCTGTTTTTCACGTTTCATATGGCACTGAAAAACGCAGGCACAAGCAATAATTTAATCAAGCAGTTTCACACTAAAGTACAAGAATGGACTCTAACACTTGGCAAGCACTGGCTGGAGATATAAGCCTGTATAGGATCCCTTTTTCTTTGATACCTGCTCAGGTGTTCCAACCGCAATAACCTTTCCGCCCCCATTGCCACCCTCCGGCCCTAGGTCAACAACCCAGTCCGCCGTTTTGATGACATCAAGATTATGCTCGATAATAACCACTGTGTTCCCTTCATCCCGCAGACGGTGCAACACTTTAAGCAACACATCCACGTCGTGAAAATGTAATCCCGTGGTAGGTTCATCCAGGATATAAATGGTTTTGCCGGTACTGCGTTTAGACAATTCTTTAGCCAGTTTGACCCGCTGCGCCTCACCGCCCGACAAGGTGGTGGCATTCTGGCCCAGGGTGATATAAGACAGCCCCACATCCATCAATGTCGATAGTTTGTTATAAATCCCCGGTATTGCACTGAAGAACTCAACTGCTTCTTCCACGGTCATCGCCAAGACTTCGTTGATATTTTTACCCTTAAACCGAATATCCAGCGTTTCACGATTGTATCGCTGACCACCACACACATCACAAGGCACATACACATCTGGCAAAAAGTGCATTTCCACCTTGATGACACCATCACCGGTACACGCCTCACAACGCCCACCTTTTACATTGAAACTAAAGCGACCAGGCAGATACCCCCGTGACCGTGATTCTTGAGTTGCAGCAAACAATTCACGTATTGGCGTAAAGACACCTGTGTAAGTCGCTGGGTTGGAGCGTGGCGTACGCCCAATTGGACTTTGATTAATGTCCACGACCTTATCTAACAGCTCCAGCCCTTCGATTTTCTTAACTGCCGCCCCTGTCACATCAGAGCCATTAAGATGCTTAGCAATGTTAGGGTAAAGTGTTGCATTGACTAGAGTAGACTTACCTGAGCCGGATACCCCCGTCACACAAGTCATCAAGCCAATTGGTATTTCAGCGGTGATATTTTGTAGGTTATTGCCGGTTGCACCAATCAGGCGCAGCATTTTTTTCTTATCGACCGGATGACGCTTTTCAGGAACGGTAATTTTGCGCTCACCCGACAAAAACTGCCCGGTACACGATTCAGGCACTGCCATTATCTGCTCAGGCGTACCTTGAGCAATGATCTCGCCACCGTGAACACCCGCCCCCGGCCCGATATCCACCACATAATCTGCCAAGCGAATCGCATCTTCATCATGCTCAACCACGATCACTGTATTACCAAGATCACGCAAATGCGTCAGTGTTTTTAACAAACGATCATTATCCCGCTGGTGCAAACCAATAGAGGGCTCATCAAGCACGTACATCACACCCACCAAGCCCGCACCAATTTGAGAGGCCAAACGAATCCGTTGTGACTCCCCACCTGACAAGCTGTCCGCATTACGACTTAATGACAGATAATCCAATCCGACATTCACCAAAAATTCCAGGCGCAAGCGAATTTCACGCAGTATTTTATCGGCGATCTGCCCCTGCTTACCGGGCAGTTTGAGGTTGGTAAAAAAGTCGAGCGTCTCCCCAATCGCCCACTCTGTAATTTCGGCAAGGTTTTTGTCTGCCACAAACACATGACGAGCTGCTGCATTCAAACGTGCACCACGGCAAGCCGGGCAAGGCCGGGTAGACAGATACTTCATCAACTCCTCACGCACACTATTTGAATCGGTATCACGATAGCGTCGCTCCAGATTATTCAGAATCCCCTCGAAGGCGTGCGTCTTTTGGTAAACCTGCCCTTTCTGCCCCTCATAACGAAACTCAATCATTTTTTTGCCACTGCCATGCATCAATACTTTTCGTACAGCCTTGGGCAAATTCTTGTAGGGCACATCTACATCAAAGTCATAGGCGGTGGCTAACGAATCAATCAGGTGAAAGTAATAGGCATTTTTCCGATCCCAGCCACGCACCGCACCTTCTGCCAAACTCAGCTCTGGCTTCGTTACAACACGGGACTCATCGAAAGCCTGATACACCCCCAACCCATCGCAGGTAGAACAAGCCCCGCTAGGACTATTAAACGAGAACAGCCGAGGCTCCAGCTCCGGCAACGCATAACCACAATGTGGGCAAGCGTAGTTCGCCGAGAACAGCAGATCAGCTTGTGAATCATCATCCATCCAAGTCACGCTTGCCAAGCCATCTGCCAGACGCAACGCTGTTTCAAAAGACTCTGACAACCGCAGTGCTAAATCAGCACGCACTTTAATCCGGTCAACCACCACCTCAATAGTGTGCTTCTTGCGCAATTCCAGTGTTGGCGTTTCATCCAGCTCATACACTTCACCGTTGATACGCGCCCGCAAAAAACCTTGCGCACGTAATTCATCAAACAATTTGGCATACTCGCCTTTACGATTTCTGACGACCGGCGCTAACAGCATGAGTTTGGTACCTTCCGGCAGGGCCAATATCGTATCCACCATCTGCGTAACAGTCTGCGCTTCTAGTGCTTGACCGTGAGTCGGACACCGTGGTTGCCCTGCCCTTGCATACAATAAACGCAAGTAATCATAAATTTCCGTCACTGTTCCCACGGTAGAGCGCGGATTGTGTGATGTTGTCTTTTGCTCAATGGAGATTGCGGGCGATAAACCTTCAATATGATCTAGGTCCGGTTTTTCCATCATCGAAAGAAACTGACGGGCATAGGCTGACAGCGACTCAACATAACGGCGCTGACCTTCTGCAAAAATCGTGTCAAAGGCCAATGAGGACTTCCCTGAGCCGGATAATCCGGTAATAACGATCAGTTTGTCACGAGGCAGGTCAATATCGATATTTTTCAAGTTATGGGTACGCGCCCCACGTAAACTGATACTTTTCACAATAAGGTTCTGTTTTGAAAAAATTATCTGGTAATATGCCAACTTGCTTAATCCATGACAACCCTCGAAAGAACCTTCATGAATAAACTCGAACGACGTACCGCTTTGTCTCTGGCCGCTGTATTTGCAGTGCGCATGCTTGGTTTGTTTATGATTTTGCCAGTGCTGCCACTGTATGCCGAGCGCTTTGAAGGCGCCACACCCTACCTCATTGGCCTGGCAATCGGTATTTATGGCCTGACACAAGCCAGCTTTCAAATCCCGCTGGGGCTATTGTCCGACCACTTTGGGCGTAAGCGAATCATCATTTCCGGGCTATTACTCTTTGCACTCGGCAGTGTCATCGCCGCTCTTTCCGATACTATCTACGGCATTATTATTGGCCGAGCCGTTCAGGGGATGGGTGCAATTGCCGCCGCGACAATGGCTTTAGCCGCCGACCTAACCGAAGAAAATCACCGCACCAAAGTCATGGCGGGTATCGGTGTCACCATTGGCATCGCATTTTCGGTGGCCATGGTCCTTGGCCCGTTGGTGGATCAGTGGTACGGACTATCGGGAATCTTCTGGGTGACAGCATTCCTGTCACTGCTTGGCATTGCATTGATAGTCTTTGTTGTCCCGCGGCCCAAAAAGATTGTTCACCACCGAGACGCTGGCATATTAGGGGATTATATCCTTCCAGCACTTAAAAACAGTAACCTGTTGCGGTTGAATATCGGCGTGTTTATTTTACACATGGTCATGACCGCCAACTTCACGGTGTTACCGCTGTTATTCAAAAACCAAATGGGCATCGAAAGCACTTCCCACTGGAAGATATACCTGCCAGTCTTCGTGTTTTCTTTTCTCTGCTCCGTACCTCTGATTATCCTTGCCGAAAAATACCAGAAGATGAAACCCTTGTTTGTGGTCACAGTAGCCGCATTGCTACTGGCACAACTGGGGATGGCAGCAAACTTAAGCGCCTTATGGAGCGTATTATTTTGTTTTGTACTGTTCTTTATCAGCTTTAACTTTCTGGAAGCTGTCCAGCCTTCGTTAGTCGCCAAGTATTCGAGAGTCAATATCAAGGGCACTGCAATGGGCGTCTTTAGCACTGCGCAGTTTCTGGGGATATTTGTAGGGGGCATCTGTGGTGGGCTGTTTCTACAGCACTTTGGACAAGTCGCGGTATTCTTGTTCGGTGGAGCCGCCGCGCTTGGCTGGTTACTTCTGACACTGACACTGCCAACTCCAAAATTCTACAAGAGTCTCTTACTGAAACTAAACAGCACTGTGCTGGCAGACAGCCATGCGACGAGTGCCGAGCTTTACAAAGTCCCCGGCATTAAAGAGGTCGCTATTTCCCCGGAGGAAGGCGTAGCCTACCTGAAAGTTGATCACTCAGAATTAAACGAGTCGGATTTGCTGGCTTTCCAGTAGTAGAGGAAGCAGCGATCAAGGCTCAACCTGACAAACGCCGTACGCCATAATCAGCTCATCTCCCAGATACAATAGCGGTATCCGTTGGCGTAACCACGGTGGCACAGCCAGTTGCTGAAATATCTGCTTGAGCGGAATGGATTTATTGCGTCCGGCGGGATGCATAACCTCCCCTCCCTGACGAAAGCGTACTGTCAAGCCCGTATGGAGCGAGGACTCTGTACTCAATTTTGTTTTCCACTCAGCGAGTACATCGGCTTTAAGCTCAATCCCCAAGGATTCGATAGGCAAATCCGCTTGCAGATCCCAAAATAACACCTGCTTCGCATCATGTTCTGAAAGTGGCGCCATAATGTAGACATTTCCATGAAAACGCCTGACTTCGGCACCCGACCACTGCACACATGGCATGGCATCCTCAGCCGAGAACAACACATCCGAGACCACGTGCTGTAGTTTTTTCGAAGAAGGTGCTTGAAAGCCTGAAGCACTAATCCAGTAGCGTAATAAAGCACGCCGCCGCACAGGTTCGCACTGAATCAAGGCATCCACTGACAGCGTACCCTCTACGCTTCCGACCACCATCTCAACATCTTGGGCAACGTAGAAATCTAGTAGACGCTGCGTTTCACCCTGAATCAAGGCCGCACGCGAAAGAGTTCGAACGCACCCCGGCCAGTGCTCAACTAACTGGGGAATAATCTGATGACGCAAATAATTACGATCAAAACGCAGGTCGGCATTACTGCCATCTTCAACGTAACTTAACTTGTAGTGATCGGCATAGTCTTCCAGTTGCTCACGGGTGAAGTTGAGCAATGGACGCATGTGGCTGCCAAGGGCAAAGCCACTCATCATCGGCATAGCGGCCAGCCCTGCACCACCAGCGCCCCGCAAGAGCTGAATCAACAGCGTCTCTACCTGATCATTCTGATGATGCCCTGTCAACAAAACTTCATTTTTGTTCAGCGCCTTAGCCAACGCCTGATAACGTGCCTCTCGCGCATAGGCCTCCAGACTTTGCCCATCGGGCACCTGGAGATTTAGGGAAGCTTGCTCAAACGGGATATCAAGCTCACTACAAATTTCACGGCAGTGCCGCCCCCACCAAGGAGACGCTTGCTGTAGACCATGATCAATGTGTATCGCCCGAAGCTTTATATCGGGCACACGGCTCATTAGGTGAAGTAACACATGAGAATCCAGTCCACCGCTATAGGCGACCAGAAAACTGCGCTGCTCCAGAATGGTGAACAGCGGCTCAACAGCGGCTAGCAGGTCATGCTTCAAACTGACCGTAGCTCATCAGACGATCATAACGACGATCAAGGAGCTGCTGAGTATTCAACGCCCCAACCTCACGCAAGCTGCTAGCGATGGCTTCTTTAAGATTTGCAAACGTCTCCGCATAATTGCGATGCGCCCCACCCAGTGGCTCGGGCACAATACGATCCACCAAACCGAGATCGTATAACTTATTAGCCGTAATCCCCATCGCCTCGGCGGCCTCTGCCGCTTTAGAAGCGCTTTTCCATAAAATGGAGGCACAGCCTTCCGGTGAAATCACTGAGTAAGTGGCATATTGCATCATCATCACAACATCCCCCACCCCAATGGCCAGCGCACCACCAGAACCACCTTCACCCATGACAGTGACAATCACTGGTGTCTTCAGCCTGGCCATCTCAAACAGATTCCGGGCGATTGCCTCAGACTGGCCACGCTCCTCCGCACCGATACCGGGATAGGCGCCCGCAGTGTCAATAAAGGTTAATACCGGCAAGTGAAATTTCTCAGCCAGACGTAGCAAGCGCAGCGCCTTACGATAGCCTTCCGGTCTTGACATACCAAAATTGCGACGGATATTCTCTTTGGTGTCACGCCCTTTCTGATGACCAATGACCATTACCGGACGGCCTTCAAAGCGAGCAATGCCGCCCACCATTGCATGATCGTCTGCATATGAGCGATCACCATGCAATTCCTGAAAATCAGTACACAATCCTTCCACCACATCCAGTGTGTAAGGACGTTTAGGATGACGGGCAATTTGCCCCACTTGTTTGGCGCTAAGCTTTGAAAAAATCGATTTCGTCAGAGACTCGACCTTTTCTTCAAGGCGCAACACATCATCAGCCAGATTAATGTCTTTATCACTCACCATACGAAGCTCGTCAATCTGAGCCTGCAATCTGGCAATGGGTTGTTCAAAGTCTAAGTAATCTGGATTCATCTGCTGTGTTTTCCTTGGTAGTCCTGACTAACACCCAACCACGTAGTTGCCACATACTACGCAGCATGGCATTTGAGCAATTATTCCGCAGCTTGCTGCTTAGCCACTTCAGCATGTACCGTCGCCATATCCAGCTCCTGAACTTTACTGACGACTTCCTTTAACTGGGGCGCACTCAACATGCCCGCCTGCGAAAATAACACCACTTTTTCACGGAAAATCATTAATGTTGGGATGGAGCGAATCTGAAAATGTGCCGCCAATTCCTGCTGAGCTTCGGTATCAATTTTACCAAAGACAATATCATCGTATTCGTTCGAAACTTCCTCATAAACAGGCGCAAACGACTTACACGGCCCACACCAATCTGCCCAGAAATCCACAACGACAATGTCGTTGTTTTCTATCGTTTCTTCAAATGTTTCAGCAGTAATATCAACAGTCGCCATGACCGGCTCCTTCAGTTCTTTATGAGCGTAAGAATATAGGGACTTGGCTTTGAAATTTCAAGGCAAACAGCCCCTGTCACCCCACCTTGCTGTCAGCTCATGTGCTACACCCAAGTGATCCAAAACTCTGGCTACCATAAAGTCCACCAGCTCATGAATAGACTCAGGCTTCCAGTAAAAGCCGGGGTTGGCTGGCATAATAACTGCTCCCATACGGGACAGTTTCAACATATTTTCCAGGTGTATCTCGGAAAATGGAGTCTCTCTGATCACCATAATCAATGGACGACGCTCCTTCAGGCAAACATCTGCTGCCCGCTCAATCAGTGTGCGGCTTGCCCCGACCGCTATCGCCGACAATGTAGCTGTTGTACAAGGGCAAACGACCGTCGCATCCGCCACACCACTCCCACTCGCAACCGGTGCAACCCACTGCTCCCGCTCAAAGACACGAATCTGCCCCGCTTGTGCGCCATATAATTCTGCAAAATATGCCTGCACTTCTTTGGCGCGCGATGGCACCTTCAGATCCGTCTCCATATTAATAACTAACTGGCCGGGACGCGATAACAGCAAATTAACAATCACCCCCTTCTGCACCAGCATTTCAAGCAAACGTAGCCCATACTGCGCACCGGATGCCCCGGTCATTATTAATGTCACAACATTGGGAGGTGTTCGTGTCATGCCTGAGACTCAAGCGCAGTGAGTAGTCGGTCGTGAATACCGGCAAAACCACCGTTGCTCATCACCAACAACTGATCGCCCGCACGAGCTGACTGTGACACCTGACTAACAATATCATCAACCGATGTGAAAAGAGCTGCCTTACTACCCAGCGCATGAACCACATCGTTTAACTCCCAGTCCAAGCCCTCCGGTTGGTACAGCAACACCTCATCCGCCAGAGCCAATGATTCGGCTAATCGGGCCTTATGCACGCCCATCCTCATGGTATTGGAGCGCGGCTCCAGAATCGTGGTAATCTTCTGCTCACCGACACTCTTTCGCAAACCAGACAAGGTAGTTGCTATTGCCGTTGGGTGATGCGCAAAATCATCATAAACCCGAATACCATTCACCTCGCCACGTAATTGCATACGGCGCTTCACACTCTTAAATTCAGCCAGTGCATCAATAGCACACTCCGGTGGCACACCAACATGCCGCGCCGCTGCGATAGATGCCAGTGCATTGCTAACATTGTGCTGCCCCATCAGTGACCATGACACCACACCAACAAGCTCCTCTTTATAAAGCACCTCAAAAGCTTGGCCGGATGGTTCCAATAGATTCGCCGCCCAATCGCCACCATTTACCTGTGATGTAAATGATTCAACCGGCGTCCAGCAGCCCTTATCCAACACACCCCGTAAATTTGCCTCCTCACCATTGCAAACAATCAACCCCTTACCCGGCACCATTCGTACTAAGTGATGGAACTGCGTTTTAATCGCTTCAATGTCTGGAAAAATATCGGCGTGATCATACTCAAGATTGTTTAACACCAATGTATTCGGGCGATAGTGAACAAATTTAGAACGCTTATCAAAAAAGGCCGTGTCGTATTCGTCGGCCTCTACCACAAAAAAAGACGTCTCTCCCAAGCGGGCCGAAACACCAAAATTCTCCGGCACTCCCCCAATCAAAAAGCCCGGAGACATTTTTGCATACGCTAAAATCCACGCCAGCATGCTGGCAGTCGTCGTCTTGCCATGTGTGCCCGCAACCGCCAGCACCCAACGATCACGCAGTACATTTTCAAATAACCACTGCGGGCCAGAAGTGTAGGGAATTCCTCTATCCAAAATGGCTTCGATGACAGGCTTACCTCTTGTCATCACATTACCCACAACAACCTGATCCACATCGTTGGGAATATCTTCCACACGAAAACCTTGCCGTATCTCAATCCCCTGTGATGTCAGCAAGGTGCTCATTGGCGGGTACACATTCTCATCCGACCCCGACACCTCGTGACCTTCTGCGCTCGCCAGCATCGCCACACCACCCATAAAGGTGCCACAAATCCCCAAAATATGGATTTTCATACTTACTCGTCTTCCAATTCTTCCAGTAAATCAATCATTTCATCCTGTTGGGATTTACTTGCAGCCCCTACTTTTCCGTCCTGCAACTGATACGCCCTGCGCTGCAACCAAACATCCCTCGTGGCACTATACATATCAGACGATAAGTCACTGAGTGCCTTTTCTGAGCTTAATAGATCGGCCCGCTTGTCAATCAGCTTGACTGCGGTTAATTCCCCCGGATATTTCGAATACAATGCTGGATCAAGAAATCCGTCTACAACCAAACCCGCCGCATCCCGCAACGTCGATGGCCCAACGATTGGCAGCATGACATAAGGCCCTGACTTCACACCCCAATGTGCCAATGTTTGCCCAAAGTCTTCGTTATATTTTTTCATATTCATCTTGGAGGCGACATCCATTAGCCCACCCAGGCCAACCGTCGAATTGACCACAACACGGCCCGCGCTCGTCAGCGCGCTACGCCCTTTGAGTTGCAGTAAGGCATTAACAGACGTTTTTACATCACTTAAATTACCAAAGAAATTGGTAATGCCACGATCAACGATAGCCGGCGTGACGGCCCGATAGCCTCGTGCCAATGGCTTAACGATGACAGTATCAAGCCCCTTATTGAAGCCATAAATACTACGATTTACCCGCTCCCAGCCCTTACTCTCAACACTGGCAGTCCCAACTTTTGCAGTCGAACCCGTCACATCTTTTGATAACGTTGAACACGCTGACTGAGTTACAAGCAATAAAACAACAATCAGACACTGTAATCCTGTCTGGCGAAACATAAAGACTCCCTGCGTAAGTAGCACTTATCAACACCTTCAGCTTAACACAGAGGCACTTAAAGCCAATGAATAAGTTAATTTTAGCCGCTTCGCACACTATTACACAGGAAGATGTGGGACAATTGCCTCACTCAGCGGCTTTGGTTTACCAATCCCGTAGCCCTGACCATAATCCACGCCCATTTTTCTTAACAACGCAATAATATTATCGTCTTCCACATACTCTGCGATAATCTTCAACCCCATCGCATGACCAACTTGCGTCACGGACTCAACGATATTTCTTGCTATGCTGTCCCTTATCAAGTCCTTCACAAAGATGCCATCAATTTTAAGGTAATCGACATCCAACGATGTCAAATAGCCATAAGAACTCACCCCTGTTCCAAAATCATCCAGCGAAAAGCTACTACCCTCGGCCTTCAGAGTGCTAATAAAACGGGTTGCCAAGGCCAAATCATTCACCGCTACCGCTTCGGTTATCTCAAAACAGATCATACGTGCATCTGCACCCGTTCTTCGCAACTCATCCAGCACATAGTCACGAAAATTCGCCTCATCCAAGCTTTGCCCAGACAGATTAATCGCAAATACCGGCGGATGATCTGATGGCTCTATTTTGGAGATATGACGAAGCGCCTCACGAACTACCCAGCGATCCAACTCAGGCATCATTGAGTAATATTCCGCAACCGGAATAAACTGATCCGGTGAAACTGAATTCCCGTCCTCACCATGCATACGAACCAGCAACTCATAATGGTGAAATGGCTTGGAAAACTCACCCTCTTTGAGCGGATGAATCGGCTGTGCAAATAGCTCAAAACTATTATTTTTAAAGGCTTTCTTCAGCCGCCAAACCCCCTCCATATTGCTTTGCTCCTGACGCATTTCCGCACTTTCAGCACGATAAGCAATCACACGATTTCCGCCGTGATTTCTGGCCGTTCGACACGCAATATCAGATTCTGTCAGCACCCTTGCCGCAGAGCTGGTATCTCTCTTAATCACAACAAAGCCACCGCTTAAAGTGATTGGAAACGCACGGGTATTCCAACTGAATTGGGAACTGCTAATTTCATCCCGAATAATCCGCATCTTGTTAGCGGCAGAAAACAAAGTACTTTCTTTAAACAAAATACCAAAGTCATTGCCCCCCAAACGACCACCGATATTCTCGCCCTCGCCTGATACCATCTTTTTCAGGGCCGAGACAACTTTACCAATCAGCGAATCCCCGGCGGCATACCCTACGGTATCGTTGATGGTCTTAAACTGATCAATAGAAAGTGTCACAAACACGTGGGAAGAGCCATGCTTTCTTGCATCATCAATTGAGGCATTCAATGCAGCTTCAAATGCTTTCCGATTTAACAAGCCCGTCTGACTATCGTGACACTCCATATAAGTGAGCTGCGACTCAACAGCACGGGTTGCAGAAATATCCTCAAGAAAAACAACATATTGAGATTTCGACGGATTATCATGCAACAACAAAGCCTGCACCGTCACATTCATCCACGCATTAATGGACTCTTGATAACGGACAATACACTGAATGGACTTGGGTTGATTTACAGGGTTCTCAGCCCCATTGAACGGCAAGTATCCCTTAATCGGCAACTTTGTCTTTGGGTCCAGCAACTCAAACAACCCGTTGGCAGGCCGCCCTAGATTTCTCCGAAGTGGACTATTAAACAGCTTTTCGGCAGACGGATTGAAGTACATAACCACATACTGTCCGGTCAGCAAGACCACAGGATGCGGAACCATTTTCAGAACTTCTTCCTTGGTCGCTAACGTCCGGGGAGAGTCTGTACCGAGTTGTGAATCCTTTCTGCATTGATAATAGCGATACAGAAATATCCCCAACACAAGCAGGATTGCCACTACCGCCAACAATAACAGTGTCTGGCTTTCAATAACGTCCAAAATTCCCAACCGATTCATTATACTTTTTATTGGATGCCTTATACCGTATTACAACTTAATCACTGCTGTATAACGGCGTGGCCTGGCACCTTGACATTCTTTGGAAACAAAAAAGGCCGACACCTCACAGTATCGACCCCTTTATAGAGAGAAGTAGTAAATGAAGTTACACTTTCTCTTTAATCCGTGCAGCCTTACCTGTCAGACCACGCAAGTAGTAAAGCTTAGCGCGGCGCACATCACCAGAACGCTTCACTTCAATGCTTGAAATTTGGTTACTGTAAGTCTGGAATACACGCTCAACACCCTCGCCGTAAGAAATCTTACGAACGGTGAATGACGAGTTCAGACCACGGTTGCGCTTAGCGATAACAACACCTTCAAATGCCTGAAGACGCTCACGATTACCCTCACGAACTTTAACCTGAACAACAACCGTATCTCCAGGGCCAAATTGCGGGATTTCTTTGTTCATTTGCTCAGCTTCGAGCTGTTGAATAATGATACTCATGACTTAACCTCTGAAGTCTTTATTTCTTTCACAAAATCGTCGAGCAAGACCCTATCCTGCTCGTTCAAATCTTTTTTTTGCAGCACATCCGGTCGCCTTAAATAAGTGCGGCCCAACGCCTGCTTCCTGCGCCATTCTTTAATGCGCTGATGATGACCACTCAGCAAAACCTCTGGCACGGTAAGGCCTTCAATACTTTCGGGCCGTGTGTAGTGTGGATGATCCAACAACCCATCACTAAATGAATCTTCAATCGCTGACTCGTTGTGCCCTAGTGCTTCTGGTAGTAAGCGAGTCACTCCATCAATCACCGCCATGGCAGCTAACTCACCTCCGCTCAGCACAAAGTCACCCAGCGACCATTCTTCATCCACTTCCAGCTCAACGACCCGTTCATCAACCCCTTCGTAGCGACCACAGAGCATGACGACACTGTCCAAGCCACTCAGTGCTTCCAGCATCGACTGCTTGATCGGCTTTCCCTGAGGACTAAGATAAATTACCTTGGTCTCACCTAGCCTCAACCGCTCAGCCCGAATAGCCTTCAGCAAGCACTCCGGCCGCATTACCATCCCCGGCCCACCACCATAAGGCCTGTCATCAACCGTCCGGTGCACATCTTCTGCGAAGTCGCGAGGGTTCACACAATCTAACGTAATTAAACCACGCTTTTCCGCACGACCCACAACACCCTCAGCAACCACTGCTTTCACTAATTCAGGAAACAGCGTGATGACTGAAATGTGCATTCGCTAGAAGTCCGGATCCCAGTCAACAACAACTTCACTGGCATCCAGGTCAATACTTTTGACACAGTCGCCTTTGATGTAAGGAATAAAACGCTCCCTATCACCTTTCACAACCATGACATCGTTGTTCCCTGTTTCAAACAACCAGTCAACAACACCTAAGTCCTGACCATCTAGGTTAACAACACGCAAACCAACCAGCTCTGACCAGTAATACTCACCCTCGGCAAGTGTCTCAAGCTGGCTTTTATGAACGTATATAGTTGCTCCAACCAGCGACTCGGACTGATTACGATCATCAATCCCTTCCAGTTGTGCAACAATCGCCTTGCCCTGATTCCGCCCACCAAGGACACGATACTCAGTGCTTACCCCATTATGCTCAACCACCCATGTTCGGTAGTCGGTGATCTTGATACGGGGAGACGTATGAGAAAAGACTTTCACCCAGCCTCGAATACCAAATACACCATTGATACTCCCAAGCTCGACTAAGCTATCTCGATTCCCATTCATCGAACGATCACTAACTTATGCAGCCGAAGCCTCAGCCTTGGCAGCATCTTTCAGCAATGTTGCAACGCGCTGGCTAGGCTGTGCGCCTTGAGACAACCAATACTGAACACGCTCTTGCTCGATGAATAAACGAACTTCCTGACCACGTGCACAAGGATTGAAATACCCCAAACGCTCAATATAACCGCTGTCACGTGGCTTACGTGAATCTGTTACTACGATATTGTAAAACGGGCGCTTCTTGGAACCGCCTCTTGCCATGCGAATTGTAACCATATTTAAAACATCTTCAGTCAGTTTATCAGGACACAAAAAAGCATCCTGCCGAAAAGGAAACGCGGAATTGTACGCTAATCCTCAGAGAATAAAAGAGAAAGTTTTAAAGAAAACCCAAAAGCTGTGACTTTTTTGCAACGAACCAGCCAACGACTTTCAATACCCGTCCCCATAGTCATGAGCAAAACGAGAAGGCACAACAACCTGCGAGCAAATTACATGCCAGGAAACCTCCCACCCATGCCTGGTGGTAACTGCCCTTTCATACCCCGCATCATTTTCTTCAAGCCACCACCAGAGAATTTCTTCATCATCTTGCTCATTTGCTTATGCTGCTTTAGCAGACGATTCACATCCTGAATTTGCAAACCACAGCCATTGGCAATACGGCGCTTTCGTGACCCTTTGATCAAATCAGGAAAACGACGCTCCTGGGGCGTCATGGAATTAATCACAGCCACCATCCGCTTGACCTGTACATTTGTGGACTCCTGATTCACCACATCCGCCATTTTACCCATGCCCGGCAATTTATCGACCAAACCACTCATGCCGCCCATTTTTTCCATTTGCAACATTTGGTTTCGCAGGTCTTCCAGATCAAAGCCCTTGCCTTTATTAATCTTACGCGCCAGCTTTTGAGCTTGCTTGTGATCAACATTGCGTTGTGCCTCTTCAACCAGCGACAACACATCCCCCATGCCAAGGATACGGGACGCAATACGATCAGGGTGGAATGGCTCAAGCGCATCCAGCTTTTCGCCCATACCGATAAATTTAATCGGCTTGCCTGTAATTTGTCGCACAGACAAGGCCGCACCGCCACGCGCGTCACCATCTGCCTTAGTCAGTACGACACCTGTCAGCGGCAATGCATCCCCAAAAGCCTTTGCGGTATTTGCGGCATCCTGACCTGTCATGCTATCAACGACGAACAGTGTTTCAACCGGGGTAATTGCCGCATGCACCGACTGAATTTCCTTCATCATCTCGTCGTCAATGTGCAAACGACCCGCCGTATCCACAATCAGAATATCCAGGTACTGCTTCTTGGCCTCTACCAGTGCGGCCTGAGCAATATCGACCGGAGATTGATCCACACTGCTTTCAATAAACACCGCACCTGTTTGTGATGCAAGCGTCTCTAACTGCTTAATAGCCGCAGGACGATAAACATCACAGCTCACCACGCCCACGGTTTTCTTTTCGCGTGTTTTCAATAACTGAGCCAGCTTACCCGCCGTAGTGGTCTTACCTGCCCCCTGCAAGCCTGCCATCAAGATAACAGCAGGCGGCTGAGCATTTAAATCAAGCGACTCATTCGCCTGTCCCATTGTCTCCACCAACTCATCATTGACCACCTTAATCAGCGCCTGACCCGGTGACAAACTGGCAATGACCTCTTTGCCAACCGCCCGCTCTTTTACTCGTGCAATGAACGCACGCACCACGGGCAATGCAACATCTGCCTCCAGCAACGCCATACGCACTTCACGCAGTGCATCTTTGATATTTTCATCGGTGAGACGTGCCTGACCACGCAGCTTCTTGACAGTATGTGACAGACGATCGCTTAAATTTTCAAACATATTTTGGATACTTATTGGTTGTATAGGTGCAGACTGACAGTATTAAACCAACATTCGTCATTCCACTCCTAAAGATTCTATCGTTTACGCCCTATGCACAACGCAGGTTCCATTATAACATTATGCACTGAAAACACTCACCTGAACCGGAATAATGATAACAATCGGCATTATCGCTATTATCCTTTATGTCACCGCTTGGTTAACCTTAGCGGTACGGTGGCGTGCAAGTTTAAAACAAACAACGCCGCCACACTATTCAAGATATTATCTGTGGGTATGGCTACTGGCTGCCGGCTTTCATGCCGCTTATCTTTATGCTCCACTTTTCCACCAGCACGATATATCGTTAAACGTTATTAACGCTGCATCACATGTCATGTGGCTCGCTGGACAGATCCTACTGATCACGGCGATCAGCTATCGGCTGGAAAGCCTGAACCTGTTCACCATACCGTTTATCGTGATGGCATTGTTGCTGCAACTTATCGCCCCTGCCTCAGAAGAAACCAAATTGGTGCTGAGAAGCGGTTTGGGCGTACATATCTTCTCTGCGTTGCTGGCTTATAGTATGTTGATCATTGCAGCGATTCAAGCTGTGCTGCTGGCATACCAACACAACCACTTGCACAATCATTGCCCCAATGCCTTCCTCCGAGCCCTGCCGGCTCTGCAAGACATGGATCGCTTACTATTCCGCTTTATTAGCGTCGGCGTTGCCCTGTTAAGTGTCGCCCTGGTCTCCGGATTTATCTATCTGGATAACCTGTTTGGCCGGCATGTAATCCATAAAAATGTGCTGTCAATCCTTGCGTGGCTGGTATTTTCGGCACTGCTATTTGGTCGTTGGCGTTATGGGTGGCGAGGCATTAGCGCGGTACGTTGGACGCTAAGTGGTTTTGGCATTTTAATGTTGGCTTTCTTTGGCACCAAGTTTATCCAAGAATATCTACTCGCACAGTGAATAGCAGTGCGAGGTACGCACACTGACGCTCCATACTTATGACCGTGTGATTGATGCCCGATACCATCACCGCAGTCAACACACCAACGCTGCCCTATTCGAACCTACAACAGTACGCGAAAAAATCATGGCCAAACCAAAAACACAATACGTCTGTACCGCTTGCGGCTCCATCCACTTAAAATGGAGTGGTCAGTGCAGCGATTGTAGCGAATGGAACACCCTTCAGGAAGAAGCCGTTATCCCATCCGCTGCCCCGTCAAAAGCCGCACAACGCGCAGGCTATGCTGGTAGCGAAACCAACCGCATCAAGTCAATCCATGAAATTGATTTACGTCAGGAGGTTCGCAACCATACCGGCATGTCGGAGCTGGATCGTGTACTGGGCGGTGGCTTAGTCCAAGGTTCCGTCATCTTAATCGGTGGCGATCCCGGCATTGGTAAATCAACCATTTTAATCCAGACACTATCCTCATTCACTGCTATGAAAACGCTGTATGTGACAGGCGAGGAGTCATTACAACAGGTATCCATGCGTGCCAAACGACTGGAGTTACCAACCGAAAATTTACGCCTGTTAACCGAAACTTGCATTGAGCGCATTATCGACATGGCCAGCGTAGAAAAACCGGAAGTCATGGTCGTGGACTCCATTCAAACCATTTATACAGAACATTTAACCTCTGCCCCCGGTTCTGTCAGCCAAATTCGTGAAGCCACGGCTAAGCTCACACGCTATGCCAAGCAAACCAATACATCGGTATTTATCGCTGGACACGTCACCAAAGAAGGTACACTCGCTGGCCCCCGTGTGCTTGAACACATGGTGGATACAGTGCTGTACTTTGAAGGTGATCCAGGCAGCCGATTCCGCTTATTACGCGCAGTCAAAAACCGCTTTGGTGCAGTCAATGAGCTGGGCGTCTTTGCCATGACCGATAAGGGACTCAAAGGTGTGAATAACCCCTCCTCTATTTTCTTATCTGGCCATGAGGAGGATATTCCGGGCAGTGTCATTATGGTGACACGTGAAGGCACCCGTCCCTTGCTGGTTGAAGTTCAGGCATTGGTCGATGAAAGTCACGGCTCACAGCCACGCCGTGTTGCCTTAGGCTTAGAGCAAAACCGCATGGCTATGCTATTGGCCGTTATGCACCGACACGGCGGCATTTCCATGTTTGATCAGGACGTGTTCGCCAATGTGGTCGGTGGTGTCAAAATTTCAGAAACCGCTGCCGACCTACCGCTAATGCTGGCCGCTTTATCCAGTTTTAAGAACCGCGCTCACCCCTCCAATATGGTTGTCTTTGGCGAGATAGGATTAGCAGGGGAAATTCGCCCGGTACCCAACGGGGAGGAGCGACTAAAGGAAGCACAAAAACACGGCTTTACCCGCGCCATCATCCCGAAAGGCAATATGCCCCGCAAGCCCCCCAAAGGCATGACCATTTTCCCCGCGCAACGCTTGAAGGAGGCACTGGAATATTTATAATACCAATCCCATTAAATTGTGATAACAGACACTACCTTCCAAACCTGGCACAAGCTGCGCAAATAGTACCAATATTTAATGGAAATGCTATAACATCGGTTGTGGCAATCACCTTTCGGACACTGCAGTTAATCTGTTGAGCCGATCACAATAACCGGGATAGCGACAGACTGTGGGTCAGGACCAACAACATCACGGTGAATACTCTTTTGCAATCCCGCCCAATACGTATCGGAACGAATAGCTTGCTCAAAATTTTTCGCACGCTCTGTCTTTTTTACGTTAGATTCGGGTGTAACCGGCATGACAGCACTGGATGACTCAACCCCCTCACTGCGTTCAGTGGCTACCGAGACCAGTAAGGGCTTATGTGTCACTGCATTTGTGTCATAACTCAAGCGGCGCAGCTCTCGCATTTCTTTTTCATATAAAATGCGCTCGTACAACTTTCCTACCACCTGCCTTGCTTCGTAAGGTTTAAACACACCCCCGGTAATCACGACACTCCCCAAAACCAACGCAATGGCAAACGCCGCAGCGAGGGTAGTGGTTGGAACAAACTCCTCACTCTCGAAAGTGAATCGTCCCCTGTTCATAAAGACACCCCTATTTCTTTTTATATTATTGCTTCAGTATGCGACAATTCTGCGTAACCAGAGATTAATCGACGGACAAACCCATTGAACCATTTTGATGTCATTATCATCGGCGCAGGTGCTGCCGGCCTGATGTGTGCAATGCAAGCAGGACAGCGTGGGCGGTCCGTTTTGGTGCTGGAAAAATCAAACAAGGCTGGACGCAAGATTCTAATATCGGGCGGCGGTCGCTGTAATTTCACCAATCTTTATGCAGGGCCTGATAACTACCTGTCACACAACCCGCACTTTTGTAAATCAGCTCTTGCACGCTATACCCAGTGGGACTTTATTGCACTACTGGAAAAGCACGGATTAAGCTGGACCGAAAAGACATTGGGGCAGTTATTTTGCGACCAAAAATCAGGCGCAATTGTGAACATGCTGCTAACTGAGTGTCGCAACGCGGGGGTGGAGTTACGACTGAACTGCGAAGTTACCGCAATAACCAAGCACCCCGCCAAGCCAAATGATAACGCCTCCAACAAGGAAGATGCTGCAAACCTGTTTACCATCAGCACCCAAGACAAACGCTACACATCTGACTCCTTAGTCGTTGCCAGCGGTGGCCCATCCATTCCCAAAATGGGCGCGACAGATTTCGGGCTGCGTATGGCCAAGCGGTTTGGGCTAAAAACCTACCCGTTTATTGCCGGACTGGTGCCGTTTACCTTTCCTGAAAAGGAGCTGGAAACACTGTTTCGGGAGTTATCCGGTACAGCGGTGGATGTCATTCTCAGTACTAACGGCACAAGTTTTAAGGAAGCGATTTTATTTACCCATCGTGGGCTTAGCGGCCCCGCTGCCCTGCAAGTGTCATCTTACTGGCAGGCTGGCGATACAATTTCTGTCAATTTACTGCCGGAGCACAACGCCGCAGACTGGTTAGCCTCCCAATGTGCCGAACACCCGAATGCCGAACTTAAAACACGCTTGGCGCAAGTAATACCAAAACGACTGGCCAGTAAACTTTGTGAACAACTCATCAATAGCAAGCCCATGAAGCAATATACACCCGCCGAGCTTGGGGCAGTCGCTGAACAGTTGAGTAACTGGGAGTTGAAGCCACAGGGTACCGAAGGTATGCGCACTGCGGAGGTGGCTTTGGGTGGTGTAGATTGCGATGAACTATCATCCAAAACAATGGAAAGCAAACAGGTTGCTGGCTTATATTTTATTGGCGAGACCGTAGATGTCACCGGCCATTTGGGCGGGTTTAATTTCCAATGGGCCTGGTCATCCGGCTGGTGTGCGGGGCAGTTTGTTTAAGCCTCCCCAATAATCTCAAGGACATATCGTTATGGAACTGAAAAATTTTGAGCGCAACATCAACCCTGTCATCTTCGCTAGAGGCGAGGACTACTTTGCTGCCGGTGCAGTGCAGGAAACCGAAGAGACCGAGCCCCAACATTGGCAGTCATGGGTTGCAGGCACTGAAAACTATGACGTTGAGGTTACGCTGCAAAAAACGAAGGTCAAAAGCTGGTACTGTACTTGCCCTTACGATGGCCCGATATGCAAACACGTCGTTGCTACTCTACTGAGCATTCAGCAACAATTAGATGGCAAAGGTGATAAGAGCTCAAAGCAACAACAGCTTGATAATATTCTTGATCACTTAAGCCAAAGTGACTTAAAAAAGCTCATCAAACACTTACTTCGCAATAACAAAGCATTACGAGACAAGATATTGCTGGAGTATCACACCTACACCGGCAGTAAGGAACCTACCGTCACCCGATTTCGTGAACTTTTCAGGCAGTTAATCTCTCGTTACAGTGCTCATGGGTTTATTGAATACCGTGACGCTTACAACTTTGTCAGGGAAATACTGGATTTTCTGCACATGCTTGATCCTGAGAAACTCCCACCTGATGACTGCGTACAAACTTGTTTTGTGATGCTGGAATTACTTGAAAAGGAAATCGCTGTACGAATTGACGATTCCGATGGCTGTACGGGGCAAATTGCACAAGCATGTGCCGATGTCATCCTTAATGCTTACCCAAAGCTCAGTAGAGCACAACAATCGTCCTGCTTTGAGCAGATGGTTCATTGGGAATATGCGAGTGGGTTACACGACTATGGCTTGAGCGACTACCTTGAACCCCTTACTGAAAAATGTGCGGCTGATCGGCCTCAGCAACAGTCCCTGTTACTAAGTGCGCTGGAAAAAGAAATAAAAACCGCGCAGCGATCTTACCGAAGCGAATACCTGAGTCGCCGCAAACTTCACTTATTGAACCTCTGGGGTAGACAGGCCGAGGCTGAAAAACTTATTCAGGAAAATATGGAAATTCCTGCGTTTCGTCATCGCATTATTGATGCAGCTATCCAGCAAAACGATTTTGACCAAGCCCGAAAACTAGCAGAAGAAGGCATTAACATTGCCAAAACCAAGGAACATCCGGGTACTGTTAATAGGTGGCGAGAAGTGCTTTTGGATATTGCCGAAAAAACCAACGATATAGATGCGATCCGCACACAGTTACTGCAAATACAGGAAGGTAAGCGATTCCAGATCGACCTCTACCGAAAACTTAAAGCCACATTTTCTCCTGAAGAATGGGAAAAAGTCAGGCATGGCTATGCTAAGCAGATAATTGGGAAATATGCTCAGGTAAGTAGCTGGGCTGCTATTCACGTTGAGGAAAATGAATTCCGTGAGCTATTCGACCTGATTCAGTTTCAGGCACCAAACACAACAATGCTCTTCAGAAAGTATATGCAGACATTGGCAGCTGCCTTTCCACAGGAAACAGCTGAGTATTTAGAACGGACTATACGTCAGAACTTAAAAACCACCGGTACGAGTGTTTATCAACAGGCCATTCGGGATATTCAGTATTTGCAGTCGATACCGGGTGGACGGGAGATTGCGGATAAGCTCATCCCAGAAATGATGCTCCAGTACAAAAACCGGCCCAGTATGAAGACAATGTTCAAAAAGGCATTTAATTTGCGATAGCAATAGGCGGGGTCATTTTTTGTGCATAAACCCCAACGGGTCAGCACAACACTTCCGCTGCGGAATGCTCCGTGCTGGTTGACCAAGACACCACAAATCAGTCACATAGAATATTCCTGAATGTCAAATTAATTTGGGCACGGATATGACGTGTGATAGATTATCGACGCGCAATTTAACCTAATACCGAGGAATTAAGTATGAGTGGTAACAAAAGCCGGGTGCGAGCGATTCACCAAATCACTAACCGGCCGCCAATGGATGTCAAAAAGACAAAACCGTTGAGCAAGATTTGGGCTTGTGATGTGTTCAATCTGGCAAAGATGGAAGAAGCCCTGTCGAAAAGAGCTTACAAGGCGATCAAAAAGACAACTCAAACGGGTGAGCCATTGGATGCAGCAACCGCTGATGTTGTTGCCGCTGCGATGAAAGAGTGGGCCATAAAGAAAGGCGTGAAATTCTTCTCCCACGTTTTTTACCCGCTGACCAATATCACTGCCGAAAAGCATGATGGCTTTATCATCACCAACCCTCAAGGCCACTGCATTACCGAGTTTACGGGCAGCCTGCTCATCAAGGGCGAGCCGGATGGCTCGTCGTTCCCTAACGGCAGCCTGCGTATGACTAATGCCGCACGTGGCTATACCGCCTGGGATCCAACCAGCCCTGCATACATTATGCATACGGATAACGGCTCAACCCTGATGATTCCAAGTATCTTTATGTCCTGGACAGGTGAATCGCTGGATAAGAAAATTCCACTATTGCGCGCAAATTCCGCAATGGATAAGGCCGCTCAGAAAGTCCTGAAGCTAATGGGCGAGGAAAAGATTGAGCCACTAAACTCTAGCTGTGGCCCTGAGCAAGAATACTTCTTGGTGGATGCCAATTTTGCAAACAGCCGCCCTGATTTGCTACTAGCTGGACGCACATTATTTGGTGCAGCATCCCCCAAAGGTCAGGAGTTTGATGACCACTATTTTGGTGCCATTCCTTCGCGTGTTCAGGTTTTCATGCAAGCGGTTGAGGACAAGCTATATCGCTTGGGTGTTCCTGCTAAGACGCACCACAACGAAGTCGCGCCAGGTCAGTTTGAAATTGCCCCTTATTTTGAGTCGGCCAATGTTGCATCTGATCACCAACAGTTGTTGATGACCGTGTTGAAAATGACCGCAAAAGAGCATGGTTTCCTTTGCTTATTACATGAAAAGCCGTTTGCAGGCGTCAATGGTTCTGGTAAGCACGTGAACTGGTCGGTCGGCAACTCCACACAGGGCAACCTGCTTGACCCTGGCCATACACCGAATGAAAACCTGAACTTCCTGCTCTTTTGTGGTGCAGTGATCCGTGGTGTACATCTATACGGGCCGTTACTACGTGCAGTTATCGCATCAGCCGGTAATGATCACCGCTTGGGCGCGAACGAAGCACCACCGGCGATCTTGTCTGTTTATTTGGGTGATCAACTAGAAAAAGTATTTACCGACATCAAAGAAGGTAAGTTGGAAGCCGTTGCCGATGGCGGCGATATGGATATGGGTCTGTCCCAGATCCTCAGCTTCACACGTGATCCGGGCGATCGTAACCGTACCTCACCCTTTGCATTTACGGGCAACCGCTTTGAATTCCGCGCGGTTGGTTCGGCTTCTTCGGTTGCAGGACCATTGGTCGCCATGAACACCATGTTGGCTGACTCGCTAAACTGGATTGCCGGGGAGCTGGCAGCTGAGTTGGAGTCTGGTAAAGACAAAACTGCAGCCGTTATTTCAACACTGCAAAAGCTGATGAACGCCCACGGCAACGCTATCTTTGGTGGTGACGGTTACTCGGCTGAGTGGCATAAAGCAGCTGTTGAGGAACGTGGTCTGAAGAACATCCCAACCACTGCAGATGCACTACCTGCCTTGAACTCTGAGGAAGTGATCAAACTGTTTGATTCAACGGGCGTGCTTTCACCCGCTGAATTAGCCAGCCGCTATGAAGTGTACTCTGAGCAATACATCCTATCTATTGAGCTTGAAGCCAGACTGGTGGTTGAAATGGCTAAAACCTCAATCTACCCTGCTGTAATCAATTATCTGTCACGTCTGGCTAAAACGGCTGACAATCTGAAAGAGATCAAAATTAATCTGCATAAATCGACTATCAAAAAGGTCACGAAAGAAGCCAACGCCATGATGGCTGCGGTTACTAAGTTGAGTGCCGCTAAGACTAAAGAGGATTTCGCATCCACCGACGAGTACATGCAGTACTTGGCGGCTGACGTGCATGATATGATGAACGAAGTTCGCGCTCATGCCGATATACTGGAAGGTGAGGTTGCTGACGATCTATGGCCGCTTCCCAAATATCGCGAAATGCTGTTTATCAGGTAGTATTTATTGCGAGCGACACGCTGAGGGGCCGCTGGAAACAGTGGCCTTTTAGTTGTTGATCACAGAGCAGCAGGCCTAGTCACTCCAGAATCTGTGACAGATGCACCTTGTTCATCACCTTCTTCACCTCGTCACTGTACTCATAATCTTTATACTTGCGTTTGGTCACAATTTCCTGATAGATCAGACACATGCCTTTCTCAGTGGCACGCTTAATCTGCTCTTTTGATGCCAAACGAAATGATACAAGCGCAATGGACAAACCGATGAAAATACCAGCAATTACAGGTAGAACGATTTCATACATACTTCAACCTCAGGTACGGAGACATGCCATTGAACAATATCCCTTTGTGGAGAGGGACTGGCACAGTTTAACAGACTCAACCGTATTGAAACGACACTAGCCAACAAGGGGATTCCAGCTAAATACAGATAGAATGTTGATTTTTTAGTATTATCTATCAGATCAAGAAAGTAAAGTGGCTGTTCCGTCACTAAAGAAGGGAAGCCAGCACTTCCCTCCTCGCTAACACCAATAACAGCTAACGCTTATGCACGCGAGGCGCGCTTGCGCTCATTTTCAGTCAGTAAGCGCTTACGGATACGAATGCTCTCAGGCGTCACTTCAACCAGTTCGTCATCGTCGATAAACTCAAGCGCCTGCTCCAATGTCATGCGAATAGGACGAACCAAGATCAGGTTTTCATCAGTACCCGCCGCACGAATATTCGTTAGCTGCTTAGCCTTCGTGGGGTTCACCACCAAATCACTGTTGCGGCTGTGAATACCCAGAATCATCCCTTCATACACCTCTTCCGCATGGCCGATAAACAACTTGCCACGATCCTGTAAATTGAACAGCGCATACGATAGCGCCTTACCCGATGCCATTGAGACCAGTACACCATTATTTCTTTGGCCAATCCTCTCATTGCGGTACGGGCCATAATGATCAAAGGTGTGATACAACAAACCCGTGCCCGATGTCAGTGTCATAAATTCTGTCTGGAAACCGATCAAACCACGTGAGGGAATAATGTACTCAAGACGCAAACGACCTTTACCATCCGGTACCATATTCTTTAGATCACCACGGCGCTCGCCAAGCTTTTCCATAACAGCACCCTGATGCTGTTCTTCCACATCCACGGTCAATGACTCATATGGCTCTTCACGATTATCACCTTCTCCACGTACCACAACCTCTGGGCGGGATACCGCTAATTCGAACCCTTCGCGGCGCATGGTTTCAATCAAAATACCTAAGTGCAACTCGCCACGCCCTGATACGCGGAATTTATCCGGATCATCCGTCTGTTCAACACGCAGCGCAACATTGTGCAATAACTCTTCCTGCAAACGATCATTGATATTGCGGGACGTGACATATTTACCTTCCTTACCCGCAAATGGTGAATCGTTGACGCCAAAGGTCATGCTCACTGTCGGCTCATCAACCGTCAGCGGTGGCAGCGCCACAACATTTTCAGGATCACATAAGGTATCTGAAATGTTCAGTCTATCCATGCCAGTGAAAGCAATAATATCACCCGCCTGTGCAACATCGACTTCTACGCGCTCCAGACCGTTAAAGCCCAGTGGCTGGAGAATGCGGCCATTGCGGATGCCACCCTCAGCATCAATGACCTTCACCACTGTATTCTTTGAAACTTTACCCTGTTTGATACGACCGATACCGATCAGTCCCACATAAGAGTTATAATCCAGCGAACTAACCTGTAACTGGAACGGTGCATCAGGATCAACGTCAGGGTGAGACACGTTGTCGATAATTGCCTGAAACAGCGGTGTCATATCACCACCTGTGACATCCGCTTCCAATCCGGCAAAGCCGTTTAGAGCGGAGGCATAAACAACCGGAAAATCCAACTGCTCATCTGTTGCGCCCAGGTTGTCAAACAACTCGAATGTTTGATCCAGCACCCAATCAGGACGAGCACCCGGTCGGTCAATCTTATTGATTACAACAATCGGCTTAAAGCCCATCGCAAATGCTTTGGCGGTGACAAAGCGCGTTTGTGGCATCGGCCCATCAACCGCATCAACCAACAACAGTACGGAGTCAACCATCGACAACACGCGCTCCACTTCGCCACCAAAGTCAGCGTGTCCGGGGGTATCAACAATGTTAATTCGGTAGTCATTCCAGCGAAGCGCGGTATTCTTGGAGAGAATCGTGATACCACGCTCTTTCTCAAGATCATTTGAGTCCATCATGCGCTCTACAATTTCTGCACGATCACCCAACGTACCCGACTGCTGTAACAGCTTATCAACCAGCGTGGTTTTACCATGATCGACGTGGGCAATAATGGCAATATTACGTAAATTCTCAATCACAAACTTTTTCTCAAAACAAGATAATAAGCGCGGATTATACGCACACTGCCAACGGACTACACCATTATTCTTTGGAGCATTTTTCATATATTCGGGCGTTGCGAATATGCTCACGACAGGAATTTATATATTTTTGCACCCTAATATTACTTTTACACAAAGAAAATAATGAACCTGCCGACATCCCTAACACGACTATCCACAGCCAATAACCGATATGAAACACCAATGGTAGTAATAAAGATAAGGCAAAGCCGATCAATAACCGTACTCTCCAAAGAAATATCCTTTGATTCAATGCCTTATCCCAATCTTCCGTAAATGCCATTAGGCGCATTTCTAACTCATCTATGTAACTTGAACTCATAATTGATCTGTGATTATATCGCACCAGGTCGGGAGGCTTATGCCTGTTGTCGGGTTGCGGTGGAATTCCCAAGCGTCCAACTAGATGCATGGAATGCGTAGCTTGATTCTTGGCCCCGGGGCAGTCATGGCTTCGACCCAGGCAATGAGGACAGCACCCCCATAAGTGAGGCAAGAAAAACAATAACAAGCACAACTCACCTTGTACGTTAACTGAAAGCAAAACGCAGTAGGAATGTTAATGCAAAGGCTTGATTTTTCTGACGCACGGCACTTAGTGGCAAGATCGGCATTAGGACCAGAGTGGAGCTTGGTCAATAAACTCAAAGGGCGCACCAGAGCTGACGCGGTCAATATACTGCTTAGCCATCAAGACAATAAAACACCTGCGTTACCGCCCATGACACCTTGGACCCACATCATGAGGATGAGTACCCATAGCAGCAAGGGTAAGCGTGATGCCCGAATGCAAATGGGCAGGGAATCGGTGAGACTCAAGCAGTGGTGGATGAGTCACTTACTCACGACCAAGGCACCTGTACAAGAGCGCATGACTCTTTTTTGGCATAACCACTTCACCTCCGGTTTTGCAAAAGTTCAGCAACCCAAGATTATGTATGTGCAAAACCAGATGTTGCGCGACAACGCACTGGGTAGTTTTGCCGTAATGCTTCGCAAAATTGCGCGCGACCCGGCCATGCTAGTTTACCTGGATGGCTCACTTAACAAAAAAGGCAAACCGAACGAAAACTTTGCACGCGAGCTGCTGGAGCTGTTTACCTTAGGCCGGGGCCATTACACCGAGAACGACGTCAAAGCCGCTGCCATCACTTTTACAGGCTGGGGGGCGGACCGAAACAAAGGTACCTTCGTTTACAACTCAAAAGAGCACGAAGCGAAGCGCGTGAAATTCTTGGGCCAGTGGGTTGAAAATGGCGACCAAGTGTTAGATGTACTTCTAAAACATCACCGTACCGCTGAGTGTATCGCCGAAAAGTTTTGGTATGAGTTCGTTAGCTATCACACACCACCGAGAGCTGTCATCCGCGAATGGGGCAATGCCTTCCGCACCTCCAACTATCGGATTTCAACGCTTCTGAGAACTGTTCTGAGCAGTAATGAGTTTTGGGATGCCCGCAACCGCGGCAACCTGATTAAGTCTCCTGTTGACTTAGTCGTCGGTACCCTGCGCTCACTCCCCTACCCGAAGCCTGCGATTGCTGAGCTGGTACACATTAACCAACTGCTCGGACAGGATCTGTTCGACCCACCCAATGTAAAAGGCTGGGCGGGTGGAAAGCAGTGGATTGACACCCAAACACTGCTGGTCAGAAACTCATTGCTGACCCGCCTGACCCGCCACACCAAGCAGTCACCACACATAGAAAAAAGGTTGCCAAAAACCGAGGGTGAGGCGGTCGTTGACTGGCTATTACCTCGTCAACCTGTGCTGCCGCTCCCTGTGATCCCAGGTAAATTACGCCTGGTCAGGGCTTTGGTGCTTGATCCAACCTACCAATTAAAATAAACACTGACACGCCTGACAAGGAATCTTTTCAGCTATGAACCGTCGTGATTTCCTGCAATATGCAAGCCTGACATCATTAACGGGTTTAATGCCCACCGTGCTGGCTAATGACAAAACTTCTTCACGTAAACTCAGTCAATCGCTGCAACGCCCTGATCGCATCGTGCTAATGGTCGAGCTCAGGGGCGGCAATGACGGACTGAACACACTAGTCCCGTTTGAAGATGAGCTGTACTACAAACTAAGGCCGGAAATTGCGATTAAAAAGGCCATACCGCTAAAAGGTGACATGGGTATTAACCCTTACCTAAGATCACTTTTAAACCTTTGGAAAGAGGGCGACATGGCGTGGGTGCAAGGCGTGGGATACCCACAAGCGAGTCGCTCACACTTTCATTCTGCTGACATCTGGGAAAGTGGGAACCTCAGTGGTCACGGCGATGGCGGCTGGGTTTCTCAGGTATTCCGTGATGGTGACCGAAGTCTGAATGGCATCGTTTTAGGTGATAATAATCTCGGGCCAATGGCGGGTGAACGTGGCCGCTCCGTCGCCATGTTGAACTCAGAAGAGTTCTTACGTCAAACAAAATACCTCAATAAAAAAGCCTTCCGCGCAGATAGTGATGCGTTGAGCCATATGCTGAGTGTACAAAACCAGATTAATCTGGCCGCTAGTCTTTTAGAAGAAAAGCTGAAAAATGCGCGACCTTCTTCTGTGCGATTCCCAAATACCGCATTTGGCCGCCATTTGGAACAAGTAAACCGCATGATCATCAACGGTATGCACTTACCCGCCTATAAGGTGACCCTAGACGGCTTTGATACCCATGCCAATCAGCGCGATGTGCACAACAACCTGATGAACCACCTAAGCTCTGGACTTTCCGCTTTTGCGAAATCGATGAAGCATCACAAGCTTTGGAACAATATCTTAGTCGTCACCTATTCTGAGTTTGGCCGTCGTGTGCGAGAGAATGGCAGCTATGGGACTGACCACGGCTCAGGCTCGGTCAATATGGTTCTGGGCGGTGCGATTCGTGGCGGCCTGTACGGTAAAACGCCAAGCCTGAAAGAAGATGACCTAGTCAATGGTGACTTAGCTCACTCTATTGATTTCCGTGAGATCTATGCGACCATTGCACAACGTTGGTGGAAGCGCCCCAGCCCGTGGGGTCAGGCGCACAAGCCAGTTCCCTTTGTATAAGGTAAATCAGACTGAAGGGAGCGATGACCTCACCAAATATGAGTTCACGCCCTGAAGCTTTTGAGCAATTGAACACTGAAAAACAACAAGGCTGAAGCAAAGACAATAGACGGCCCTGCGGGTGCGTCCGTTGCATTGGACACCAGCACGCCAACAACCACCGAGACAACGCCCAATGACGCTGCAATCAATGCCATTTGCTCCGGTGTTTTGGCAAACAATCTCGCGGTAGATGCTGGGATAATCAGCAGTGCGGTAATCAACAATGCGCCCACCACCTGCATCGCACTTGCCACCAACAGCGCCACTAGCAGCACAAATGCCATATTCACCTGATTGACCTTAACACCTTCCACTGTTGCTAATTCCTCGTGAACCGTCAGTGCCAACAAAGGACGCCATAGCCACCACATGACCAATGCGACCAGCAGCAAGATAGCTACAATGTTGATCACATCCGGCCATGTCACTGTTAATACATCCCCAAATAACCAATCTTCCAGATTGACATTCTGTGCCCTCACAAAGCTCAGGGTAATCAAACCCAACGAAAGCCCACTGTGCGCTAGAATCCCCAATAGAGCATCATTACTCACCCGTCTCTGTCGCTGAAACAGGTATAAAATCAATCCGACAATTAAGGTAGAGACAACCACACCCACCATCAGCCCAATGTTGAGCAGCAAACCAATCGCCACACCCAGCAAAGCCGAGTGAGCCAACGTGTCACCAAAAAATGACATCCTTCGCCACACAACAAACACGCCTAATAAACCAGCGGTCGCCGCCACCAATGAGCCAGCAATCAAGGCGCGAATAATAAACTCATCCATGCTTCTCATCCTTACCATGATGGCACGCTTCACCGTGAGCATGTCCGGGAATCACATTCCCATGAACATCATGGTGATGATCGTGATGATGCGTATAAACGGCCAAACCTGAATTTGGAAGATCGCCAAATAAACGTTGATACTCTGGGTGGCGACTCACATCATCCGGCACACCATGACAACAAATATGCTGATTCAGGCAAATCACCTGATCTGTCTTTGCCATAACAAAATGCAGATCGTGCGACACCATAATCACCCCAAATCCATAACGCTGCCGCAACTGGGCAATATGTTCGTACAAACCACCCTGTCCCAATACATCAACGCCCTGTGCCGGCTCATCCAGCACTAATAAATCCGGCTTACGCAACACAGCTCTGGCCAGTAGTACTCGCTGAAACTCTCCCCCCGAAATCGACTGAATCGGGGAGTCGGCCAGGTACTCAACCGCCAGCTCAGCCAATGCACCTCTGGCATCACCTGCACCACCCAGCAACACAAAACGTAACACGGTTAACGGCATGGTGTTATCAATCTTCATTGACTGGGGCACATAGCCAATGCGTAGCCCTTCCCGCAGGCTCACTTCACCGGAATCCACTCGCTGCAACCCCAATAAAACACGCAGCAACGTCGATTTACCGGCACCATTAGGCCCGATAATAGTCAATACCTTTCCCGCCTCAACACGAAGGCTGACATCTTGCAATATTTGCCGCTTCCCGATGCTGAGGCTGACGTGTTTTAATACCGCCAATATCTTATTTGAGTCCGTCATAATGAAGCGCATTGTACCCTTTTTCGTCCTGATTGCAGCTCTTACAACACCTTTCGCACAGGCGACAGAAAAACCATTAATTTTATCTACGATTAAGCCTGTTCACATGCTGGTGAGTTCGATTGCAGGTGATACGGCGGAGAGCCAACAAATCGTGCCAGACTACGCCTCACCGCACCATTACAGTCTGAAACCTTCTGATATACGCCGCTTAAATCGGGCTGACCTGGTGTTTCGCATTGATCCAATGCTGGAATCTCAGCTCAATAAAAGCCTCAGCAATATTGATGCGGGTAAGTTGGTTGTACTGTCAAAGACCAAGGGGATGCAACTGTTGGATGCTGATCATGCGCACAATAATCACAGGCATAACGACAATGATCATCACGACGCTCACGATAAAGTGGACGCACAGGCTACAGACCACGAGACTGAACCGAAGGATTACCACCTCTGGTTAGATCCAGATAATGCCATTGTGATGGCCGAACATATTCGCGATGCATTGACTAAAGCCTTGCCAGAGCGCAAAAGCCAGCTGTCAGCCAATGCACAAGCTCTGATTGGAGCCATCAAACAAGCCGACCATGATATTGCTGAATCCTTAAAAGGCGTCACCAAGCAACCTTTTTTAGTCATGCATAATGCTTGGCAATACTTTACCCATCATTATCAACTTAACCAACTAGGAAGCATCACTCAGCAAGAAGGTTTAAGCGCCAGTGGGAAGTCCCTATCCAAAGCTCGTCAGCAAATCCGTGACTCTGGTGTGCGGTGCATTGTGAGCGAGGTGGGTGTAAAAACCAGAACACTGGCAGTGCTGACTGAAGACCTTGAGGTCAACACGACCGAGATTGATCCATTGGGACGGATGATTCCGGTGAGCGATCAGGCATATCCTGAGTTTCTTCGTTATACCGCAGAGCAATTATCTGGCTGCTTGAATGTGAATTGAAGGGGATGTAAATAATTCCAGCTTTTTTTGATACCAGTTTTTTGCGCCATCACCAAGGCGATGTATCCACCCAGTTATGAGACTTATGTTTGGAGTGAGCGAGATCAATTGCCGTAGCAAAGTAATAAGCCATTTCACAAACTCTGTATAGTAAGATATCATTTCTCTCTGTATAATAGGCTGTTAGCTTCAGTTCTCAACAATAGCGGAGTAATCAGGAATTGAGTTTACAATTGCTCGCATTAAAATTTGACCCACTAAGGAACTGGTTATTAAAAAGTATTCCAAGAGGTGTTTATCCAATCTATCGAATGTGGAAAAAAGAAAACCCAGAAGCCACAGAAAAAGAATTGGCTATTGCTCTGTTCAATAGAAGATTTAGCTTAAAACCTTGGCTGACCCCAAAACAAGAGCAGGCAAGGATAAAAAGTTACTTTGATGAAAAACCAGAACCTGAAAACCTAGTAGATATGTGTGTGGCAAGTGCAGTAATTGAATTTCAGGTTCCTTTGGAAAATAGAAAGACGTATAGATTCATTAAAGAAACAATCTCTGCTGAATTATTTAAACTAGGATACAGGTGGAAAAACTAAAGAGTTTATAATGGAAATAGACAATACACTACTTGCAGGAATAATGACCTCATTAGCTACATTGGTTGCTGCATTTATAACCATATCTTCAGTAAAGAAGGCAAATCAAAATCTTGAGGAAACTGATAAATACAGCATTTTCAACAAAACCTACACCATTTTAGTTAGGGAGTCAGACAATAACACTATTGTCATCAAGGATGGTTTTTCATGGGTTGCCTTTTTCTTTCACATATTTTGGTTGTTTTTTAGCAAGTTGTGGGAGGCGATTTTTACTTTACTAATAATATTTGGAGGGATCTTTGTTCACCTATATATTGTTGAAATAACAGCCAATATCGGACTTCTAAAATATTATGTAAAGTTTGTTGATTCTGCACCTCCTCTTTTTGTGCTACTACTTGGGACCTTCGGAAATGGATTGCTCATCAGGAAATACACCCATAGTTTCTGTCTCTTGGATAACAGAAATTATAAGGTTGTAGATTCAGTAGTGGCAACAACAAAAGCAAACGCTTTGTTAAAATACATGGAAAAATACAACAATGGTTAGTTATATATTCTCCGGATTAATATTCTATGCAATTTTTATAGGTGGGTTATGGTTCGGGGCATCTCTTGACGGAACTATAGGTAGTATTTTAGTCTGGATTTTCTTTTCTCTATCAAGTTTTATGGTTCTTAGAATATATGGTTTTATTAGAGAATTTCTTATCATCCAGTTGGGACGATGTAATGAAGTAGATCAAGATTATATCGACGAACAAATGAGGCTGTATGAAGAAAGTAAAAAAGAAAATTCTTAAAAAACTAATCGGGTAAGGACTGGTTTCTAGCCAGCCCTCCCCACAACACCCCGCATGCGGGTCCGCACGGGGCGTTTCATCAGCCGTTAGGGTAACGGCACTTT
>PDWI01001723.1_pt1 | contig 34045 bp, 31 predicted proteins | sample 1430891 | NCBI WGS metagenome assembly PDWI01 (sample SAMN01162508, study PRJNA174530) | Oral metagenome, whole genome shotgun sequencing project. | biome: Marine environment; feature: Marine mammal; material: Swab sample of the gingival sulcus; isolation source: swab sample of gingival sulcus... | reverse complement strand
TAATACTTTATAGACATAATACTTTATAGACATAATACTTTATAGACATAATACTTTATAGACATAATACTTTATAGACATAATACTTTATAGACATAAGACTTCATAGACTCCCCAACCATAAAGCAAAAAGCTGCAAAGACTTCCAGACCTTACGACTTCCCGACCTTCCCGACCTTCCCGACCTCTCGACCTACAAATAACAGGTAAAATCTTGTATAAAATTGAAAAATAATGTATACTAATTATGGTATGAAAGATAATTATGAAGAAATAAAAGAAGAAGTTCTGGAAGTCTTCAAGACAATTTTAAATGAGTCAATGGCTTTGGATGCTTGTGGAATTCAAGGGAAATTAAGGGCTATGATCCTGGCAGATCAGGAGTTTGTCACCAAAGCCCGGGCAATCAGAGCGAAAGCCTATATAAAGGAAATACAGAAAATAAATAAGTTGGAGGAAAAGGCTGCATCTCTCTCTGAAGATGAGTTTGACGTGAGGGCCGGTAAAGCAGGTTCTGATAAAAAATATGACAAAGAAAGTATTACTTTACAGCACCGCCTGACCGAAGCCAGACGTAACCTCCTCTCCATTTCCTCTGAAGACCAAAATGAAGAGCAGAATGCTCTTAATATCTTTTTTATTCCCTTGTCGGCCGAGGAGTTTCGGGCGATGGAGCAGACTGAAATTAATGAAGGCACAGGCGATGGGATGAGTGCCCTTCAGGAGGCAACAACAGAAAATCCTCTTGGAAGTGCAAAGGGTGAAGAAGAAATACTGGCAAGAAAGGAAGATTTACCGCTCTACTCTGAGGATGCAGAGGGTAATATCATCGAGATATAGGATTTTATGGTGATTTTAGCGTATATTTTAATGATTTTCGGCGGTTTTCTTTCCCTGCTTTTGTGGTATGTGGCGTTTAAACTTTTGGAGATTTTATAGGTGATTAAGCAAAAAAAGCTTTTAAAGCATCAAAATATGTTCCTCCAGGCACCGTTTCTCTTCCCTGACAAACGTTTTCACTTTCTGGTGTGCGGTTATGGGGCTGGAAAGTCCTCCTCAATGGCTACAGCGGTTGAGTATGCCATTTCCCTGGTTAACGGCCTTCATGATAAGGAAAATCACGGGCCACGCCTGATGCTTGCAGGAAAGAGCATAGACCACCTTTTAAAGACGACATTCAAGTATATAGAGGAAGACTTAAAGAATACAGGGACGGCATACCGTTTTGATTCCAAACAGAATATTTTGTATGTCGGGAATGTGATGGTGATTCTCATGAGCCTTGCGGTGCCGGAGAAGATTGCAGGGTATGATGTTTGGGCTGCCTTTCTGGATGAGGTTGACGACCTTGGAAGGAAGGTATCAGCGGATGAATTGACCTTTGAGGCGGTAAAGGCTGCAAATGAGCGTGTACGGCAGTCGATTGTCGGGATGAGAGCGCCTTTTGTGGCGATGGCTTCTACAAGTCAGGGAACCAAGGGGCTCTATCGGGTGTATAACTCTTTTAAGAAGAACGGAACCGGTTTTTCCCTGATTCACGGCTCATCGGTTGATAATCCGTATGTGGATAAGACGTGGTTGGCTTCACTTTTTGAGATGTATACTCCTTTAGAACAGCAGGTCTTTATTCACGGAAAGTTTATCCAGCTGCAACAGGGCCAGGTTTTTCCTGCTCACGACTGGAAGATACACCAGCTTCCGCATGATATGTATGAAGAGGTGCAGAAGAAAGGAGATACTGTCTACATCGGAATGGACTTTAATACCGGCTATAATAGAGGATGCGCCTTTGTTTTTAGAAACGGGATTGTCTATGCTATAAAGAGGTATGAGTTCCCAGACCCCTCAGATGCTCCGAAGGTCTTCCGCTATGACTTTCCAAAAAGTAAGATAATCTACATTCCAGATACCACAGCTAAGGATAAGCTGCTTCATTTTGTCCGGGAGCTTTACAAGTTTAAGATTTTTACATCTATTCGGCGCTCCAATCCTCTGGTTGAGGATACGGTTTTCCTTGTAAATAAGCTGCTTTATACCAAAAGGCTCTTCTTCTGTCCGATGGCCAAAGAGACTGAGGAAGCAGTTGCCGGGTTTGCAAGGGATGATAATAACCAGATCCCAAAGGGAAAAACACCTTCAGATTATGCACATGACGTTGACGGGGTAAGATATGTGGCATATTATTTAGCTGCAACAAAAGTGGAGCTTATAGACATTCAACGGGTAACCATCGGACGGCATCTGGAAGAGAAGAAGGATGAAGAGAAGATGCAGAAAGTTATTAATGAGGGTGGAGGATTCACGCAAATTACCCCTGCAGGATATGTATAGGCTCTCCTTCCTTTACCCCCTCCCCTATGTAATCAGAGAGGTTAAAAATGAAATGGTATGAACATATAAGTCGTATTCTTGATTCCTCAGACTCTTCAGTCTATAGAGATGCAAACGGCAAGACGCATATTAGAAGTCAGTCATTCACGCCGATTTCCATGCGGGACCAGAAGGAAATCACTGACATCATGGTAAACGAAGAAAAGAAAGTCTACCGCAGGATGTATAAAAAGGTTAGAAGCCTTCAGGATGTCAAAGACGACTCTAATGCCATGGCATCAAGGATCATCGACGCATTTGTCCCGCGCTATGGGGGAACTTCTCTTTCTGGAGAGCCAGGCGGGATTTCTAACTCCCGATGGAATATTGGGAATGTGGAAGACCCGGCAATGTATAATAATGTATTGGCCAATGTGTATATCAACCCGCAGGAAGCATACTCGCTCTACTCCCAGAAGGGGATAATTGAAAATATTATTAAAAAGAAAAGCCAGAGTATCCTCTTAAATGGGATGAGTATCAATAACCCGCACTTTTCACCCAGGCAGAAGGATACACTTAAAGAAGCAGCGCTCAAGCATTCCCTGACGAATGTGATTGCAGATGCAATACGGGATTCCCTCTGCTATGGAGGCTCGCTTCTCTTTCCGCATTTTAAGAATGACAGCCCGGCTTCTTACGTGTTTAATGTCGAAAAGCTCTTAAAGTATGGGATTTTAAAGAAAGATTCAATTTCATACTTTACGACCTTGGACCGCTATAATACCGTCCATTTTCCTTCCTGGAACCCAACCATGCAGGATTTTACTGCGCCGGAGAAGTTTTTTATTCCTTTCCTGGGAAGCGATGTGGCCTCGGCTAGGAGCGCGCGGGTTATCACAGCACCGCAGACCGGGTATTGGGGAGTGCTCTCTACCCTGGGATGGGGATTAAGTGACTTTACCGGGTGGATCGGGGCTTATTTTAACTACGCAAACGTCATGCAGGCGATTCCAACCATGATCCAGCAAATGAGTATGCTGGTAAGGACATTCCAGACAGACGGAACGCTGGTTGCCGAAGGGGAAGCAATGCTGCAGATGGCAAGTGAGCTTGACACAATAAAAGTACGCCAGACCTCGCCCAATAACCCGATTAATATGGATATTGTCGGAGATCTGAAGGCAATCGAGCGAAACTTCAAAGAAGTCACAGAACTCACCCGTCTTATCCGGCAAGACCTCTCAGCCAAGGCAGGTGTCCCGGAAGAATTACTCTTTTCCTCTGAGCAGAAAGCCTTCTCCTCTGGGGCGAACGCTGACTCTGCCTGGCAGAAGCAGCTGGAGAACACACGGTATATCCACCTGGATGTGGCAAGGCAGATGCGGAATCTTATTAAGATATTCGTCATTGACTCTCTGGGCTCAGATGATGAGGTCTTAAAACTCCTGCCCTATACCACCGTGCAGTTTGACAATCCGAAAATTACTAACGCCGAGCAGAAAAGTAATGTGGTCGCAAAGCTCACTAAGGGGTTTTTCGATATGGTGGCTTCAGGTGTGCCAATGGATAAAGCATTAGAGATTTCCATGCAACTTTCAGATAATGAGTTTGTAATCTCCAATGACATCATGAGCGCACTGAAGGAAAGACAGAAAGAAAAAGATAAAATGGAGAAAGAACGGCATGAAATGGAAATGAAAAATCAAAAGGCTTCCCAGAACCCTGCATTCGGGCAGGCAGGGGCGGATAAGTCTTTAAATAAGGAGGGTAATGGACACTCTTATGAAGATCCTCTGGAGCAGAAAGAGCATGAGGTTATTAAATCGGGCGGTCGCAAACTCCAGAAGAAAGCGAAACAAGAAAACAAAATGGTGTGAAAGAATGGGAATGTTTAATATTAATGAGCTTTTAGTCCTCATACAGCGTAAAAAATCATCATACGATTTTAAAAATGATCCTTCCAGACCGGATAGTTTCCAGAATAACTGGAAGAATAATACACAAGATACACTCAAATTGATGTACAAACGGCAGTTTATCTTCTCCTGCCCTGCCCAGACAGTGGCAAACTACTGTTTTGGGAAAATGAAACCAAGGACAGGAGAGAAGGACAGCGATACAGTTTCAACCGGGGTTTTCACCCTGCGCTGCTTCGCAGACCCTCGCAACTTTGAGGGGGATGTGCATGAGATTACAAGCTCCTATGATAACAACGGGGAAGTTATCAACCATAAAGCTATGCAGGTTGATGATAACGGCTATCAGACAGGCAGGTGGCTCATTCATAACCGTTACAGCAAACGGCTTGGAAGAGATACCAATTTTGGATGGTCTGCCGGGTGTTTTGTGTTAAGCTCTCCTGATCTTGAAGAGTTCGGGCGAGTTTTAAGGGATTACGGTGTTAAAGAGGGGGATCTGATTCGCGGGCTGGTCAGAGAAATTGATGATGTCGGCTGGCCCCTGTAATAGCTTTTTCTCTGTTGACAAACAACATAGAGAATGTATTATATAATAAGTACCTAAGCTGAGGAATAAATCAATGGCAGCAAAAAGTCAGTCAAAGACTCAAGATCGTCACCCGGCCATAGGGGTCAAGAACGCAATACTGGCCCGCTCTGGTGTGTATGAGTATAGCTACGATGAGATGCTGCGCCGGGGAATTATTCCCAAAGTCAAGAAAGACTACTACAAAGAATACCGGCCGCCGGAAGTTCTTATCCGTAACAAAGATAAGTTTGCTTTCTCTGTGGTGACAAAAGAGCATACGGCTCTGGAGACAACACCGGAGAACTTTCGAAAGCAGGCCAGCGGGACGGTCGGAGATTCTATTGAGGTAGTGACTCTGGATGATGGGAATGTCGGACTTCAAGGGAAGATTGCCTTCTATACTCAGGATGTTGCATCTTACTTTGATAGCGGAGTGAAGGAAACCAGTGCAGACTACCGCTCTGTGGTCAAGCCTTCAGATGACCCCTCTTATGATTTTGTATTAGAGGACATTGTTTCTGTAAACGGACTTGCTATTACCCAGCGTGGCCGCGGTGGCAGCACAGTAAGAGTTTTAGATTCTATGAAAAATAAAAAGGAGTTTTCTATTATGAGTAAGAAACGCGGAGGAATCTTGGCAAACTTTCTGGGTGTCAAGAAGTCGGGTGAAAAGTATTCGGCAAGTGTTTTCAAAACAATGAAAGAGCTTCGGTCTATTGATTCTCTTGAGGATAAAGAGAAAAAAGTCACCAAGTTGCTTGACCCTGTTCTTGCCCTGAAAGATGGGGAAGACAAGGAATATCTTGTTGGTGTGGTTCAGGACTGTCTGACTTATCCTGACGAGGTGGAAGAGAAGAAGGAAGAAGTTTCCAGGATCATTGACGGTCTGTATGAGAAATGTACCAAAGCTGAAGAAGAGGCTTCCAAGAAGCTCATCGCTTCTTTCGTCAAAGATGCCTTTGAGGATGAAAAGGAAGAAGAGAAGAAAGCCAAGAAGACCGAAGACGATGCTGACGAAGAGGACGAAAAGAAGGAAGAGAAAGAAGAGGATAAATCCAAGAAGACCGAAGACTCCAAGAGTTTTGGAGAAGCAGACATCGAGAAGATGATCGAAAAAGCCATCAGCCGCTCTCAGGATTCTGTGAGCAAGATGGTTGATGAAGCTGTGAAAAAAGCTCTGGGTATTGATGAGGAGCCGAAAAAGGAAGACAAAAAGAAAAGAGCCTTGGACTCCATACTGAATATGCCCGAACTGGAAGATAGCAAGAGCTTTCTTCTGAGTAATGCTTTCGGCGAGTAAGGGGGTAAGGTAGTATGTCGTTTAATAAAAGCGCTCCTTTAACAGTAGGAGGCACAAACGTCTGGAAGGGTACAAATAAAACCAATGGTTTTTGTATGCGTTCAGCTGATGGAAGAATTCCGGCAACAAAACAGTCGTTTTTGAATCTTTATCCTTCTGATCATTCTTCCTGCGCTGTGCTGGATGGGACAATCCCCTTCGGAACAGGTCTTTTCAGGGATTCTGCAACGTTCGCAAACGGCAGCTTTGGTCCGGGGCGTCTTTATGTCCGGGCAGCCAATATTGCTGATACTGCGATATTTGCAGGTATTTTGGAGTTCAATCAGGGCATGGCAACCGGGCATCCGATTGACCCGATTGGCCTGAAGAATTATATGAAGGGTGAGATTATCTCTTCTGGCTATGTAGGCTATAAGAGCTTCATGCCTCCCGGGGATCGGATGACCGCGCGGGCTAACTATGCTGCGTGGCTTAATGAACCCGAAGATCCTTCTCTGAACGCGCCGACGCATCGTCATTTGTATAGTGACATCTGTGACCGTATCAACGGTGATGCTCCGCAGCTTGTTGGTCTTATGATTGACAGGGAAACCGGATTTCCTTTCTGTGCCATGATGAATCCGGCTAATACGCCGTATTCTTCTGTTGAGGATATTCTGGTTGGGTTCGCAGAAGTCTATGAGCCGGAGAATGAGACAATTTATTTCAAACTGGATCCTTTCTGTGACAAGATGGTTCAGCCTGTTTAAGGGGGTAGGATAGTATGGCATATAATAAAAGCGCACCGCTGAGAGTTGGCGGTGAAAACGTATGGAAGGGCCAGGACAGAACCAACGGTTTTGTCATGCGCTCTGTGGATGGGAGGGTTCCTGCCTTAAAGGAATCTTTTACGAATATCATCCCTCATTTTACTGATGCCGATCCTGTCGGGCCTGTGGCTCCTTTCGGTTGCGGTCTTTGGCGGGATGCAAGGGATCAGCGCACCGAACGCGGTACTGTTTATGTGGATTCAGGCGGTACGGGCTCTGGGGACTCGGTTTTTGCAGGTATTCTGGAGTTTAACCAGGGAATCACTACCGGTCACCCTGTTGCCAATGTGGGACTTCAGGCTTACATGAAGGGTGAGGTTGTCATTAGCGGACTTGTTGGGTATAAGAGTTTTATGCCTCAAGGAGACCTTGTGACCTCCATGAACAACTATGCTGCTTGGCTTGCAGACCCGCACAATCCTACTCTGGATCTGGCAACACACCGGATGACTTATCAGGAAGTACTTACTGAGATGGATGCAGGCGGTGTTGAGTATCTGGGCTTGGGTATTCATAGCGCAACCGGATTTCCTCATCCCCTGCTTCTGCGCAAGACTGCCGGTGTTTCTTACAATGCCTCCCCTACGGATTTCTATCTGGTCGGTTTGGCTGAGGTTTTCGAGCCTGAGAATGAAACAATCTATTTCCGTCTGGATAGATTCGTTGTTGATAGTTTTGTTGAAGTTTAAGGGTAGACCCTTAGATAAAAGAAGGAGTAATTTTTATGGAAAACAAATCTTTTTTGAATGGGGCGCAGGCTTTTGAGAAGTTCACCGAGAAGGCAGAACAGGCTCTCATTGACCGCTACCCTAATATCGTTGATGGTGGAAGTATCAACTCCATCAGCATAGGGCGCAACACAGACAGTGGTGTCGGCGCTCGGGGTGGCTATCGTGTAAGAGGCAATGCCGCAACTATGCGGGATGCTCTGATGGTGGACATTCCTGCCAAGACTCTTGGTCAGGAAATGCTGGCCAACCCCGAAGCAAAAATGCAGACCTTTATTGCCCGGGCTGAGGATTCTGTTGCTGAGACGGCAGCTGCAGCAGTCACACAGCTCATGCAGACTGGTATGGACCGGCAGGAAGCTCATAAGAGAGTCAATGATTCTATCAAGAGTTACGGATATTTTGACATCAAGACCAAACAGCTTGTGGCTGAACGGGTTCTTGACCGTGTAAATGACAGTGTTCTTTCTGGTCTGGAAACTCCCTTCTGGGATATCGCCCAGATTCGCAAGGTTTTTAAACAGCCTTTCCTGCGTGGTTATGCTGACGGCCTTGTTTCCTCTGTTGGTGTTCCGAATATGTGGGCTGATTTGGTTCAGATTTTCACTGAAACCTTTGAAGGCTACGCACGGCTGACCAACGTAGCACGGACTACCGGGCAGATGAACACCTCTGTTGGTGTGAAAAACCGTACCGGAACCATGCTTTCGGAAATTGTCAACCTTGTGATTGACTATGAAGCACCCGCTCCGAATGAGCAGGTTATCGGTGGCATGGAAGGCAACTGGCTGACCAACGCTGTTATCGGCGACCGGGACGTTTATGCCAACCTGATGCTCGAACAGCTGGCGAACATGCTTTATTACTTTGGTGATACAAGTGCCAACTTTGAGGGTCTGGAACAGATTGCCACCAGGGACGGTAATGTAAGTCAGTATCCTGCAGACCAGGCAGCTGCCGACCTGTGGGCTAATGACGGTAACATTCTGCCACCTCCTTCTGGTACTGTTAATGAGACTGTCGGTGCCGACATTCTTCTGAAACTTTCCCATGTAATTGCCGATGCAATGGAAGAAATGTACTTCCTGCCGACCCGCGTTGCAGTCCGTGTTTCACCGATTACCTATAAAGTTCTCAAGTTCTCAATGATGAGCAAGATTTACAACCAGCGTTCTCCCATGTCTATTATGGGCGATGTGTTTGAAAGCGGTGGTAAACTGGTCGGTACTATGGCTTCTAAGGCTGGTGAAGGTCTGTGGAGTTCATTTGAAATCGTACCTGACCCCATGCTGATGCCGAATACTCCGTTTAACAACAACTCATTCGACATCACCTACATTACTTTCCCTGAGATTCAGAGCGCAATGGAGGACACCAATATTACTGACCTCATTATGGCTCCGACTCCCATCCGCAGAATGATTCTTCCTTCTGCTCCTGGCTACAGGGATGGTGTTGTTCGTACTTCTCTCAAGCGTATCGGTAGCCTTCTGGTTCCTGTTGCTGGAGTGGTTCATAAGATTGAAGGACTCGGTTATAACGAGTTCTGATAAACAGGTGGCCCGCAATTTTGCGGGCTGCCTTAAAGACAAGATGGAGGAAATAAATGTCTAAATACATTGAGTGTCGTCATTCAGCCCTGGTTGGTTGCAAAGACAGTACTGGAGCAGTGCATAAGTTTTACCCTAAGCGTGTGAATAATTATACCGGTGAGCAGCATCATAACGGCTTTACGGAAATTACTGATGAGCTGTATGAGGATTTGAGTAAGAACAGCCGTGTTTTTATCTTTTTCGAGAAAAACAAGAAGTTGATTGTTCATGACGAGCTTCCTGCAAATCTCCAAGATCCGGCCTATCGCCTTCTGAGTAGTGAACGGCAGTTGAAGGAACTTTCTTCCAAGATGGGAGATCTGGTTTCCGAAAATGCCAAACTCAAGAGTCTTCTGGAGAAGAACGGCATTTCTATCTCTGGTGAAGAGAAAAAGAAGCCTGTCAAGAAGCAGACGAAGAAAAAAGAAACTGTAAAGAAAGAAGAAGTCAAAGAAGAGTCTTCTCCTGAAGAAGGGAAAGAGGAATGACAGGTAGGTTCTCATGATTCCAGTATTTGTCGATGGCGTACCGCTTCGCATAACAATTCATGACTTTCGCAAGCATCACGGGGAACACTTCCCGGATCTTCTGGATGCATCAAAAGATGGGTTCCTCGAAAGCGTCATTGAAGATACATACACGATGTGGCACGGCATAAATACTTTATGGAACCTGCTTGATGAACAGCAATATTTCGACAAGACCAGGCTGTGTTTCCGCCTGCTGACTTGTTGGTATATTGCTGATCAATATCCCAAGTACGTCCGAGGTATACCGTCGATGGGGGGTATGGATTTACGGAGAAAGAAAATTGGCAGTGTTGATATTACTTTCGGGGATAATGGTGTTAATGATCTTGACTCGCTTTCATACCTGAAAAGTAACCCTTTTGGGCGCAAAGCGCTGGCGATGATCAAGAACAACATCAAACGGCGGTTCCTTCGGTCGCAAAACTTTATTTATTAGGAAGTTAATATGGAATATAAGAAGTGGTTCCGGGTGAGAAAAGCTGTGGCTATAAATGGCCAGGTTTACCGGATTGGAATATGCTATGCTGTCAATGCTGTCAATAAGGATGGTGTAAGCCAGCTTGTTGGGCAGGGATTAGCAGAAGTGTTTGATAAGGAAGTGCGCATTGTTTCCGGGAAGGCTTATGATGTGACTTCCCAAGAGTTGGTGACAAGTAAGAGCGTCCAGAGGCGCCATAAGATCCAGGCTGATAAGAAAATTGTGGAAACCCGCAATGTACCCAAATCCATTCCTGGCGTTAAAGGGGATCTGAAAGTGATTACCACTCCTTTAAGCCGTGAAGAAGCCAGGCAGCAGAAGGAAGAAATCCAAAAATCTTCCCTGCCGGAGGACATGAAAATTGAGCTTGGTAAAGATGAAGAGCCGAAGAAAGAAAAGAAGAGCAAGAAGTCAAAAGTAAAAGAAGTGAAGGAAGAGAAGAAGGAAGAAGCGAAAGAAGATAAAGTGAGTTTCTAATGAGTGTGTATGGTGAACATCTTGCATTTTTCCCTGAACTGATGGAAGAGTATAATCTTTTCACACTTTCCCAGTCAGTGAGTGGGGACTACGGTCTCCGAGAAGATTATATGACCATTACCGGTTATTTTACCCGGAATAAGAAGGAACTTGCAGGATTTCCAGACAGCACATTTGATATGGCGCAGGACGCGTACTTGTATACCTATACCCAACTAAGCGCCGGAATTGTTTCCTCCGGCGTTTATGTTGAGGTAAATAATGAGATTTACAAGTTTGTATATGCAGAAGTCTACTCTAACGAAGGCGGTTTTTCTGAGTACCGTATGAGGCGTCTGGAAGGACCGACTGACCAGAATACGAAAGTTGATGAAGGCGGAATCTCCGCTGACTTCTAAGGGGGTAAGTGATGCTAGCAAAATACTTACCCAAAATAGCAAATCCGACAGCACATGAGCTTCTTTTTGCCCAAGGGACAAAACTCGCAGACCTTATGAATGTTCCAGATAGCGGGGATACTGGAATGGAAGAAGAGAATCTGGACTTCCTGATGGATATGAGCAATCGGAAGTTTACCCGTCGTCTTGGCTTTGAGAAAAAGCTCACTACCTTGGATGAAAAAAGCGGTAAAGAGTTTGAGGAAGATTACCAGATTACTTACCGGTTTACTCATGCAATCCGCAAAAATCCTAATTACTACGGCATATCCGGCTGGTCCTGCAGGATGCTTTATGAGTTTCTCTGTGAGAATTACAATGAGGGTGTTTACTTTGTGGACACCTACTTTGATGAGATCTTCCCGCATACTTCCCTGTATCAGGACTACCGGAACTTGAGAGGCAGGGTTGAAAATGCTCTTCGGGAAAAGGTTCGGGAAAGTCAGGGTGTACTTCGTGATAAGATGGGGCGCTTTGCCTCCCTTTCTACAAGAGAGTTAAAGCAACAGGTTCTTTTCATTGGAGGTGAGAAGCTCTCATTTAAAGAGTGGGCTACCCCTGTAATTAAAGCTCAGGCCCGGGAGCTTTCCAATAATATCCGTCTTGATATCATTGACAGGTTATCGACTGGTCAAATACGATTAAGTAAAAATGCGCTTTCCCCTGTAACCATCGAACAGAGACAGGAGAAAGGAATCTACAGCGATGCTGTTTTTTATGCAACCGGTGAGATGATTGAGAATATCAAGATATATGTGCGCTTAGATTCAAAGGAGAAAAAATGAGTGAGTTGGCTATCAGGGGAGTGACTTTTCGCAGCGTTCGGGATGCTCTTGTGTCTGCTTTCTTTTCTCCCAAGACAAAAGAAGATTTCCAGAGGTTTTCAAAGTTTGTGGTGCCGATGCAGCATAATATTGATAACCCTATAAAGGCAGATACACAGGATACCTGGATACAATACTGGATTAATTCTGATGACTCTCTGACCCAGGACTACAAGCAGGGGGATTTCGATGTAACAGCGAAAGTTGCCTCTGTGACTTTGCGGTTTTTGGGCAGGCGGGCGGAGGTCTGGGCGAAGACACTTCATCACTTGACAAAGCGTAAGTCGTATAGTACCGTTTTTACATATTACTGTAATGGTAATCTACTTGAAAAAGTAAGCCCTATTACTGTGCAGAATGTTGATTATTTTGGTGTTGGTAATACAACAAAGGCGTTCACAGTTATGATTAAAATACAATATGATGAAATACTTGACTTCTCTGACGGAAATAAGGGCACGGATATTCTTGAATATGTTAATATTGCAGAGGGGGAGATGAAAGAATAATGCCAAATCTAAATTATGTCGGGTCTTTAGCCCAAGAGAGGATTCAGATGAAGTCAACCACAGATGTGGTTGTCAATACTTCAACTGATATATTTAATTCGGTTAGTGTCTATATCCCGTCCAGCTTTGCAATAGACAACATTGTGGATTGGGATGATTCACTTGTCACTCCTGAGAAGCCTGCGGTTATTACTGTGGATGTCACCAACTTCACCAAAATAATGAAAGGTGCGCTGCTGACTCAGTGGTTGCCTGCTTTCCGGCAGGAAACCAACTTTGAGCTGACAATGTATCTGATTGTTTTCCAGCATACAGCCGGTGATGTTGGTAACTGGACTATCAATGACGACTCGATTGTCTATTCACCGCTGAAGAAGGCTTTCGACGCACTCTACTCCTTCTCTTACCTGAAGGTGCTTTTCTATCCTGCTTATGACGGAAAGGACATTTCGTTCGTTCCGATTTCCCAGCGGTTTGCCACGATGGGCGTGACTCTTACCAAGAACACCCCGGATGAGACAATTTCCGCCGGTACTTATGTTGTGAATGACCTGAACAACAATTACACCATGACCCTGGCAGGAGATCTGACACTGGTTGCAGATGGTACTCCTTCGGCAAACCAGACTTGTACAGGCAACATTGTTTCCCCTGTTGTGGGATTCGATCCCGGAACCATGAAGGCCAATGAGTTCTTTAATGGTCTGGATGTTCCTGACTATGTGATGGCTGAGATTGTCAGTGTTACCAACAATTACAGCTCCAGCGCTCCCAATGAGATGGAGATTCGTCTCTTTATTGCAACTGCGGTGGTAATTAGCGAAGGTTCCTATAAAGTGACCATGAACTCCGGTACTTCCAAGCGGTATGTTCTGCCTATCGCTGCCGAATTAACTGTGAACAATGGTGACTCTGTAACCTATAACCTCCGCGCACGCGATGAGGGTCAGGAAACAGCGTTTGCCCCCGGGGATACCATTCCTGCCAATGAGTTTGCACCGAATCTGCCAGACGGCCTGCAGCTGAATGTTGTTTCAGTTGTCAATCCTCCGCAGGTTCCTACTCCTGTGAATGTGGCTTCTGAGGTCTTTGACCTTGCCCTGGCGCTCTCTGAGCTTTGCCGGAACAGTATTTCTCTTTCCTGGATGATGCACATTGTGAAGATCAACTACACTGACCTTCGCGAGCCGGATTCCAATGACGAATGCTGGATACGTTATGCCACCCGGGCGGAACAGCTTGAGGCGTATAACGGCCTGACCAATACTGACCGTAAGAAGTTCTTCTGGGGATGTCTTTACAAACAGAGTTGTATCAACACCACTATATTTGCACACTCTGAAGAGGATTACATCATCGCTGATGTTCTGGGCGCGTGGTTTGCACAGAAAAACACCAGTGGTACGTATATCGGAAATAAACTTTCCCTGCTCCGGCTCTCTGGTACCCGGATTAAACCTCTGGGATGGCCGAGTTGGTTGGACAGCTCCATAAATGAGAATGATGCTGATGGACATCAGCAGCTTCGCGACATGAACGTTGGCTTCCTGCAGACCATCGCTGATGACACTCCGCAGGAATGTGAGCTTTCCATGTGCCGCGGTGTGGGTGATATTGACAAGGGTATTCCGATGTCAATGCAGATGATTGGTAAGTACGTTGACTACACCTGTTCAATGGACATTGCCAAGATGATTACTGACAAGGGTACACTTACCGATCCGGTTATGACAGATGAAGATGCTTACAAGCGGATTCAGGCAACTGTTATGAACAACCTTTCCAAGTTCGCTGGAACCAACGGAAGGATTACCGGAATTACCATGATGTTCCCCTCATTCGATAAAGCAAAGGTTTCCAAGACGGCAATTTCGGCTGCAAGTGCCTGGAAAGCATGGTATAAGGACGATCTGGACACAGTTCAGGTTTCTGGTGGCATTATTGCTGAATAAAGGAGAGATATATGTACGCAAATAACAGATCAGGCAGTGCGCCACCGAGCAGGTTCAGGACAGCAGGAGGTAACGTTTACACCTTTGCACATCCTTTCCTGACCGGCCAGCTTTCTGCCGGTGCGACTCCCGGAAATCCGGTAGTCAGTAGTTTGAATGAGGTTGACATTTCCCGGTGTCTGAAACTCAATGATACCTTCTTCAATGCTTCCCCGACGCAGGATAATGCGTTCCAGGAAGTGTTGGTTGACGGAAGTGTTATCACCGTAACCAATCACCTGATGGCAGGTCGGGCAACCATACAGGTAGTGCCGACTACAGGACTTGTGCGGGATGGAGATCTGACAGCCATTGCACCGTTTATTGTTTCCAGCAAGGATGACGTGGGCGGTGTTTTGACCCGTAAGCGGTTTGTTAATGGTGTGGCGCTGACCCGTATTTACTACGGAACATCGTTCACCAACTTCCCGCATGACATCGATGCTGGTAACGCGGTACCCACCTACACCATCATCATTGCCTACGCTGGCTGGGTTGAAGGTATTATGAAGGGTGTCGCCAGTGACAAGATGCTCTGGGCTGTGGGTAACGCTTACGGTCTGCAGGGTAACTTCGTACCGTTTGAGATTAACGGTGCTGGTATGAACGGTACGGATACTGCCGGACTCAACCAGTTTGACGAAGGATACTTTGATATTAACGATGCAGCAATCGGAAGCGAGCATGTCACACCTGTTGGTGAGACTATCAGAACACCGATTCCTGCGGGCTTTGATACTGGTAACAGGCCCTAATCACCCTCCTGATTATTGGTTAGGGTTTAACCTTTTATATTCCCTGCTGGCATGGTATACTGTCGGCAGGGTTTTTTATTAAAGGAGTGGACTTTTGGGGTTTTTAAGAAAAGATGATGTATTGGAACCTCAGCCGAAAAAGAGTCCTTTCCTGGTGCTTAATGCAGGGATTAAAGATGACATTGAGCAGGAGAGGATTTTAAGAGCTGATGTACAGCAGAACCGGATTGAGTTTGTGTTCCCGGAGGGGCTTGCAGAGGTAAGTTTGTTTGAGCAGTGTCGTGCGTATTGTGACTTGGATAATTTCGACAATATGTACGATGTGACCATGCAATTTCTTGCAGGTAAGCACATAATGATTTATCTTACCAATTATGATGGGAGTCGGGATTTAATCGGGGAGGCGCGGGTCGTCGATAAGTATCAGGATTTACGGATTATGCAGTGTATTGCAGACTATCCGATTATTGTGTACTGGCTTGTCGAGTTTGTATCCGCGATGATGTTAAAAAAATATCCCGTGCCTTTGAGCAAACCGCCAGTGACCACAAAGGCAAAGGGAAAAAAGAAGAAGAGGTCACGGAAGAAAGCGGAGGTGTGACGAGATATATCATTACCTCACGGTTCAAGAATCGTTCCCTTCTTTTCCTGCTCCATGACTTTTGCAGGAATGAACATCGGGAGCCAAAGAGTTGGGATGATGTGGCTGAGTACATCCTGTATATGGAGACTCGTAACGCGCTGCAGGATAAGGCGCTGGAGATAGAGAAGGCACAGCATGATTGAAGAAACTTCAAAGAGAATATCATACATCCAGATGCAGGTTAATAACGACCTCAAGGAAGTCAATGACTACTTTGATGCTATAGGTGTTAACCGGGCAGAGCTTCGGAAAGTAAAAGATAACTTAAAAAGCCTGCTGAAAAGACAGGTGGAAGAGATAAAGGGTATCCAGAAAAAGACAACTATTCTGGAAGCCAGAAAAGGTGTTGTTGCCAGCTATGATGTTTCACAGCTTCGCGGGCAGGGAAGAGTTCTCAATGAGGTTAATGAAGAGCTAAAAAGGCTCGGGGAAGGCATACGGGAAAGAGTCAATAGAGAAGCGAGCTTTGACCCTGATAACACTGTTGGTGCTGATGGACGGATTCTCAATGCTGAAGGGAAAGACATCACAGCCAGTGCAAAAGAGTTTCAGGAGAACTTGAGAAAACTCATTAATGTCAGAAGAGGCACGCGGACAGTCCGGACATTTACTCTTCCGGAAGATTTTGCCCTGCAGGGGAAAGACTTATCATCTTTCAAACGTGCCAGTGAACGCTACGGCGTTGAAGTTGGGATGAACTCCCAAGGCAGGCAAACTGTCTCCATGCGCACTGGCTCTCATATGCTTAATGACCAAGGAGAGCTTGTTGATGCTTTCGGTGAGTTGCTTCGTCGTGTTAATACAGGTAGGGACAGGGGCGTCAGTGAAGACCGCGCGAATAAATTACGAACTGATGAAGAGAATAAGATTATTGAACGCTCTATCAGAGAGCAGGCGAAAGTAACCTCTTACCTCGCACGCGCGGAAGGACCAGATGGGGAACTTGGACCGTACACCAATATGTCTGCTGCTGCGAAGAAGTATCGCGCGCAAAATATTGCAGACTCCCCTGAGTTTGCAGAGCGCATACGTGATCAGGTAGAGCGGGGATTTGTCAGTAAGAAGCTCAAAGAAAAGTATAAAAAAGAGATTGAAGCAGGAGATGAAGGTAAAGACGAAGATGAAAGAAAGCCCAATTTCCTGGGAGGCGGAACACGTAAAAATACCTTCGGCTATTCCCTGCGCTTGGGTATGGTAGCCTTCTTCATCGTCAACCGTCTGGTTCGTATTATGACTCAAATCAGTAAGGCTATCATTGGAGCCATGACGGCTAACGCCAAGTTCTTAGCCGGTGCCATTAATTCTGCCGGTAAATACGGTGTTACCAATAAAGACAGCATTTACTATGAGACAATCAAGAAGTACGGCGGTATTGCCAGCACGGATATGCTTGCAGACATTTCCTCTGCAATGGCTAACCCCGGGGAGGGAACCAAGAAGCTTATCAAAGGTGCTGTCTGGGCTGGCGCAAAGAGTCCGGTCTTTGGGGATGTAGTTTCCGATATTACCTCTACAATCCAGAGTGGTGATGCCTCTGCTGCTGAGATAAATGAGAAAATGATATTCCTGGCCTTCACAGAGGCTTTGCAGAGTTCCAAGCTTACAGGCGGTACGAACTTCAAAGATGCCTTACGGATGAACTTCAAGAGGATGGGGCTGAAAGGAAGTGATGAGATTCTCGCTGCCATCATGAAGTTCACAGAGAGGGATGTCCATAAAGCTGGTCTTGATCTTGGTGACCCCAATGCCTTTCTGAAGACAGAAGAAGGGAAAGCATTTTACGATAAATATGTGACGAATATGAAATCCTTTACCTCCCAGGATGAATGGGAGAGGATGTTCTTCACAGATCTTCAGACATGGTCACGGGCAGATATGTCCAAGATTATGGATAAGTCAGTAAGTGGTAATGCTGCAGCTGCAAGGGAAGAAGGTCTTCGGGAGTTTCAGAAAAGTATCGAGCGGTTAAAACATGCCTTCGGAAGTCTTGCTGATTTCATTTCAAATCCCAATTCTACCCTGAAGAGATCTCTTAATTGGCTCACCCTGGCCTTCCTTGATGCCGCAGCGTTATTCGGAAACAAGGAAGCTGCACAGAAGGCATCAATGATTCGCCAGGACATATCAGAGGATAATGCTACAGAGTCAGAGAAAGTCCAGAATTATATGAAGACCAATGAAGGTTTGATTTCTGGGCTTTTGGGTTCCGGGCAGGTGAGTAAAGAGTTTGCACAGAAGCTCTCAGATACAGAGTTCATGTCTCTTTCCGCAGAAGATTATATGAAAAAGAAGAAGCGGAAAGGTTTCATTGTGGTCGGGTCTGATAATACAATAAATGGCGAAGCTGTCGATTGGAATATGTATCGAGGCTTAAAGAAGGTTGTCTCTGATTCTCCTGCCACTCAAGGTGTTTATCGTGGCAAAGCTGCCTATCGTATGGAGCAGATGATTGAGATAAATGATATGATGGATAAAGAGAAAAATCGTATCCGAAACGATTCTACTCTGAATGACGCACAGAAAGCTAATGAGATTGAGAATCTAGTTGCTATTACAAATATGGTAGTAGGATTACGCAGTGAAGTGTTGGAGGGTGAGAACTATTTAAACACCAATAAAAACATTGGGATGCAGTATTTCAAAGCTAATTTGAATCGCGGTACCACAGAAACAAGTATCGGTGGAAAACAGGTACTTCCTATGACAGCATTGGCAGCAATGAGCAGGGAAGGTGCTGGGGACTCCTATGTGGTGCCGGGTATCCTGAACGCCACAAACAAAGAAAACTTCAACGGGACTGGAACATACACCGATTCTCAGGCATTAACTAACCTTAACAGTTCTATCCACAGGACTTCACGTAATATAATAGGGGCTGAGAATTATGTTTATGACTTCCTTGGCAAGAAATACGGCACAAATTTCACACGCAAGAATGTTCAATTCGAGCTGGAAATGGCAAATGAGCTTATCAGGATTCCGGTCGAGTTTGAGCTGAAAGACGATAAGGGGAATATCAAAACCCATAACACAGTTATCCTGATGGGTACCCAGGTTGCCCACGAAGCTGCAGTCGTAGATCCAGACAGGTAGGAGATAAATATATGTTTACAGGTTTTGTGAACGGTGGTACGCCGATTGAAGAACAGAAAAGAGGTATGCCCAGCTCTCCTTCTGTAGTTGATAACTCCAAGAATCCGGTCATTATTCGTTCAATAATGAATATGCGTAGGGATGAGCTTGCTTTCTGGAATGGGATGACATGCTTTTACAACAGGTGGTGGGTCGCGGAAACCGACCGCATTACCCTGCCATTTGCCCTGTTCCATATTAATAAGTATTCTGAGACGCAGAATGTCGAGGTATCAAATAAGAGAATCCTCATGTACGAACCACCGGAAGTGAAACAGAAGATGGAGAATAATCAGGGTATTATGCAGACTATAACGGACAATGTGGTTGTCCAGCCACGTGAATATCAGATGGAAATTACAGTACCCTTCATGCCTTATGGACGAAGTATAAAAGAAGCTGTGAAAATCTCACAGGAGACATTAAACTCTTTTATCAATATCACCTCTGACACTCCCGGGGTTGAGGGCGGTCTGAGTGCTTCTGGTGTTCAGTTTATTACCCAGCAGCTTGACCGGGTATTCGGGTATGCCAATGTGGCCAATAATGCTGTTGCAAATCAGGAGAGTTTGATTTCCGGTAATGCAGAAGCTGTCTCTGGTGAGAACAGGATGGTGAATAAAAACTCCATCGACGCAATGATTGAAAGTGGTCGTGTCATTGCTTTCAAAAACTGGACAGGCATGGATATCAAGTATGTCTTGATTACAAATAAGATTTCAGAGAAAAGAGGAAATGAAGATGACGTATGGCGGATGACTCTTACCCTCAAAGAGCTTCCAGTCCTTTCCCTGACACCCGTTCAGGGGGAGGTTAAGCCGTTAAAGAGGACATGGGTAAAACAGACAACAAATGATTTTGGTGCTATACTGGGATTACCCAAGCTCGGGGAGGATCTGGTTTATCTCCAGGAAGGAGAAGATAAAGAATGATTGAGTTGAGGTTAAGAGTTGACCAATTTGAAAATGGACATTTTGAGTACCGTTATGGTGATAAAATTGCTGTATTTGAGATTATTAATGAAGATTTTAGTGCGCGTAGCGAAATTGGAATCATTAATAAGATACTTATTACGGTGTACAATCAGGATGATTCTGGGACAGTCCTGAAAGCAAAGAATGTCCAGCTTCAGTCCAGCGTTATAGGACTTGGTAATAATGTCGTCGGTGTACGCTCTGACAATGCTGCCCTCCGGGGGAAAATACTTTCCAAGGATAATATTGATCAGTGTGTAATACTTCTTTATGAATAAGAGTGAGTGATGGCGTATAAAGGTGAAATAATAAAAGATCACAGGCTTACAGATTTGGATCAGTATGCACTGTTTGATCGCATAATCAATATCAAGTTTATCAGGAAGAAGGGAGATCATTTTGTAATCCGCAGTGACTATGAGGTAGTTGAAGATTCTAACGGGCAGCCCTATTTCCGTGTGATGAAGCAAAAGCCCTCAATCAATGTGGAATATGAACAGCTTGCAAACTCTACAAGCATCAATGTGTCAATCCGCATTCATAACCTACATTTTACAAACATGGGGCAGGATGATAATATCATGTCCAACGCCGGAAATCCGATAGTCAAGGCTATCGTACAGATGGGGTACCGCAGTCAATTCCCTGATTGGACTTCCGGCGTGCTGGCTTCTGACAGTGAAGAAGACAAGAAGAATCGGCTTGAGATGTTTTACAACATGGAAGACGTCCAGATTAAGGGAGCCAAGAGTGTCCTTGATACAGGTAGTCAGATTGTCGTGACGTGTCTGGATTCCTTTTATGAATCTCTTCCCCCTGACAGTGTACTCTACATCGACGGGATTGTCGGCTCTCATGATTACGGCCTTCGCTGGCAGGAGAAAGGAAGAGACTTATACACTTATTTCAATGACTCTTCTAACTATCCAGAAGACAGAGACTACACACCCATCGAGAAACTTCTCTTTCTGGTTATCACGCGGAGGTTTGTTGCACCAACCTGCATATATCGCTTTGAAGATTCCCGTAACGAAAGTTCTGAAGATAATGGGGAAATCGTTCAAAAATTATCGATTCGAGACTACACCACGGAGGATGGATTTCTCTCTGAAAAGGATCAGGAGGGAAAGGGAGAAGATAAAAGGTGGTTTGATATTAAACTGGATGGAGAGGGCTTCATGCCGATTGAGGATGCCTTGAACATTGGTGTTCCTTGTGTGGTCAGTGAGAAACTTAAAACCAAAAGCCGAGAGAATAGGCTTTCCATGTACAACCCTGACGGGAATTATTACTCTAATGAAGATGCATGCAAGATTCCAAAGATTGCACCGCAGAAGCATATTCAGGAACAGATGATAATGGTCACGCAAGTTTTTCCTTCTGTCCGCTTTACTGTCCGGCCGGATGGCCTGATTTATGTGTATGACAAAGAGGAGAGCATTGGGGAATTAAATGAACAGGCTGGGTTTAAGAGAGCTATGAGGCAGACCAAACCCCGTACTCTTCCTGCTGTGTATGATATCAAGTTTGATACTTTCCGAATAATCCGCGCTCCCTTTGTTTCGTTTATTGCACCGCTTCAGAAGGTCTGCTTCAGTGCAAAATATTTCATAGGGAGTTTCATTGGATTCTATTATCAACCAGAAGGAGAGGATGCCTGGTTTCAGGTAATTTTTAATAAGGTAAGTTTTTCAACTGTTGAAGATAACAACGAAATGGTGTTATCATGTGTTGACACAAGTAAACCCGCTGAAGAGGAAAGTGAAGAAGAAAGCGAAGACGAAAAGGCTAAAGAGAAACAGAAAGAGAGGAAGCTAAAATGGAAAAAAGTTCAAATAGCTGCACCTTCAATCAGCGGGGAATATTCCAAAGATACAATATGTGCATCAAGCTGGTATGAAGTTGCAGAGCGTATTGCCTTGAATAGGGCTATGAAAGGCGCCTTTGGTTTTTACCCTGCAGATTCTACAGAAGAACCTCCTGCTGTGGATTTCCTGAAAGAATTGGCTTCAAAGAATAAGTCTTTTATAAACAGCGTTTTGGACGATACGGGAGAAGAGGGTGCTGATAATACTCTTTATGGGGAAGAGGGGATTAAGTTGTGTGCCTTACATGTCGGTGATGAAATAGAGATCCCTTATGTTGAGGAATAAAGCTGATGTCTGATAAAACATTAACAAATATTTTTGATGAATCCAAGAAGCATGGAGGTGCTGCGAGCCTGCTGAATAAAATGAGCTGGGTCCGTGACATTCCGTTCGTCAGCTATGGATTTATCACCCAGATTATTGATAAAAACAATGTAGTTGTAAAGCCTGTGGTACAGAAGGGAGCCAATCTTGTAGAGGAGGAGGTGAGCGTCACCCTTCTCTCCCTGTCGAGCAACCTGTATGAGCTTAACATCAGGCCCAGAAAGAACGGGCTGGTTCTTCTTTTGTCTATGGATAAATACCATCCGCAGATGTTCGACAATCTTTTGATGAGAAAAACACTCCGTGAGGAGATGGGCGAGGAAGGAGAGAAACTCTACTCTGAAAGCGGTGTTATCAAGGAAGATGATGAGGCAGGATACTCTTCTAATTCTTTGGTCGGTATTCTCCTGACAACCATAAAGACTGCTGCAATGGTTCAGAGAAACATCTTCACTCTGGAAGATAAAGCCATTGATGAAGAAATTAGCTATGCTCTGACAGCCAGAAAACACTACGCTGGCTTTAGCTCTGAGTTCCCGAAAGGCAGTTCCAAGGTTTCCATCTCTGTTGGGGAAGGCAGGGAGACTGACATCTCTACTTCTGCAAAGACGACCCTGCGGGCAGGGATGAAAAAGTCTTCCGGTGGTAGTTTTGAGAGCAGTGGGAAGGAAGCTCCTATTGATATAAAGCTCGGGGAGAAAGCGAAAATCTCATTGGAGAGTGAAGGTGAGATTGAAATGAAGTTCAAGAAAGCCCAGCTTATCGAAGGTGATGATACTTTTACTATTAAGGTAAAGGGAGATATTACATTTGAGTCTACAAGCGGGATTACACTCAAAGCTCCAGGTTCAAACATCTGGCAACCGAGTTGTATTCCCAACTGTCTTTTCACTGGCGCTCCGCATGGTGGTCAGGCAGGTGGAATTACAGGGCTGAAGGGGTCTTAATCTATGGCAATGGACGCACAGGGAATGGCAAATGCAATTAAGGATGCAATGGACAATGAGGTCCAGGCTCTTAATGGTGATATGTCAAAGGCTTCTTCCTCTGCTTTTGCCAGTGCTTTTGATAACGCGTTAAAAACATACATCGAGGATAACTGTGAGATAACATACTCTTGGGTTGGTGTCTCCCCTCCTCCAGGCAGCACACCAGACCCTGTGACAACTTTCAAGGCGACTGTTTCCTATCCAACTTTTCAGATAGGAAACCCGCCGGATTTCCCGGGCTGGTGCATCCTGCTTCAGGCTGCAATACTCACAGCGGTCATTACACCAGAGCCGACAACCCCGCCTTTCACTCTGGGGCAACTGGCGTTTCTTCTGAATACTCCTTTGGTTATGACTCAGAGCGGTGAGGCTGAAGACTATGTGAAAGCATTAGAGGATGTGTGTTCTCAGATTATTACGTGGATGAAGACTCTTTTGAATGTCATTCCTGTCCCTGGGTTTCACGGCCCGTATAATGCAAGCCCCGGGGCAATTATGACCAAAATCGAATGATAAGATTGCTTGGGGCTTTCTTATTTGATATAATGGAGGTGTTATGAGTGATTTCCAGATATTTGAATATGATATAGAGCCTGTATCCACAATCGAGGATGAGACAGCCAAGCTGGTAGACATCTTTGACCGTCTTATTTCTCCGATGCGAATCTGGCGTAATAATAATAACAAAGTATTTCTTATCTTCAAATCCATCGCAGCAGGTGTTAATAACCTTCGTAATTCTGTTCTGGCGCTCAAGTACCGTTTTGACCCGCGCTATTGTTCTGATGATGATCTTGAAAGTGCAATGCGTATTGTCGGGGAGAAGCGCATTGGAGCCAAGAAATCCATTGCCCGGGTGGTAATACAAAATACTGATAGTGCAAATCAGCAGACTCTTCTTTCTGGAGATTATGTTTTTACCAGTGAAGCCGGTGAACTCTTTCAGGGAGAAGTACTTCTTGATACGACGTTCAACCCGGAGGAAATCAAGGTTCTGCTTTTTACTTCTGAGAACACAGGAAAGCATTTAATCCCTGTTGAGGTACCGACTCTTGCTGTCAGTCGTGTGGATGGTGCTTCAATTCTCCCTGAGTTTTCTTTCAAGGGATTAGAAAACTCTGGATCTTTGGGGCATGAGGAAGAATCCAATTACGATCTTCGACTGCGTATCCTGCAGGACACTACCCGGCAGGATGCTTTAAAGGAACTGGAGACCGCACTCAAATCCCTGCCTTCAATTTTTGAGTGTAATATCGTCTTTAATCCGACAGTTAATAATCAGGAAGTACTCAACGGCATCACCCTGCTTCCAAAGGAGCTTTTAATAATTGTCAATGGGTCTGTGGGGTATGACTTTGCAGAGACTGTCTGCTCTCGGACAATTTACAATACCCACATGGTCCAGCCGGAGTATGTTGTCAACTATAACAATCCCCTCTTTATCGGCGGTACTCATCCTGTTTATTACATGCCCTTCGAGCGTAAGCCCTTCTATTTGACAATTCATTACAAGTACGACCCGATTAAAGTTGATTTACCCATTGTGGAAGCAACCTTCACCGAGGCTCTGCAGAAATATCAGTATACATCTCAGTACATTGAGGACATTAACGAGCCCAGACTTTACAAGGATCTCAGCACAGTCTTTATTGAGGGCGCACGTCTGCACAAGATTTACATTCAGTCCAGTGCGGATCCGAATGTTCCCTCTGTGGCCAGCGTTCCATTCGCTCGCTATCAGCTGCCACAGTTAAGCGGGATTACTTTTATCCCTGAAGAGATTGGAGGGTAATAGATGGGCTGGCGCAATTTTCCTCCTGCAGGAATCAATGACCTTTTAAATCCTCCTCCTGAAGTCGCAAGGCTTATTCCCTACATGGATGCCTGGCAATTCATCTACGAGGTTTTAAAAGAGTTTGCAAAAGCCATCCCTCACCAGCCTCCTATTCACAGAAGGCCGGTGTACGGTTATATCCGTGCGATTGCATCAGGTGAACAGGTTCCTATTCCTCTGGGTCATGTAGGGTATGATGCGTTAAACAAGCAGGTTCTTATCAGCACGAATAAAGAATCTGGATGGAGACAACAGGAGATGTTTATCCCTGTTCATGTGTGTATCCCTCTGATTGTCCGTCTTTTGTCGATGGTTCCCTTTAACATTCAGCAGGAGATTGGAGGAGGAATCCAGAGTGCAAGCGGGGAGAATATCTCTGGTACGGATGCCACACCGACCAATCAGCAGCTTGTCGTCTGGCTTTTCAGTAAAGTCCGTTATGAGGCTGCAAAGCTCGGGATTAACATCCCGGAACTTAATGGTGCCTATTCGACAGGAAGTACGCTTACCGATGATATTAAAATACTCCCTCACGGAGTTGATTTCCTTTTAAATAACATCCCGACGATTGACTTTCTGCAGCTGGTGTACGAGGCTGTTATGGAAATCATCGAAGCCATACCGCACCATCCTCCCAGAGCTGAGTTCCCTCTGGTCACAGGAGGAGTGCGCATTAAGATCATGTACACCTTGGAGGATAAAGACACCGGAGCTTTGGTGTATGACTCAACTGAGATGCCTCCTTTAAACATGATGTATGGAAAAGAGCTAAAGATTTATTATGTTGCCAGTGATAAAGAAGGCGTCATTCAAAAGGATCTTCTTTTTTCCCAGACTTTCAATCGAAGCCGTGCTGTCCTGAAAGCTGTGGAGACTGCACCTGATGGTACTCCTGACCCCTTTATTGTCGAAGATCGGGAGGTCACAAGGTCAGGAATTGATGAAACTTTTCATATGAAAATCCTCCGTAATTCTCAGCCCGGCTGGACAGAATACGAATATGATGATGAAGGGAATGTAACAAACACTATCCTTCATCCACAGGAGTTTTATTTCTCCTGTGATTTTAATATGATTCCTATGGGAATGGTTAATTATACTATCCCCGGTTCCATTCTTACCCCTGGTACTATGCGGGATGTTTTCTACATACCTGCGACATTAATGAACGTCGGGCCTAATGGAATGCTTCATTTAAGCCGTGAGTGCATTATTCCCGGCCTTTCTCCTGATGTAGAGGCAACAGTCCATGAGATTATGGATCCTGGGTATTTGAATATGAACCCCAAGATTGGGGAAAGTGCAGGAAGAAGAGCTAAGTTTATGGTTCGGCTCATGAATAATGGAACAGATGATGTAGTCATCCCGCCTTCTGTTTTCTACAATGGTGCGCCTTTTACAGTCAATGGCCTTCCTGCGCGCTTTGACTCTACCGTCGGGGAGGTCACACTTTCTGCACCCTCGAAAAGTTATACCGTCTCAATGGTCGCCGATGATGACCCGTTTTATCCCGGTGAGAACGATGGCTCTCTTAGCGGGAAGTTAGAGTATGTGAAAATGCAGTATGCGCTCTCCATTAAGCCAGAGCAGACACTTCTCCGATGGTTTGATAATATTGAGCTTGCAGGAGAAAACTTTAGCGTTTCTTTCCTGAATCATCAGCTGGAGCCTGCCCAGAGAAGGTATCTGACGGCAAGGAGCAGGGTAAAGTTTGCCTCCATTGCTCAAGAGTACTTAACTGACAGCACTCCTGTGCAGATGCCTCATGGGGAATTAAACCTTGTTAATATTTACTATGATGCCTCAAGGCAGGCTGTGACGATTGAAAACACTGACGGCGGGGAGGTCACACTCAAGACAAGCGCGTGTATATGGTTTATGCTGTCCATGATACTCATGGTTCCTTTGGATATTATGTAAGGAGGGAAAATTGACTTATCCAGAAGCAATTGCAAAAGTTCAAGCTGTTATTGACACTCTACAAAGTGACCCGAATCTCAATTCTCCCTACAACCAGACCCAATCCGGCAGCTTTTTCATCTGTATGCTCAATGAGGTTTTAAGCTCTATCGATCCTTCTTTCCCCCTGATTGCAGGGCTTGGCCCGGATTTCCCCGTTCCCCCTCCTCTTGCCGGAGCGCCTCCCCTTCCTTCTGTTCCGAAGGTTGTCAAGCCTGCTCTTCCTTTTGATACAGGAAGATTAAGGTTGTGGTAAGGAGGTTTTCGTGAAGCTGCCATCTCGGTTTTTCCGTGGAGAATTAAACGGAAACCTGCTTTATCATATTGTGACGTTCCTCAATTATTACCTTCTGGAAGAAGGTTTCATCTGGGAGATTATTTACAATAAAATCTTCCAGTGGAAACTCCCGGGAGATTCCATCCTTGGTTATATTATCAGGGAAGAGGATATTTTTAATATCGGCCGTGTTGCAGGGGTAAATCAGATCCGTGGTGATTTCTTAGGGAATATCGGCTCTATCTGGTTTACTGGCAGCAAGATAGTCGATGGTATACAGAGGAGTGAGCGCGGGTTTGTGGATATGAACTTTGAGGCTTTCATGTTCCATCATGTAGGGCCTACGGACTCCTATCCAAATGATGATTATGCGCATCCGATTAGCACGTTTGCATCTCTTGATGAGAGGATGACATATGTACCCAAGGAAGAAGGCGTTGTCCCTCTTGGGTATATTTATGATGGTGAGGATGCCTTCGAGCCGGACGGCACACTTATTCCTTCTGCTATTCACACAAATCCTCCCCCTGCTGGGCAGGCGTACATTGAGTTTTTCGGTCTCACATATCTTTATTTTGAAGAGAAGCTCCTGATGAACCTGCCTTTAAGCACGGATGTTTTTAAGCTACTCTTTGAGACCTTGCAGTATATCCGGCGCTATGGACCGAGCGTTGAGAGCTTCATGACCATCACAGAGCTTCTGTGCGTGGAATATGTTTATGATATTGATTTTGTGACCAAACCGATGTATTATCAAGTAGAGTATTCCCTGAATGAAAGTTTCGACATCCTGCACAGGGAAAGGCGGTACACAGTCTGGAAAAATGTCTGTGCATATAAGTTCAAGTATATACATTTAGTAAATAGGGCGTAGCTATGGCAGATTATACAAATACATACAATAAGTTATTGGCGACATTCCAGGCTCTGATTGATGGAAGGGCAATGGTCCAGAAGTTCTCATACACCGATATGGCGCTGCAGAATGCAAATAACAATGTGGATCTCAATCAGAACCTCTTTGGTGTATCGACTTATCAGTATTCCAATGAGCAGAATATCCCTTTAAGAGAAAACACAAACACTGATAACGTCGTGCTGGAAAAAGGTATTCGCGCGCAAGGCGCCAGTATTACCCGGGAGTTCCAGAATCATTTCATTGGAAGGCTTTCATTCAACGTGAACCTGATTGCCTACAAGCTGGTAGAGCTTCTGGACTTGGTAAACACCGTTTATCTTTTCACTGCCGGCACATACGATCCGAATAAGCCCTATGATGTTGGGGATCTGACATACGTTGTAGTCAGTAAGCAGGGAAAAGGTTATATCAAGCAGTATCAGTGTATTGCTGCCTGCCAGAATGTCCCACCGACAGATCCGAATAACTGGATTGAGCTTTATGACGATATTGCAAATCCTGTTCTGACAGGCACGAGTGTTGATTTGGATGAGATTCGTAACAGCTCAGATTACGTGATTCCATGTGCTGCTGATATGAGTAACGTCACAGGTCTTCCCTCTGCAAATGTTCCTGCAAATAGTAACATTCGCATTGTAACAAAAAACATCGGGACGATTGCAGATCCGAATATCACGCATCAGGAGATTTTCTTTCAGGAGGATATGAGGCGTTTTGAGAGAACTTTCACTTATCCTGCTTTGGGAGATCCGATTACTGTTCTTACTGACTGGAAGCTCACAACCGACGTATCAGACACCAACATTCAAGGATTTTTCGATCAGCTAGTCTTTGACATCCCGAACGCAGGAGCGCAGAAAGGACACCTTCTGGCTATTATTCCAGATTAAAAAGAGGTAAATTGTGGATTTTAAAGTAACCAATAAAGAGACAATCCAGCAATTTGTGAACGGCCGTTATTATAAGGCGGACCAGATTACCTCTGATACATTTGAGCTTTTCCCTGTATTCGGCGACATCAAAGGAAATGTCAATCCGAACGGGGAATATATTATTGATACAGTCATAATTAATGACCCGGTTGCAGAGAAATTGGACCGGGCTGTTTTTGCTTTAACAAAGCAAAGAGGCCAAGATCCACTGGATAAAGATGATGGTGTTCAGTGGAGTCAATATGCTCTTGGAGAAATACCTGATGCTGTACTTCTCAAACAGGTAACAGAAGCTGTCCAGCAGGAGGGACATGGGGTTGTCTGCGAGGTCAGTGGTCAGGAAGATGGAAAAGTGGATTTTACGATAAAAATTGTATAGGAGAAAAATATGGCAAGGACAATAGATCTTGGAGTTGTGGTTCCCGAAGTAACCGTTGAGGAAAACTTACCAGACTCCTATAAATTAAGAATTGAAGACAGGTATGACAGCATAGTCACACCGAACTTAAAGGGTGATACAAAAGAACTCTCTGAAGGACTGAACAATCTTCTCCTGTATGAGTATGAAGCCGGTGTGTCTCCTGAAAACAGGGAATGGAAGGATGTCTGCTACTCGGAAAGTCTGGGACTCTTGGCTGCCGTAGCCGCGGACGGTTCAAGTAAAAGCATCATGACTTCAATTGATGGTATTACTTGGGCAAGCCAGACGACTCCTACCGGCTTTAACGGAAACGGCATCTGTTTTGCTAATAATATTTTCGTTGCCGTCGGCAACGGAGTTGTAACTTCCCCTGACGGTGCGGTATGGACCTCCCAGACACCTGCAGAGGATAATAACTGGCAGAGTATCTGCTATGGGAATGGCCAGTTTGTAGCCATTTCAGAAGATGGTACCAACCGCGTAATGACTTCCCCTGACGGTGTAACATGGACAGGAAGAATAATTGACGCGAATACCTGGCGGGATATTGTTTACGCGCCGGATAAAAATCTTTTCGTCACTGTTGCTTCTGCTGGGACAAACCTTGTTGCCACATCTTCTGACGGTGTGAACTGGGCGACCCACACAGAGCCGGAGGCAATTGAATGGAACTCTGTGACTTACTCTGAAAGCAGCGGATTCTTCGTCGCTGTTTCAGGGAATGGTACCAACCGCGTGATGACTTCTCCTGACGGGGTTGTCTGGGCATTAAACATTGCCTCTTCTGAATCTACTTGGCAGGGGATTACCTACTCCCGGGATGCTGGGCTTTTCATCGCTGTAGCTTCAGGGGGAAGCGGGGATGAGAGATGTATGAGTTCACTTGATGGTGTCTCATGGGTGGACTTTCCTCTTCTCTCTTCTGCCTATAACAGTGTTGTTTACCTTAAATCCAGCCGGGCTTTCGTGGTTGTCGGGAATAATACCGTAATGGTTATCAGAACCACCAAAGGGCAGGTGCAGAATAACACAGAGAACAAACTTGACAGGGAAGAGCAGGATCTACTGGTTGACCGTATGGGCGGTTATCAGATGTCAAAAGACTGGCAGCTTATAGAACCGATTGTTTCTGGTTTAGGTGTGACGGCTATCGGTGAGGCTGTAATCTTCGTAGAAAAATATAAAAAGTTTTTTGCCTTATCTCGTAATTTTTCAGGAAACACTGAAGTACTTTTTACCTCTGAGGATGGTCTTAATTGGGTTGTCAGTTCAATGCTACCCGGTGGAACTGGTTATTGGAAAGATATATGTTATGCGGCGGACAAGAATCTTCTTGTTGCAGTATCTAACGCTGAGACAAGGCGTATCATAACATCGAATGATGGTAAAAACTGGGTTGAAAGGACAGCACCAGAGCAGAATGAGTGGTGTTCTATCTGTTATGCTGAAGATAAAAGTCTTTTTGTCGCTGTCTCTACTAACGGTACAAATCGCTTAATGACTTCTTCAGATGGTATAAGTTGGATTGCACGGACTGTTGATAGTCAGTCATGGAGATCAGTATGCTACGCTGAAGATAAAAGTCTTTTCGTCGCTGTTTCCTGTAGTGGTACAGACCGTGTGATGACCTCTGCTGATGGTATAACTTGGGTAAATCATCTAGCTGCAGAACAAAATTGCTGGGGAGATATTTGCTATGCAGAAGATAAAGGTCTTTTTGTCGCTATATCCTATAATGGTGCCAATCGGGTAATGACCTCCTCTGACGGTATAAACTGGTCAGCACACTTAATGCCTGGGGATCATTTTTGGGATAAAATAATTTACGCTGAGGATCTTGGACTTTTTATTGCTGTTGCAAGGTCAAACCCTTTGCACCAAATAGCTATTGTAACATCCACAGATGGCATAACATGGTCGTATGAAGATAATTTACCACTGGATCTTAATAACTCTTTGCGCAATATTTGTTACGCGCCAAGTATCCGTACATTTTTGGCGATAGCAAGCAATGCTGCTACACCAGGTATAATCAAAAGAGACGCAGTCAAACAGGTTGAAGATAATAAGAATAATATCAATCTTGGTTTTCGCGCTTTAGGACGCTTGGGTGTCAACTCCTGGGCAACAGGAAGAAATAACGGAATAAGTAACTTAATCGGTATGTGCTATGCTGAGGATAAAGAGCTTCTTGTTGCTGTAGGCAGTACTGGTGGTGTTGTTGGTGCAATTATTACATCTAAAGACGGTATTGAGTGGGGTTATCAGCACTTAACAGGGCAAGGTGCATGGGGTAGTATTTGTTACGCACAGCCTTTTGGGTATTTTGTAGCTGTTGGGATAGCTGGGCCAAATAGGGTCATAAAATCCAGTGATGGTGAAAATTGGACAAAGTATCAAAGTACAGAGCAAAATATTTGGAACGATGTTTGCTATGCAGAAAACCAAAATCTTTTTGTCGCAGTAGCCCAAACAGGTACAAATCGGGTAATGACTTCCACTAACGGTGAGAATTGGACAGCCCATGCAGCCGCAGAGCAAAATAATTGGAGATCTGTTTGCTATGCGGAGGATAAATATCTTTTCGTTGCCGTTGCTCATAATGGCTCAAACAGAATTATGACTTCTCCTGATGGTGCAAACTGGACAGCGCATGCAGCTCCAGAGCAAAACAGATGGGTATCTGTGTGCTACGCAGAAGACCTTGGACTTTTTGTTGCTGTTGCTCTTGATGGCTCAAATAGAATTATGACTTCTCCTGATGGTGTGAACTGGACACTTTGTGTGACAACAATACAAGAGCCTTGGATAGCTGTGCATTATTCAAAGAGTGTAGGACTTTTCGTAGCAGTTGCTAATAATGCTAGTAATTATGATATTATGACATCCACAGACGGGATAAGCTGGCGTGCTTTAAAAACTGGATATAATGATTACTGGAATTGTGTATGCTGTTTGGAAGATAAATATAGTTTTAGTATAGTTGGTAACGGTACAAACAAGTTTGCAGCCACACCGCAACTTTTCTAATACAGGAGGAAAAAAGTGTTATGCCGAAAAAAGTGTTATTCATCATTCTGGCGGTCATCTTATCTGGCTGTGTTCATGATAAGTATATTGACACTTCTGGTGATACCGACGCAGCAGAGTCACAGTCAGAGCATATCGACGGAGCCTCAGAACTCACAGATGAGTCAATCAGCCAGAATACAGAGCTTGGAGAAAGCATTGAATCAAGTTCTGGGGCAGTTGCGCAAAGCGCAGAAGCTGTTGAAGAAGTCTCAGCAGGAGTCGACGGAGCTATCGAAGCAGCTACAAATATCGAGAGCTTCCTTGCAGAAATCCAAACAATCATTGACTATTGCGAAGAACAACTTGCAGGACTCCAAGAAGATAATAGCCAAGCAGAAGACCAATCTCCTCCTGCTCCAGAAGGAGAATGAAACTCTACAAGCATTAAATGAGGAAATTACTTCAAAAATAAAAGAGCTTTCAGCAAACCTGGTTGAATCCAGCGGGGAAGTTGACTCTCTGAAACTCAAAATCAGATCAACTCAGTTGCACCTTGTTATTCTATATATTATACTTGTAATACTGGTGCTGATTATCATTTTCAAGAGTCAGCTCGCACAGGTTATTAAGAAGTTCATCATATAAATAATTAAAAACAGGGGGATAGTATGTATACAAAAAGGTTGCAGATGTTTGAAGGCGACACAGCGACTATCCCTGTTAAAGTCCATCCGGGCTTTATTGGCGGTAAGCTCACCTTTCTTCTGCAATTTAATGAGCAGTACGGACTGGTTAAAACGATTGACATCGAAGAGGAGGAATGCACAATCCTTCTCAATCCTTACGACACCCAAGGCCGTAAGGGTGAGTACACATACGAAATCCGAGTTGAAAAAGAGTACGACATTCAAGTCATCCAGCAGGGAAGAATCCAGATCAAAGACAGTATCCAGTATCCTTATCTGGACCCGGTGAATGAGGAAGGAATCTTTTATCCCAGGGATCATGTCATCCCTGCTACAAAGGGTGAGGATGGAAAGTCAGCCTATCAGATAGCAGTTGAAGAAGGATTTCACGGAAATAAAGAAGGATGGCTTAATTCTCTTAAAGGCGAAAAAGGAGAGCGTGGTCCACAGGGGCCACAAGGACCGCAAGGAATCCCGGGGCCTGCTGGTCCTGCCGGCGGACCTCAAGGGCCTCCGGGGCCTCCCGGGCCTCCAGGCTCCCCGGGTGGTCCTCCCGGGCCTGCCGGTCCCAGAGGATTAACCGGGCCAGAGGGGCCTACTGGACCAATCGGACCTGCAGGAGATTCAGCCTACAGGGTAGCTGTGAATAACGGATTTACCGGAACTCAAGCGCAGTGGCTCTCTTCCCTGCAAGGACCGCCCGGACCTCAAGGACTTCAAGGTTCTCAAGGTGTCCAAGGTATTCAAGGTCCAAAAGGTGACAAGGGTGATAAGGGTGATGATGGTGCTATCGGACCGCAGGGGCCGGAAGGACCAATCGGCCTCACCGGCGCCCAAGGTGTTAC
>PDWI01002769.1_pt1 | contig 34047 bp, 34 predicted proteins | sample 1430891 | NCBI WGS metagenome assembly PDWI01 (sample SAMN01162508, study PRJNA174530) | Oral metagenome, whole genome shotgun sequencing project. | biome: Marine environment; feature: Marine mammal; material: Swab sample of the gingival sulcus; isolation source: swab sample of gingival sulcus... | reverse complement strand
GCTCACAATATTTCGGATGAAATCATACAAACCATACTTGATCAGATTATGGGTACGGCGATTAACTATTGGGGACTGGGAAAAACGCCTCCCACATTAACACCCGAAGGATAATGAGGACTGCTTTTTACTTCCCAGAAAGTTGAGTAACATATTTTTAACTCAACTTTCGGACTTTATAAAACGTATATTTTTCATATAATAACAGATAGATACGAATTAAAAGCGACTAAAAGTACAATTCAAAAATGAGAAAGAATCAAGCCGTTAAATAAATTAACTAATTGAATTTAAATGATTTTAAATCAACACCGAAAGTTGAGTATGTTAGATGTGTATTCATTTATGACAACCTATTGGTTTTAACAGAAAATAGAATAGAATGAAGAATCACCGATAGGGTGCGGAATGTAAGGGATAATACGGGAAATTCAAAAATATCGTTTAAAGAAAAAAATGTTTAAACCAGGTGTTTTGCCGGACAAGCGGTTGTCAGATCCAGAAACGGTTTTGTCAAAGCTTGAATGAACCCACCTGAAAAGTGCTTAAATGGCCGTAAATCGGCACATTAAGGGGAGGAGTGCGCCTGTATATGGCTTCCTAAAGTTACGACTCACGAGATTTGTGTATAGTGAATCTAAAAAGTTTTTTGTTTTATGGGTTCCAATCCATGATCCTGACGAGTACGGATAAGAAAGGTCAGCATAATCTGTCCAATTTCATGGCCGGATGTTCCATCACCCGGTTCCAGATCTCTTTGATCTGTGTTGCCGCAGGGCTGTCACCATGGGCTTCCATGATGGATTTGCCCTGGATCATGGCTTTTGTGAATGCCGGGTCAAAGGGAATTTTTCCCATAAATGCCATGTTACGTTTTTCGGCAATATCTTCAATGGCCTGGGCCTGATCCGGATTTAAATCGTATTTATTGATGCAGACCATAGTGGGTATTTTAAAATGGGCTGCCAGTTGGGCCACACGTTCCATATCATGGATACCTGAAACCGTGGGCTCTGTGACAATGAGTACTGCGTTGGAATGTCCGATGGCGGCAATCACCGGACACCCTATGCCCGGAGGGCCGTCCGTGAGCAGGATCCCAATGTGGTCTGCCAATACCCGTTTTCTGGCCTCTTCCCTGACCAGGGCCACTAACCGGCCTGAATTTTCTTCGGCAATGCCTAACCGAGCATGAATCATCTCCCCGAACCGGGTCGTCGAAGCAAACCATTGTCCGCAGATTTTTTCCTCAAATGCAATGGCCGATTCGGGACAAAGATCTGCGCAAACCCCACAGCCTTCGCACTCCAGGCCATCAATATGAAAGATCCCTTCGCCTTCCACCGCTTGAACGGCATCAAATCTGCAAAGATCCATACACTGGCCGCAGCCGGTACAGGCGTCAGGGATGATTTCTGCCTCATAGCCGCCTGCAAAATCATGGGTTTCATGGACATTCGGGTCCATAATCAGGTGCAGGTCTGCTGCATCCACGTCTGCGTCACACAGCATCATATTTTCTGCAAGACTTGCAAATGCTGATGTTAAACTGGTTTTCCCGGTTCCGCCTTTGCCGCTTAAAATAACAAGTTCTTTCATCAGGCAACCCCTTTCCGGTTTACGATTGCTTCAATGGATCTGTACAGACCCTTGAATCTGTCTTTGTATTCGGGCAGAGCCTGGACAAGCAGCTCACCCTTTGAGTACGCGGAAGCAATGTCTCTGTCAAAGGGAATTTCAAGTAAAACCGGTATGTTTTTTTTTTGAGCATAGTGATTCACATCATCATTGCCAAGACCTGCCCGGTTGATCACAAGACCACAGGGAATGTCTAACAGCTTGACCGCGTCCACGGCCAGGGTCAGGTCATGGAGGCCAAAGGGTGTGGGCTCGGTGACGAGAAGCACAAAGTCCGTTCCTTTCATGGCGGAAATCACGGGACAGGAGGTGCCCGGCGGGGCATCTATGATGGTGAGCCCTTTTTTCCCTTCAAGCTGGCGAACCTGTTTGATGACCGGTGGCGCCATAACCTGGCCGATATCCAGAAGTCCCCGACCAAATGACGGGGTGTTGGGCAGATTCAGGCTGCCGGTTTCCACCGTGCCGATGAACCGGTCTGTTTCTGTGATCGCCTTTTCCGGGCATACAACCGTGCAGCCGCCGCAAGAGTGGCACAGTTCCGGAAAAGTAACCACGGTTTTGCCGGCCACGGCAATGGCGCCGTAGCGGCAGATATTCATACATTTTTTACAATAAGTGCAAAGCGTTAAGTCTACTTTAGGCACCGGAGCATTGACCTTTTCTTTGCCAGTGAAATCAGGGTTCAGGAAAAGATGGGCATTGGGTTCTTCCACGTCGCAGTCTAAAAGCATCAGGTCTGCATCAAGGCTTGCGCAAAGATTGGTGGCCACAGTGGTCTTTCCTGTGCCGCCTTTTCCGCTTGCTATGCTGATAATCATATTGTTTTATCTCCTTAGGGGCAGGGTGTTTTCCGTCACCCCAGCAACCTGATTTTTTTCAAATGGTCTTCCAAGTTTCGGGCATCACCCTGTCCGGGTTGAACAGGCAGCTGCATCAGCACACCGTATCCTTCATGGACATCATGGAATTTCTTTTTATCCATGGTGCCGGTAATCACACAATTGGTCATGGGGCTTTGGATGGTGACGGCCTTCACAAGGGCTTTGGCATCCATGTCCGGCATGACTTCTTCCATAATTACCAGATCAATCCATTGCCCTGCAGGGGTGTTGGAAATCAGAGATAAAAGTTCTTTGCCGGTTGCGCACCATTGTATTTCAATATTGTGTTGGTGCAACATCTGTTCAAGTGCTTTAAACTGCGCTTTGTCCCTGTTTACAAATACCGCCTGTTTCATTTAAATATCTCCAGTTTTGTTTAGGCCCATGGTCAGAATTAAATCTGCACCAGATTTAATTCTGACCATGGGCCTTAATTCAAATTGCCAAGATCCATTGTTTGACAAAAAGCAGATCCATTTCCGTGTTCTTCCGTACGTTCCGTGGTTAAAATTCAGGACAGTTTATCAAATGCCGAATGGATCAGTTTTTCCGTGGTGTCCCATGAGATGCATTCATCTGTGATGGAAACCCCGTACTTAAGATGAGCTGCATCCCCGTCGCATTTGCATTTCTGATTGCCTTCAAACAGGTTGCTTTCCAGCATCAGGCCCACAATCCTGTCATTACCCTCAAGTCTTTGATCCACGGAACTGTTAAATACAAAGGACTGGCCTGTGTATTTCTGTCCGGAGTTGTCGTGGGAGCAGTCGATGATCACCGCATCTAAAAGATCCTTTTCTCTGAGTCGGGCCTGGGCTTTTCCCACGGATACGGGATCGTAGTTGGGTGTGGTCCCGCCGCGCAGGACAATATGACCGAAGCGGTTGCCCCGGGTGGAGACAATGGCTGTTTTGCCATCCGGATCAATGCCTAGAAAATGCTGGGGTGCTCTTGCGGCCTGGGTGGCATTGACAGCTGCCGTCAGGCTGCCGTCAGTTCCGTTTTTAAATCCCACAGGCATGGACAGGCCCGAGGCCATCTCCCGATGGGTCTGGGACTCTGTGGTCCGTGCGCCAATGGCCACCCAGCTTAGAAGGTCGGCAATGTACTGGGGAGTGATGGGATCTAAGATTTCATTGGCCGCAGGCAGGCCCATGGCATTGATGTCGATCAACAGGGCTCTGGCCCTTTGAAGCCCTTCTTCCATATTATAGGAAGAATCCAGGAAGGGGTCATTGATTAGCCCTTTCCAGCCAACGGTGGTTCTGGGCTTTTCAAAATAGACCCGCATAATCAGGCTGATTTTATCTTTTACTTCTTCGCGCAGGACCTTCATCCTTTGGGCATACTCCATGGCTCCCTCCATGTCATGGATGGAGCAGGGCCCTGCAATGACCATCAGCCGTTTGTCCTCTCCGGTCAGAATATTTTGGATTTCCAGGCGGCCGGCAATTACGTTGTCAGCAATTTCGTCGGATACAGGCAGTTTTGTTCGTATGGCTTCCGGGGAGGTCAGGGTAAAAAATGACTCTACGTTTACATCGTTAAGCAGTTTCATGACAATTCCTTTCGCGGGCTTTTATCGCCTGAAACTTTAAAGAAAAAAAGCCGCAGGCGGTGTCTGCCTGCGGCTTTAAAAAATGGTCTATTTAGCGCAATACAGACAGGCAGGTATAAAAAAATACCGGAAATAAAAATAATAGTTGTCTGTTTTGCGGGTGGTCATATAGTTTCGCTTTTAATAATTTATGATAGATTGTATAAGCTTGTTTTGTTGGTGAGTCAAGCGTTAAATTTAAATTCAAAACTTTTTCAAATAGTTATAATTCGGCGTATCTGTGGCAGATTGAATTCTGATCATGGGCCTTAGAGCCTGTTTGATAATTGATGAATCGGCTGCAATCTAATGGAAATGGCCCCAATTTTCCCAAATTTTATGCTGATAGTCCGGCTATTAACAGAAAATTTGTAAAAATTTGCTTCTCATTTTCATGAGATTTCGCTTTGATCCCCTAATTACCAAACAGGCTATTAAAAATACAGGAACTACAAAATGTATTTTTCAAGATAAATACTATTGCCCTTTTCATTATAACTGAAACGATCAAAATAGGCTCGCATGATGCACATGCCCCTGCCGTGATCAGCCTTGTCAGATGCATCCCGATGCTGGACTTTCATCCATTCAAACCCCGGTCCCTGGTCGGAAATCTTCATACGAATCCATCGATCCCGGCTTACATCAAGTTCCAAAAAAACAAGCTTAGCCAAATCGTATTGATTCCCATGGCGCACCGCATTTGCCATGGCCTCACGCATGCCTAAATTTACGGCAAACAGATGGGGAAAATATTTTGGTCCCTTGGATCTTAGAAAAATAAGTACTGCGGCACAGGCCCTGTCAATATGTTCCATGGTGGAGGAGAACCGTATGAAGACACGGTCTTTCTCCTCTTTGATTTCATAAACGTCCAAAAATTCAGGCATCCTCACACCTCAATGCATAAAAGAACGATATCATCCTCGGGCATGGGCTCACCGTTAAAAAGACGGGATATCAGTATATCCGGGACATCTGGAAGGTCCACCTTGCCCATCCCTTCAAAGATGGATAAAAGCCCGTTCACTCCTGCCACCCATGATATTTTTTTTTCTGTGGATTCCACCAGGCCATCTGAATAGATAAAAAACCGGTCTCCTTCATTCACTGCAATTTTTTTTATGCCAAAGGCTGCATCGGTGAACATGCCCAGAATGTCTCCTTGAACTTCTAGAAAAAAAGGTTTTTTACCCTTGGGCATGTAAATCACAGGGGGATGTCCTGCATTTACCAGGGTCATGACCCTGGTGTCGCGATTCAGGTGCATGTAGCATGCGGTGAGATATTTTTCCCCAGGCAGAATTTCCACAAGCACATCATTGATCATTCTCATGCTCTCCCTGGGTGAATAGACCGGAATGCAGTTCTGGGCCAGAAGCGCCTTGACAGATGCAGTGATATACGAGGTTTCAATATCATGCCCTGAGGAATCTGCCAGAAAATATCCGGTGATCTGGTTTGAAATATCTAAAATATCATAAAAATCCCCGCCAGCCTCTTCCAGGGGCAGATAAAAGACACTGAATCCGGCATTGGGAAAGTTTCCAGGAGAGGGCAGCATGGCGTTCTGGGCTTGGCTGATCTGGCGCAGCTTTCTGGCCTGGTCCTGCACCAGGGAGTTCGTGGCAATGGAAAGTTTGAGGTGAATACGTACCCGGGCCAGAACCTCCTGGGGATGAAAGGGTTTAAGTATATAATCCACGGCCCCAAGTTCAAAACTTTTCAGCTTAACATCCACCTTGGAGACACCCGTTAAAAAAAGCACGGGGATGGTAACCGTAGCCGTATCATTTTTAAGTTTTTTAATAATTTCAAATCCATCTTCGTCGGGCATCTCAATGTCGAGCAGGATAAGATCCGGATGTTCCTGGGCAGCGATACGCCTGGCATCAGGTCCGTTATCCGCTAAAAGGACAATATACCCCTCCTTGATGAGCTCTTTTTCAATGAGCTTAAGATTCAAGAGGTTATCGTCAACCACAAGTATGGAATATGCGTCAACCATATCACCTGCCTGCCAGACTGCTTTCAAGTTTTTCTAAAAGACTCTGCATGTCCAAAAGCAGATCCCCCAAACCGTCTAACCTGCCCGCCCGGGAGCGAATCTCCATCACTGCAGCCAGTTCAGAAAGTCTTTCAAATCCCAAATTCCCGGATGCGCCTTTTATGGAATGTGCCACAAAGCGGATGGATTCCACATCATTATCCCGGATACCCCGGCGGATCTTTTCCAGATCAGATACCAGGGTATCCAGCAGAAGGCGGCCCAACTCTTCGGCTTCATTTATATCAACGTTTAGGAACGACTTAATATCACGAAAATCCATAAAAACACCTGTAAATCCATGATCGACAGGCTGTTACGGAATAGATAATTTTTTCAACAAACGAAGAAATTGGAAAAATCACCATTCTGTAACAGCCGGTCGAGTGTAGTGACTATTTTTTAATGCTACTATATCAATTTTATATTAAAATATCAAAACTTTATATTGAAAAAGAAATCTTTATGCCGCTAGGGCCCATGGAAGGAATTTTACACGCCATCTTATATCATGAAGAGTGTCAAGCCGGGCTTGGGAATCGTTTTCGAGTTGCTATTGAATCTGTCACAAAGCAAATTTCAAACTCTCCATTCGTATATCGGATTTTGCAAGCATCATTCAGGTGTTACTTGATTCCCAATTTTCCTTACTATTTGATCTATTCGATCAATCCAGGCCTCCTTTAAGCACTCCGACCATTTTGTTTCAGAAACATTCATGTTATGCATTCAAGACAAGCCACTTTTTTAAGAGTATATCCTGAATTAAATATTTTCCATTCTTCACTAAAATTTCTTTTTCAGACAGACTTTTCAAGCATCGGGTGACAACTGAGGCTGTTTTTATAGTTACAGTGGTGAGCGCTTCTGCGGTAAAAAGATTCTGACCGTCATTGATCAATACAAGTTTGAGCGTTTTTTTCTGGTTTATCGATAGATTATCCCAAAGCGTTTGGTATTCTATATGTTTTTGGTCAATCATGTATCTTTCAATTGTATTGATTATTTCGTCATTCCAGGGCGTATGCTGGAGCTCGCGCCATAGAAAAAAACAAAACAGTTGAATATACATGGGATGATTGTTGAACTGGCCGACAATGTTTTCTAAATTTGTTTTGCCAATCGAAAAATTTCCTCTAGCAAATAAATTTTCCATCCATGGAATATAATGTTTGGTTTCAATCTGTTTAAGTGGGTAACTTGCAGCCTGTTGATAAAACGCTCTGTTTTGAGACTGAAACATTGCTGTAAGTATATGCTGCTGACTTCCAGAGAAGATATAGCAAATATTTGTGTGTTGCTGAATATAAGATCTTAGCTGCTTTTCAAGCACATCCGCATTGGTATATTTGGCAACTTCCTGAAATTCATCAAGCGCAATGACAATTTTTCGTTTTGCAGAAAAGTTTTCAAGCAATTCCATGAGATTTTTCAGGACCAAGGTCTCATTTGCACGGTTGAATGTTGGGGTGATTGTTGGCGTATTGGTATTGGGATCAATACCCAGCTGAAACGAGAATTTATCAATGCTGTTCTTTAATAATTTTAGAAGCTTATCCGTATTTGTCTCCAAAACATTCAATTGTTGAAAAATCCGAGTTATGAATTCTTTCTCAGATGTAGTACCATAAAGATCAATATAAAGTACCCCTATTTCCGGGGCCTGGTGTTTCATATTGAGAAACACCTGCTTGATCAAGGAACTTTTGCCGGTCCGTCTATGAGAATACAGCAATACGTTTTGGGAAGTTCTGATAAACTCTAATATCTCTTCCTGCTCTTTTTTCCGATTACAAAAAGAAGATCCGGTGACAATTTTACTATAGGTGAATGGATTATTCATTTTGCCTCTTAAATTACACAAAGTGATATATCTATATTTGTGTATAAAATATTATACTTTATGTGTAAAAGCAATGGGGATTTGAAAAGGAAGTTATTATACCTCTGCAGTGCTGTTGAGAACCAAAAATTATGAGCGGTGGATGATGGAAACAAAATTTTCAGAAGATATCGTTACCGTCAGCGATTTAAAAATCAATCCCGGAAAAATTGTCCGGCAGTTTCAGAGGGACAGAACCCAACTTCTAATCATTGATAATGTGGGCAGCATCCACAAAACCAGACCCAGTCTGCTGCTGGATCTGATCCCTTTATGCCAGGATGATACAGCCTGTATTGTGCGTTTTCAGTTCTTTGGGGTGAGCACCAAAAAATAAAGCTGTCCCCTGACCACCATGTGACCGGCAGTGTAATCAGCCCAGTCTCCGGCACCGCAGAACAGATCCACCCGGCCCGGTCCCTTGATGGCACCGCCGGTATCCTGGTTAAGCACAAATAAAGATGCCCTGGGCCATGCTTGTTTTGGTTGGCCCACGGCGGTGGGCAGCGCCGTCTGGATAAAAGCAAGCCCCCCTTTGGGAAACAGTTTGGTGTCCGTGGCAATGGAGCGCACAGGCGTTACACAGACACCGATGCTGCCAAAGGGGCCGCCCGTGCCTTCCTTGAAAAAGACAACGCTGTCATTGGTAAAAAGCACCTCGTCCATGCGGTCCGGGTGATCAGATAGCCATTGGCGTATGGCCTGCATGGACATTTTATCCTTTGGCACTTCGTTTTTATCAATGAGATATTTCCCCACAGCGCTGTATTTACGGCCATTGGCCCCGGCATAGTGCAGGCGGGCAATCTCTCCATGGGCAAGCCTCACCCTTCCTGACCCCTGAATCTCCAGAAAAAACCGGTCAATACGGTTGGCCAGCCAGACCACGGGCCGGGCTTTTTGTGCAAAATCCAACTGGTTGTTGATCTGCTCCCGGGTGTAGTAGGGTTTGATCCTTCGTGACTCTGGATCAACACGTGCCATGAGCCGTTTATGCCCTTTATATGCATCGGAAAACGCTGACAGATCAATTTGAAACAGATCATCGGGCATGGAATAAACCGGCCAGGGATATTCCGGCCCCGGGGTGCGGCTGCCCGGATAAGTAGGTTCAAAATAGCCGGTAAAAATCACATCTTTATTGGGGGCGCCTATACTTTTGTACACTGTATATGTCTTGCGGATAAACCGGTTTAAGTCTTTGGCCGAGGGCTTGGTTTCAAGAAACGCTTTAAAGGTTTCAAGGGAAGAGATCATATGGGCGGCATTGTACACCTCCTGGCCATAATGATAGGTCCGGGTGGCCGGAACCCGTTTAAAATAGACAAGGCTCTGGTCAATTGAGGCCCCAAGGTCCTGCAGGAAAAGGGTATCCCTAAATTCAGGCAGATCTGACCCAGCCACCCTTACCAAGGGATTTTCCCTGGGGGGGAGCACTTTTTTCCGATCCCTGCACCCCAATGTCTCGGACAGGATAAGTATCAACAGCAAATAAATCAGGAGATGGTATAATGTCCCAGGTTTCTGATCACCGCGCTTATTTTTTCTATAATGTTTAATCCGTATCATCTTGCCAACGTCTTTCCTTCATCCGTTTAAGGGTTAAAGCCGGCTCAGACACAGGTTCGCAATCCGGCAGCCCGGAACTGGAGACCCCTAAATTTTCAAATTTGCGGGCCGAAACCAGCACCCTTTTTTCCATGGCGCCCAGGGTGCGGTTAAAGGTGGCGGCGGTGCGCTCTATATCCTTTCCCAGACGGTTCATATGCCCGGCCATGGTGGACAGCCGCTCAAAAAGTTCCAAACCAAGCTCCCGGATGGTCCGGGCGTTTTCATAACCTGCCTGCTGCAGCCACACATAGGACACGGTTTTAAGCAGGGCAATCAGGGTGGTCGGCGTGGCCAGAATCACCCCATGGGCCACCCCCTTTTCAATAAGATCGGGCCGGGCAGCAAGGGCGGCCGAAAAAAAATTTTCCCCGGGGATAAACAGGACCACAAACTCAGGGCTTGGGCTAAAGGCGGCGGCATAATTTTTCGATCCCAGCTGAACAATATGGGTCATGACCTGGCGGGCATGGTCATCAAGTTTTTCTTTCCGGGCCTGCTCATCTGTTGATTCCAAGGCATCCAGATACGCCATGAGCGGTACTTTGGCATCCACCACCACCTGGCGGTTGCCGGGCAGTTTCACCACCATGTCCGGGCGAAGCGCGCCCTTGCCGGCACCCTGCACCCCCTGCGCAACAAAGTCACAATGATCCACCATACCGGCCAGTTCCACGGCCCGCTTCAGGGTCACTTCCCCCCATCTGCCCCGGACATGTGGCACGCGCAGTGCTTTGACCAGGTTATCTGTTTCTCTGGCAAGCTGGTGCTGGGTTTTTGCCATATCCGACAAATACCGGCTGATGGCCCCAAAAGCCTGACTTCTATCCTTTTCCATGGTTCCAAGCCGCTGTTCATAGCGCTCCAGCATCCGGTGCACCGGGTCAACGGCCCTGGCAAAGGCGTCCTCTTTGCCCTTGAAATCCTGGTGGGCTTGCTGGAGATAGCCGTTGAAATGGGACTGGGCCATATCCATGAACTGCCGGGAATTTTCATAAAGTGCCTTGTCCGACAACACGTTGAACCGGTTTGAAAAAAAATGGATGACCAGTTTGAAAAGGATCAAGGCAGTCAACAGGCCAAGCACAAACCCTGCCCCTAGACAGGCCAGGTGCTCCGCACCCATGGTCGTGTGGATAAAATCAATCATACAGAAGATCCAGGGGCCGTGTATGCGCCGCTTTTTCCGCCGGATTTAAAGGCCAGATGAATATTGGAGATCTCCATACCCTTGTCATGGGCCTTGCACATATCATAAATGGTCAGGGCCGCCACACTCACCGCGGTCATGGCTTCCATCTCCACCCCTGTTTTTCCGGTCAAAGACACTTGGGCCTCAATGTGAATACAGCTGTTTTCCCTGTCATCAAAAAAGTCCACCCGGGCATGGGTGATGTTCAGGGGATGGCACATGGGAATCAGGGCCCAGGTTTGTTTGGCCGCCATAATCCCTGCAATGCGTGCGGTTTCCAGTACATTGCCCTTTTTTATCTTTTCGTCCACAATCGCCGCCAAAGTATCCGGGGACATCAAAACCCTCCCCCTGGCCACGGCCACACGGTTGGTGGGCGGCTTTGGGCCCACATCCACCATCCTCACACGGCCCTGGTTGTCAACATGGGTAAACTGGTTCACATCCTCCTCCTAACTCTCAAACACGCTCTCATACAAACACCTGGGTTTTGACGGTGGCCTCTGCTTTTATCCGGTCCAGCGCATAGGTTAACGCATCAATCACATGTTCCCGGATATCCCCTGCCACAGCCAGGAACATCACATCATCTCCCACCCTCAACGGGGTATCCGAATTGATGTGCACCAACACCTCCACAATACCGGGCATGGCCCGGGTCCGGTCTATGATCTGATCCAGTTTTTCCTGGTCTGCGGTTACCGTCAGGCCTGATACCGGCCGGCCGTCCCGGGAGCTGTCCCGAACCACCCCGTTATGGTAAAGCACCATCCCGGCTTTGGAAAAATCCGGGTGATTTTTCATCTGGTGTATCATTGCAGCGAACCCCATGGGCCTTAGATCCCTTTACCACGTCCCGGATCTGACGCCAGAGTCATCCTTCTGGCTGTCTCAAGATCGGCGGGCGTGTTCACATTAAACTTAAACCGTAAATCCGGGTCCAGGGATTCAAGGGTGTGGGGCGGGATCTGTTTAACCCTTTCAGGCTTGAAAAATTTTTTGATCATAAATATCTTTTTTTCAAGATTGATCTCAATTTTTGGCAGACAGGATTTATGATACAGCGCAGATAAGGGTTCAAGCCCCTCCCAGGTTCTGGGTATGATAATCTGCTTGCCGGAGCGCCTTTGGGCAAAAAGATGCCGAATGATATTTTCACTGACAAACGGAACATCACAGGCTGTGACATAGCTCCACTCAAAGCAGGCATGAAACAGGCCTGCATGAAGTCCTGCCAAAGCAGACCGGGACGAATCAATATCCGTTACAACCAGGGCGTCGATACCCAGAAAAAGAGCCGGATCATTAACCACCAGGATCACTTCCTTGAACACCATGGAAAACAGGGTATGAATCCGGTCCAGTATGGTCCTTGCGCCAACCCTTTGAAATGCTTTGTTTATGCCGGGCAATCTCTTGTTGCAGCCACCGGCCAGGATGACGCCTGTACAGTCTATTTTTTCCAATGCCTGTAATGCCTTTTGTTTTTATCTAGTCCCAATCAAAGTCACCTCCCACCTTTTAAACCGGCAGCGTCAGCTATGCGCCTTGGGTGTTCGTGTAAGAATTGATTATATGAACCTGGATAAGAAATCAAGGTGTTGCCGTTCTAAAAAAAAGATGGTAGAAAAACCTTTCAGGGCAGATCCGAACAATAAAAAGGCATACCATGACAAAAAAAAAGAGCATTCTCAATGATCAGGATTATAAACGAATTATCACCCGCATTGCCTACGAAATCATTGAAAAACATAAAGGGGTAAAAAACCTGGCCATGGTGGGGATTCAGACCCGGGGGGATTTTCTTGCCAAACGCCTGGCAGAGCAAATTGCAGCCATTGAAGGCACCCAGGTGCCTGTGGGGTCCATGGACATCAACATGTACCGGGACGACTGGACAAAAATCAGCCGTCAGCCCACGGTAAGACCCTCGAACATCCCTTTTTCCGTGGATGATAAAGAGATTATTTTAGTGGATGACGTGCTTTTCACCGGACGGACCATCCGGGCTGCCATGGAGGCGTTGATGGATTTCGGCAGACCCGCCCGCATTGAGCTTGCCATCCTGGTGGACAGAGGTCACAGGGAGATGCCCATCCAGGCAGATTACCAGGGTATTTTTGCGGACACGGAACCCGAAGATATGATCCATGTCCATGTCCTTGAACAGGACAAAGAAGACTGTGTTTACAGGGAAATTAAACTCTCATGAGCCTGCATGCCCATCATTCATCTTTGCCCAGGCACCTCAAAATTGTCATATTGTCCATCTCCTCTACCCGGACCTTTGGAAATGATAAAAGCGGGTTATGGATAAAAAAACAGACAAAAAAAGAGGGGCATGACGTGGTGATTCACCAGGTGATCCCGGATGATGCACATGCCATCACCGATGCCCTTGGGCATATCATCGAACGTATAGGTCCCCATGCCGTCATCATGACCGGCGGTACCGGCATCAGCCCCAAAGATGTCACCATAGAGGCGGTCCGCCCCCTGTTTGACAAGGAGCTGACAGCCTTTGGGTCGGTATTTGCCCAACTCAGCTTTGAGCAGATTGACTCTGCCGCCATCTTGTCCCGGGCCACGGCAGGCGTTATAAAAGGTACAGCCGTATTCTGCATCCCCGGCAGTTTTAACGCCTGCAAACTGGCCTGCAACAACCTGATTTTCCCGGAACTTGGACATTTGATGAAACATGCAAAGGAATAACGTATGCAAGAACTTGACGCATTATTAACCAACTGGAAAGATAGCAACAATCAAACCCGCAAGGCATTTACCGAACTTATGGACCACCTGAAGGCCCTGTCCGACACCACCCTTGAATTTGTGGGCCGTCCCGGCGTAAGCTACTCCCTGCGCCCCCGGCATGCGGCCCAGACCAAACGCCCGCTGTTCGCCATGGTGGATGTCATTGATGATGACCCGGATGACCGCTGGCTGTCTGTCTGTTTTTACGGGGAGATGGTCACGGATCCCCAGGAGATGGGAGACCTGGTCCCCGAAGGACTTTTGGGCGAAGACGGATACTGCTTTGACATGTATGAATATGATGAACAGGAAGTGGCATACTTGAAAGCGCGGCTGACCGAAGCGCACGGCAACGCCCCGGAATAGGCGCCTCGTTTCAAAAATGACACCGGATAAAATATTGCAGCCGATTCATCAATTATCAAACAGGCTCTTAGTTTAGCACCATAAGCAAAGTGACTAAGGCTTTTGGTTGTAAACTGGGTATAGCCTGAAAAATTTTATTTTTCAAAAGTGCAACCGGGCTACTCGACAGGCTGTTGGGGAATAGATATTTTTTCAAATTCAAAGCGGAAAATCAATTTGACCGCATGCATAGGTGTATTCGCAAAGATCAAATTGATTTTCCAACAAAGAAATTGGCATTTCGTAACAGTCTGTCGAGGGTATTTCGCCCGCTCTGTCAGACCTACCAGAGGTTCACACCGAGTTTGAGTAGCAAGTTTGGCGCCAGCTTCCTTCAGATCCCTCATTGGCTTCCCTTCACCGGGTCATCCCTCCTCAGGCAGATTCGGGAGGTTTCTTCGGGCACCCTCGCCGTTGCCTACATATTCCCTCCTTTCAAGGGCTATGGCTGGACTTACACCAGCTAGTTCATGACCATGCCGGTCGCACCTGTGAAAGCTTGTTTGGTAATTGATGAATCGGGGGGGGAATCGCCAATCGACAGACTCTAACAGCTTTCCGGCCTCCAACCAATTCATAATAACCCGGATTATAAAGCCCTACACCGCAAACCGGATATTTAAAATATCGCCATCCTGGACCACGTACGTCTTGCCCTCCACATAGAATTTGCCGTTCTTTTTCAACTCTGCTTCAGAGCCAAGTGCCATGAGTTCATCATATTTGAACACCTCGGCCCGGATAAACCCGCGTTCAAGGTCGGAATGGATCACCCCGGCAGCGGTGGTCGCCTTGGCCTCTTTTCTCACCAGCCACTGACGGACCTCATCTTTGCCCACGGTGAAAAAAGAGATCAGGTCCAGGGATTTCAGGCAAAGGGCGGTCAAAGATTCCAGGGCTGTGGATGTAATCCCCAGCTCCTCAAGGAAGGCCTGTTTTTCCTCGGCACTGTCCAGCATTGCGATTTCCGCCTCCACCTTGGCCGATACCAGCATCACCTCTATGGCAAGGGCATCACAACTATCTTTAAACGCATCCAGAATATGAGTATTGCCAAAATCATCTTCGGCCACATTGACCGCGACCACCAGTTTTTTCAATGTGATAAAGGGGTAGGATCTGATCAGTTTTTCCTCATCTCCGGATAACGCCAGCAGGCGAAGGGGCAGTTCCTGTTCCAGATGGGCCAGCATCTTCTCCATAAGCACCAGCTCTTTTTGCTGGTCTTCATCCTTGATTTTCTTAACCATGGCAGACAAACGCTCAATGCGCTTTTCCACAAAAATCTGATCGTGCATCACAAGCTCGGAGTTTACCATGTCAAAATCCCGCAGGGCATCCACACTGCCCTGGGCATGGTAAACCGCCTCATCCTCAAACGCCCGTACCACATGGCAAATCGCATCCATGTCGGATATATTCTTAAAGATATCTCCTTTGGAAATGGTCTCAGCCTCCATTTTGGGTAAAAGCACCAGATCAAGACGCGCCTTGACCTCTTTTTTGGGGGCATACATCTTAACTAACCGGTCAAACCTGGAATCCAGAATGTCGGCGGTGCCCGGCACCGGATTAACTGCTTTGGCCGGATCCGTAATCTGGTTTCCGGTTAAAATCTGAAACAATGTCTTCTTCCCTGTCTGGGGAAGTCCTATAATACCTACCTTCATCTTATATATTTATCCTTTTAAAATTTTAAAGCGTCATATTTAACGTTTCAAAGACCGTTGCCGGCATCACCCTTTTTTTCACAGGATCGAATTTAACCCGGGCAGCCGCATGAACGGCGTCATGGGGAAAGACCAGCAAGGCGTCCTGGGCAGCGGCCCGATCCAGCATCTGTTTTTTTTCGTCCACCAGCCTTTCGGCAAACCGGTCATATCCCATGGTGATGGGCAGATTTACCCAGGGCAGTCCCGGAATCAGATCACCGGTGTAGATAACGGTGCCGCCCTGGGCCTGAATCCAGGAAACCAGCATCCCCGGGGTGTGTCCGTGGCTGTGGAAAAATTCGATGACCAAGTTATCCACACCCAGCCGCTCCCCGTCCCCCTTGGGGACAAGACGTCCTGTGGCGTGCAGCTTTTCAACAAGACCCGGAATAAAAGAGGCCCGGTCACGGTGGTGGGGGGACTGGGCGCGTTTGACATGTTCCTCTCCGACCACAAAAAGGGCATTGGGGAAAAGCAGCTGGGGGGCCCGGCCCGGTTCCCAGGCGCTTAAAAGCCCGCCGGCATGGTCAAAATGAAGATGGGATAACACAACATAACTGATGTCTGAATCACTTAACCCCTGTTCCGCCAAGGCTTGCAGCAAGATATGCGTATCTTCTTTAACGGCAAAGCGGGTTTTCATGTCAGGGGATAGATATGCCCCGCATCCGGTCTCAAATAATAGATTATGATTCCGGGTTGTTACCAGTAGACAGTTTGACGCAATATGGATCATGCCGTTTTCATCTGCCTGGATCCACTTTTGCCACAGGGCCCTAGGGGCATTGCCGAACATGGTGCCGCCGTCCAGCCCCATGCTGTTGCCCCGGAGAACAATAAATGAAGTTTCCTGCATCATGGGCCTTAATCCAAAGTAATTTTGCGTTTTTCCGGGTCTGGATGACAGCAATAGAGAACCGCCACATGGCCGATGCTTCCAGCCACATGGCATTTAAGCCGCGCTGTAATCTCTTCAAGAAGGACGGCTTTTAGCGCCTTTTCCTTGTGATCAATAAATTTTATCTTAATCAGCTCAGATGCATTCAGCGCCTTGTCCATCTCCTGGATCAAGGCTGTTGTCACCCCCTTTACCCCCACAAAAGCAGAAGGATTCAGGTGATGGGCAAGGCCTCTTAGGTATTTGCGCTGGGCGCCGGTAAGTTGTGTCACATCAGATCCTTAAATTAACGTTTATCTTCCAGAGCTTGTTTGGTAATCAGGGGAGCGAAGCGAAGTCTCATTTTCATGGGAGTGCAGCCGATTCATCACTTACCAAACAAGCGCCTTAAGGCCCGGCATATTATCATAAATCACAGATTGTGGATACACCCCTTGGCGCACTGTTTTTCGAATTTTCCGGATAGGACTTCATATCTTTTTGGTTTTTAATCATATTTCGATCCAAAGCAACAACTTGACTGCTTTGCTTATCTAAATTATTCGCAAGTCTCATGCCGAACTGATGAATTGACATATATTTCCATGCTAATTGTGTGTAAAATAAGTATGTTGGGATGTGTTTATAAGGGAAATGGTTGAGCGTGGCGAATTTGGCGAATTTTTTTAATCGCCGTTGCCGATTTTAGCCGATAAAATTAGAATTTGATATTGGGATTTGGCGCAACAGATTGCCAGTAAGAAGAGGTAAATTTCCGGATTCCAAGCCATGCCAACTATAGAGCGTATCTATAGTTGGCATCGTCCTTGGTTGGATTATTCACAAGTGACCGTGAACGTTTTAGGTTTGCTCCAAGGAGCGATGTTCTTTGGATTGCTGGACGGCGACCAGACCATAGCCCAATAATTGTAGGTCCCTGCCAGTGCATCACTGGGTATAGACCAATCCGTGAAATACCAGCGGGAGCCTCCGGCATACAAACCCGAAGCTGAGCTTGAACCAACATACCCTTTGAATTGAGGACCACTTACATAAAACCAGACTGTGGCATCCGGAGGCAATACCGCACCGCCTGTATTCTTAACTTTTGCCCATAATCGAGAACTACGGCCACATTGAGCATTGTATACTCCCCATAAAGAAGTAATTGATGCCGATTGTATCTTGACTGAATTGGAAGTATAAGTAACACCGCATTCCCGATCATCCATGACGATGTAGACCGACTCAGGAGGCCGAGTCCCTTTGGGTACGGCAAACCACAAATCGTTCAGGTTAGCTGAAGCGAAAAGATTACAGAATCCGTAAAGCCTTTTATTGTTGTTGTCATAGATGCCCACCCAAGTCCGCGATGAGTTGTTGTTCAATCCGCAAGCGGGAAGATGCGGTGACGCAGCAAATAGGGCATCTGGGATAAGAGACGAATTGGTTACATCCAGCTTATAACGGATAAACGTGTTGGCACCGATGGTATAGGTCTCACTGCCTTCCAGGGTTAACACTGGGTCGGGAATATTTGGAAAACATTCCGGCTCATAATTCAGTGCCAATGTCCCGGCACCGGCCAGAGTCATGCCGTAATGCCAGGAAACCTTCCAATCCGGAACACTTCCTGCCAGCACATAGGTATTCAGCCAATGTTTGAAGGCTTCGCCATAGGTGTCGCCGAGGCCAAGCCTGGTATTGTATGTGTTGAAATCAAGCATGGCGCCTGTCTTGGTGCTGCCGATACTTACGAGTCCGTTATGTCCAAGCGCATAAAGTCCCCCGAAAAAATTGGGTACGGTATATCTGGAGTTGCTGCATGCAAACAGATTATAGAACCGTGTATTTGAAACCCCGCCTGTGAGCGGCATATTGAGGTATTCGTTATTTGAAAATCCGTAGAGCATGTTATGGTGCGTTGGACCGGAGTGTTCGGTGATCAGAGCGTATTTTTGACCGGCCCTGAGTGCGTTCATCCAATTGATGTCCGTATCGTCTCCGTCACTCCTGAAGTAGGTTCCGGTTTCAGTAACGCCAAAACCAAGCACCCCTGCTGCCCCCCCCCCAGGTTTCAGTGCTCGGCCATTCACTGTCGTTGCCCAGGATTAGTAGATGGTGGTCAATGGTATCGTTACCATCCATCCATATCTTCAGGCGGTCAAAGTAATCTATGACCACCTTGTCTTCGCTTCCCAGGCCAGGCACGGCAGCCCCAGTGATACGGGAGATCCAGATTTCAACCTCCCTGTCGCCGTATCCATCGGCATGGCCGTCAAAGATACCGGTTTGGGCACGCCCCCCCCAATCACCGTCCAAGGCTTCGTCGAGCCAGGCGCCGTCCAGATCCATGTAATAGAGGTCTATTGGAAATGTGCGATAGCCGTATTTGTTGAAATCGTCTTTAATCTCATACTCGGCAATCGGAAGATCACCGATAAAAATGGCGCCTTCAAGATTGTAGTAGTTATAAAGCATCTTCAGATAGTTTCTTAAGCTGTTGGTAGAGTGGGTCTCATTATAGCTTGTGTTCAGCCATGTTTGGTGGCCGCGCATGTTCAGTTCGGCAATATATTGTTGAACTGAGTCCTGAACCTGTGGATACAAATCTTTATTAACGAATATTCCTATTCTGGCGAAGGCTTGGGAGGCCGTAATCAGAATGCAGAGAAAAATAAATATGTTGAGTTTTTTCATTTGATTCCTCCTTCATGGTCGCGAAGCAGTTGAATTGTATTTTCAGCCAATTCATAATGCTGTTTTGCACGGGAATAGAGCATCGGATCATCACCTGCCGCTTTTCCCTTTTCTATTTGCTCAGCCATTTTAAGCGAGTATCTCTCAAGTGCCTTGATAAGCGATGGGTCCTTCAATTCCCGCGCAGCGTGCAAGAGAAATCCCCCTTGCACCGTTCCCTGATCCTTTGCCAACTCACGAGCCAAAAAACTAGCGGTTCTTTCACCTTTTAATTTCCCAAGTGATTTGATACAGGCAAGCCGGACGCTTTCAGAATGCCCCTTGTAGCGTTTGGACGCGTTCGTGTATGTTTGGATAATCTGGCCTTCAAATTCTTCGTATTTCAGTTTGCCAACCTGAAGTACCGCTTCCATCGCCACATTGGGTTTTTTATCGGACAAGCCCAGATTAAGCATCGCTTTTGCTTCAGTAACGTTGATGGCGCCCTTGTTGTCTGTTATAGCCTTCAATAGCCTAACACGTTCCCTGCTGTTGGTCTGCTTGGAAAAAGACGAGGTCACGTTTTCGTCACTTGCGTAACTGCTGGAGAACGATACAGCTATGCACAATAGTGCGACGTAACACATTGTTGTGACAAGGTCGATTCCCCTTTTCAGGAAAATATACGTAGATGACCGGAATACATATTTCATTTTATTATTCTCCTTTGTGTTTTTGAGTTTTTCTGTCCTGGTTTTCAGCAATTGATTTGATTGATTCTTTTAGCCATTGCCTGCTGGAAGATAATGAAGAAGCAGAAATGAAATAGAATTTGGCAGGCGGGCTGTTAGCACAGGGAATTGGTTTGCGTTTGATATTACAAATCTTTGACATATTCGCTTCACTTAATTGTTCCGGGCGTATACCCTGGGTAGATGGTGGGGCAACCTTTCTCAAAATCGGTAATGATTTACCAACCAGTGATGATTTCCGATGCTCGTGATCTCCGATCACCACCGGAAACAATTAGAGTGAATTGGCTGCCGCTAAAATTTATATGGTCTCTTGATAAGGTTACTGAATACTGGAATAGATTTGTCCTTTCCAAGAATGAAACGGTGAAATCCAATGGTCGTGTGGTTTTGCAGGCAGACCAATCCCTATGTCCCTAAGAGCCTGTTTGATAATTAGGGGATCGAAGCAAAATCTTATGAAAATGAGAACCAATTTTCATGGGATTGCAGCCGATTCATCAATTATCAAACAGGCTCTAAAACAAATGTGAGATGTGATTACCGCTAATATGCAGCTACTAAATCGCAAATAAATAAATGATGGTATTGTGTTTGTAAAATTTCTGCATTAGATTAATTATGGGGTTTGAGTATTTGGAATCCATCCCGGCTAAAGTTAAGGAGACAAAAGAATGACTAAACTGATTGCACATCAAAAAGCTGAAGCCCGATCAGAAAAAAAACGGACTTCTTTTTATGGTGCGATTAAGTCTGAAAATGAGTTTTATTTTCAAATAGCCTCCTTATTCCGGGAGGCGACCAAAGGCCGCAGACAATTATCAGGGCAAATGCTTGAACAGATGCTCAAGGCAAAAGCAGCAGACCGCTCTGTGAAAAGATCTGACAATAACCCATATTGATGCCAGGTCAAAAACTGGTGCGCACAGACAGTGTTTAATAAACGTTTAAAACAAAAGGAGTGTTATCAATGGCCGAAAAAATGGGAATTTATAAATGTGAAAAATGTGGCAATATCGTTCAGGTTCTTCATGGAGAGCAGCCGCCGGCAACCTGTTGCGGAAAACCCATGAACCGCCTGGTGGCAAATACGGTTGATGCCGCCCAGGAAAAGCATGTTCCTGTAGTAGAAAAAATAGAAGGTGGATATAAAGTGTCTGTGGGCAGCGTTACACATCCCATGGAAAATGCACATTGGATCGAATGGATTGAACTTGTATCCGATGGCGGTGCGTATGTACAGCGTCAGATGTTGACGCCCACTTCGGCGCCCGAAGCCGTGTTCAAATGTGATGCGGACAAAGTTGAAGCAATGGCTTACTGCAATCTTCATGGTCTGTGGAAATCTTAAAATGATGTAGTTCCCGGTATCATTTTTGTAACAACCGGTAATTATAAAGTAGAATCTCCAGATTCTTTTGGAAATAGACGACCCGCTGTCTCAATATTCATTGATATCAAAGACAGCGGGTTATTTATTTTAAATGTTGCAAATTTTTTCTTGAACGGATATGCGTTTATAATATTGACCCTGTTTTTTTTTCAGAAAACGGACAAATGAATTATGATCAGTAACCAGGAAAGAGTTAAACAGCTTCTGTCTCATTTTTCAGGAGCATCCAAGGTGCTTGTCATCATCAATGCAGACCCTGATGCCATTGCATCCGCCATGGCTGTGAAACGCATTCTGTGGCGCCGGGTCAGTGAGGTGGTGATTACCTATTTTAACAAGATCACCCGGCCGGATAATCTGGCCATGATTGAGTACACCGAAGCCGGAATGACGCCCCTGACTGAGGTGGACAGGTCTTTGTTTGATAAATTTGTCGTGGTGGATTCCCAGCCTGACCATAATGAGAATTTTTCCGGTATTGAATATGACGCCATCATTGACCACCATCCCTTATCCTGCAGTGATGGTGCGTTTGTGGATGTCCGACCCGATTATGGGGCCTGTTCAACCATGCTAACAGAATACATACGCAGCCTGAGTATAAAGCCATCAGCTAAACTGGCTTCCGCGTTGATGCTGGGGATCAAAACAGACACGGCTAATTTTACCCGCCAGGCATCTTCCAGGGACATCCGGGCGTTTCAGTTCCTGTACAAATATGCGAATATGAATATTGTTACCAAGGTGGAACGGGCCTACATGACGGAAGCGGACTTAAATTTTTTGGGCAACGCCATAAAAGACAGGCTCATCCAGGACAATCGGGCCTTTTATCATGCCGGAAACATGTCAAAACCCGATGAATTGGTTGTGGCTGCTGATTTTTTTCTCTCCATTGCCGGGGTAAACTGGAGTGTGGTCTCAGGGGTGGTGGATAAAAAATTGATTGTAATCCTGCGCAATGATGGCCTGCGCAAAGGTGCCGGAAAGACTGCCCAGGAGGCATTTGGCAAATTCGGGTCTGCCGGAGGACATAAAACCATGGCCCGGGCTGAACTGGATATCTCCCTGATCCGCAAAGAGATCAAGCGGGTAAACCAAAAAGCCTTGACCCAGTGGGTGCTTGAACGGATCACCCAGACTGCAGGCAAAAAGATTGAATAGGAAACACTATTTCCAGTCCAGTTGTTGGGTTTCACAACCCAACCTACGGACCTAAATGGATCTTTTCCTTTTTGAACAGGTGATTAGGAACAACAACGCCGGTTTGCAATAAAGCGCAACCGGCGTTGGGTCTTTTACACTATTTCCGGATTTCGACGGTCAGGGTGTTACTCTTCTTTCTCAAATTCGTCTTTGGCTGCACCACATACAGGACAACACCAATCTTCCGGAAGATCTTCAAAAGCAGTACCGGGATCAATGCCGCCATCTGCGTCACCTTCTGCCGGGTCATACACATAACCACAGGGGCCGCATACATATTTGTCCATATTTTGTCTCCTTATTATACTTTCTCTTGATTTATAAGCACAGGTCTAATCCAATGTCAAACCTGCAGATGACTATAATTAATACGCTTCATCCATATCCAGGTCTTCATCCGTAACAGGGTCCTTGAATAAAATATAGGCCCAGGTCTGGTAGGCAATGACAATGGGGATAAAAACCGCAACCACGCCCAACATGATTTTAAGGGTTAAGGGGCTTGACGATGCATTAAATGCAGTCAAGTTCCAGTCCGGGTTCATGCTTGAGGGAAACAAGGTCGGAAAAAGGCCGATAACCCCGAAAAAAGTGCACCCCACAATGGTCAGGCCCGATGCAACCCAGCCTCCGAACCACAGCTCTTTTGCATTGAAATACCGTGCAAAACACAGGGCCACCACAGCCACGAGAATAACTAAAAACAGGGCTGGGGTTTTGACATAATTGTCATAGAGGCTGGTGGCAAAATATGAGGCGATCAGAAAAGCCACGGCCACAGGCACAAGCACCATCCATACTTTGGCAGCAATCTGAGCAAAGCGCTCCTGCAGTTCCCCAGTGGACTTGATGGCCATCCAGTTAGCCCCATGGAGCATAAACAGCAGGACAAACAATATGCCGCCTAAAAGTCCGTAAGGGTTAAGCAGTTTTAAGGTGTTGCCGTGGTACACTCCCTGGCCGTCAAAGGGAATGCCTGCAAAAATATTGGCAAAAGCCACCCCGAATAAAAGAGCCGGGAAAAAGGAGCCCAGAAAAATCAGGGTATCCCATGTTTTTTTCCAGCCGGTGCTCTCAATTTTTCCCCTGAAGTGCATGGCAACCCCTCTAAAAATCAATGCAAATAAGATGAGCAACAACGGGGCATAAAGGGATGAAAACATGGTGGCGTATACTTGTGGGAACGCGGCAAAGGTCACACCGCCGGCTGTGATCAGCCACACTTCATTGCCGTCCCATAAAGGGCCTTTGGCATTGAGCATAATCCGTTTATCCCGGTCTGTTTTTCCGGCATAGGGATAGAGGATACCAATACCGAAATCAAACCCATCTGTCAGGAAAAAAACCGCCCACAGAAGTCCCCACAGAAAAAACCAGATTGATTGAAGTTCCATTTGTTTGATCCTCCTTATTCGGTAATGGCCTCAGGGCCTTCTTTAACGGATTTGGCCATGAGGTATAACCCCACAGCACCAAGCAGGCCGTAGACCAGGATGAATGCCACAAGAGATATGATCACCTGGGAGCCGGCAATAGGGGAAACCGCATCTGAGGTGCGCATCAGATTATAAACGATCCAGGGCTGGCGTCCCACTTCGGAAACCACCCATCCCATTTCCATGGCAATATATGGTAAAGGAATGGAAAATAACATAATTCTTAAAAAATATCGGCTTTCCAGCAACTTATTGCGCCGGATCCAGCCGTAAAGCATAAGAAGGATAAACAGGGTGCCAAGTCCCACCATGGTTCTGAAGCCTATAAATGTCGGCACTACTGGTGGCCGGTCCTCTTTGGGAATATCTCTTAAACCAATAACTTCGGCATTGAAATCATGGAACCCTAAAAAGCTTAACAATCCCGGAATGGCACCAACCTCAATCCGATTTTTCTCCTGGGCTTCATCGGGTACGGCAAACATCACAAGGGGAGCCTGGGTACTGGTTTCCCAGTGGGATTCCATGGCTGCCAGTTTGGCTGGCTGGGTTTTGGAAACGTTAACGCCATGAAGATCGCCGGTAAACCCTGTAAACAACGAGGTAGCAAGACCCACAACCAAGGCGATTCTGAAAGATTTCAGAAAGATTTCCGTGTGCTGTTTTTTGAGAAGATGGTAGGCAGAAATGCCCATCATGAAAAAGGCGCCCAAAAGCAGGGATGCCGGTACCACATGAATAATTTCCAACATCCCGTTTTTGTTGGTGATTACGGCCAGAAAATCAGTGAGTTCCGCACGCCCGTTTCTGATATCATAGCCCACGGGATGCTGCATGAACCCATTTGCAATGAGAATCCAGACCGCACTTAAATTTCCTGCCAGCGCCACCAGCCACATCACAATGGCATGGGCCTTAGCTGAAATTTTTTTCCAGCCAAAAATCCAGATCCCGATAAACGTGGATTCAAGAAAAAAGGCGGCAGATGCTTCTATGGCCAAAAGAGAACCAAAGACATCCCCCACATACTCACTGTACCGGGACCAGTTGGTGCCAAACTGAAATTCAAGGGTGATGCCGGTGACAACGCCCAGGGCAAAGTTAATTAAAAATAGTTTTCCCCAGAATTTGGTCATCCTTAAATACTTTTCGTCGCCGGACCAAGCATATTTGGTCTCTATATAAGCAATTAAAATGGACAGACCTAAAGTGAGGGGAACAAAAAGAAAATGGAACATGGTTGCTGCTGCAAACTGCAGTCTGGACAGAAAAACCGGATCCATAAATTCCTCCAAGCTAGAAGTTAATTAAAAAGGTTCATTCGTGTTTGAACGATAAAGTTACCCACCTGCGGCGTTGCAAAAAAATTAAAAATCCTTACAACCTAAGGCCCATGATCAAAATAAAATCGCCCATCTACTTGTCTTTTAAGTCACCCTCGGCGTTACGCCAAAGGACACATATAACCAATATGCGTTCATTGGCGTGCCTTGATAGTGACTTAAAATCCGGCGTATCTGTGGCAGATTTAATTCTGATCATGGGCCTGACGAACTGGTCGGGGTTTAAATTTTTCTGTGTGTTGCATCTTAGGTAAGTTTTCGTCCAAACAGGGATTTGCGTTCAGCCACTAACTATAAAGAAGTTTTGTGTAAAAATCTCATGAAAATGAGAACCAATTTTCACAAATTTTCTGTTAATAGCCGGACTATTGACATAAAATTTGGGGGAATTGGAGCCATTTTCATGGGATTTCAGCCGATTCATCAATTATCAAACAGGCTCTAAGTCTTATTGCATTGACAGTTTTGTTTTTCATTGCTTGCGCCTCAAAGTTTTTAAATGAATTGTAGCAAGTAACATACCAGTTTTTAAGCTGGATTGAATATACCGGAAATTTTTTGATTTGCTGTCACCATACCGGAATATTGACGAATTTTCAAGTGAAGTTCAGGATTTTAAACGCGCATTTTTGAAAACTTGCTTGAGGGTTGAGACAAAGCTGTTTTGATTATTTGATACAACTGTGTCTGCAAAGAATCCCTCATTATTCTGCGCAAGAAAATAAAGCAAATTGACATGAACCTACGAAGTAAGCTATAAGACATTGCCTTGGTTACCTCAATGTCCACAGGCTGTTACAAAATACTAATTTCCTCAATTTCTTCGGTGTAAAATAAATTTGATCCTTACGAATACTGCTTGTATGCCTGCGGTTAAATTGATTTCCCGCCTTGAACTTGGAGAAATTATCAATTCTGTAACAACCTGTCGAGCTGTTGTAACCCAAAAGAAGAATTGATAAATAACGAATTTTGATCTATAGTCACTATCACTATTTAGAGGGATACACTCAAAATCTATAACGGAGAGAGCGAATGAAAATTTTTAAAATTATATTATTCATAATTTTCCTGTTACTGCTGGCAGTTTTCGGAATTCAGAATCAGGATTACTTTGGGGCAACTACGCCACTCCACATTGACTTTAAAGTAGGGTCCCTGCATTACACAGTCATGGAATTGCCGAACTGGGGCTATTGGCTTTTCTGTCTGGTTATAGGTTTTTTGATCACTGGCATTCGAGGATTTATCAAAACCGTTGGTCTGAAGCGTCAGGTTAAAAAAAGGGACAAACTTATTGAAAGCCTGAAAGGCGAAATTAATTCTCTCCAGGCAGAAGCCCTCAAGGACAAGGAACAAGAGCAGTCTGAAACCGAAGAAAAGCAATAGGCCTGAAGTCATCCCCCTTTGAACATCCATGGTCAAGAAGAAACAAACACCCATGATGGCCCAATATCTGGCCATTAAAGAAACCTGTCAAGACGCTATACTTTTTTACCGGATGGGGGATTTTTATGAGATGTTTCTTGGAGATGCCGTCAAGGCGGCCGGCATCCTTGAGATCGCGCTGACCTCCCGGAATAAAAACGATCCAGATCCCGTTCCCATGTGCGGTGTGCCTTACAAGTCAGCCGACCTTTATATTTCCAAACTCATTGAAAAAGGCTGCAAGGTTGCGGTGTGTGAACAGGTTGAGGATCCGTCCCAGGCCAAAGGCCTTGTCAAGCGGGAAATTATCCGGGTCATCACCCCGGGAATGATCCTCAACGACTCCCTTTTGGACCGGGGAACAAACAACTTTCTGGTGGCGATCTCCAAAACCAGCGGACATGCCGGCCTTGCCTGCATAGACATCTCCACGGGCAGCTTTACCACCTGCCAGGTCAAACGCACCTCGGGCGTTATCCCATATGCCCTTTTAGATGAGGCCTTAAAGCTGTGCCCCAAAGAGGTGCTGCTGCCGGACAGTTTCAAGTCTGATCCGGCCATGGCCGTCATCAGAAAAACCTTTTCCCATGTTGAAATTACGTATCTGGACAATTCTACGTTTACGACGGACAATGCCCGGCAGCTTCTGACAGAACAATTTGCCACGCGCAGTCTTGAAGGATTCGGCATTGAACGTATGCCGGCCTGTATATCTGCAGCAGGTGCGGCCATCTCCTATGTACGGGACACCCAGTTGTCGGACACCAGCCATGTTTATAAAATCACCCCCTATAACCTCAATGACTTCATGGTTATTGACGACAGGTCCTGCAAAAATCTTGAGCTGCTGACCAATATCCAGACCCAGAAATCAAAAGGCGCTTTGATCCACATTCTGGACAAAACCGTCACGGCTATGGGCGGCAGGCTGATCAAGCAGTGGATCAGATATCCCCTGGTGGACAAAGATCCGATACAGCAGCGTCTTCATGCCATAGAAGAACTCATTGGCGCACCAGGCACCCTCCAGACACTTGGCGATCTGCTTAAATCCGTATATGACCTTGAGCGGTTAGGCGCCCGTATATCCATGGGCCAGGGCAACGCCCGGGACATGCTCTCCCTTAAAAAGTCCCTGTCTGTGCTGCCTGTTCTGTTCAAGGAGATCGAAAGATTTGAAAGCCCGATTCTCAACGGTGCCGGCATGGATGAAAAGCTGTCCCTGATCCGGGGCCTGGAAGAACTGGCCCAATTGATCGGCAAAGCGATCCGGGAAGATGCCGTGCACATGCTCAACGAAGGCAACCTGATCAACGAGGGATACAACCCGGAACTGGACGAGCTTTTATCCATTACCCGGGACGGGAAATCCTGGATTGCAAAAAAAGAAAAAGAGGAAAAAGAAGATACAGGACTTTCTTCGCTTAAAATAAAATATAATAAGGTGTTCGGTTATTTTATTGAGGTATCAAAAGCCCAGTCTGCCCAGGTGCCAGATCACTATATCCGCAAACAAACCCTTGTCAATGCAGAACGGTTCATTACCCAGGATATGAAAGCGGTGGAAGATACCATATTCAATGCCCAGGAGCGCCGAAACGCTCTGGAATATGAAATTTTCTGTACGGTCAGGGAAAAGGTGGCCCAGCGTGCAAAGGATATTCTGACCATGGCACAGTTTATTGCCGCCGTTGACGTGATCCAGGGACTTGCCGTGGCTGCCGTGGAAAATGCCTATGTAAAGCCTGACATCAATGATGATCGACGCATTGATATACAAGACGGCAGGCATCCGGTGGTGGAAAAGCTGATCCAGGGTGAACGGTATGTGCCCAATTCCATTGTTCTGGACGATACCCAGTGCCAGCAGATCCTGATTACCGGTCCCAACATGGCCGGCAAATCCACGGTGTTGCGCCAGGTGGCCTTAACCGTTCTCATGGCCCAGATGGGTTCCTTTGTGCCGGCAGTGAGGGCCTCCATCTGTATCACTGACCGGATATTCACCCGGGTGGGCGCATTGGACAATCTTTCCTCGGGGCAGAGCACCTTCATGGTTGAGATGGAGGAAACCGCCAATATTGTCAATAATGCCACGGAAAAAAGTCTGGTCATCCTTGATGAGATCGGCAGGGGCACATCCACCTACGACGGCATGAGCATTGCCTGGGCCGTGGCGCAGTATCTGCATGACCTGAATGGTAAAGGGGTAAAAACCCTTTTTGCCACCCACTACCATGAACTGCTTCAACTTGAGGCGCTCAAGCCCCGGATCAAAAATTATAATATTGAGGTCAAGGAATTTAACGACAATATTGTGTTTCTCCGCACTCTTGTCAAAGGGGGCACCAACCGCAGTTACGGCATCCAGGTGGCACGCCTGGCAGGGGTTCCCGATGATATCATTGACCTTGCCAAATCGGTTCTGGCATCTGCGGAACACCACCCCATGACACCGGCACCAACGGTCCCGGCGGCCAAAAAGAAAAAAAGAGCAAAAAAACGAAACACCACTGGCCAGATGAACCTGTTCGGTCCCTCGGACGATGATCTGCGCCAGATGCTTCACAACGTGGATATTGCCCAGATGACGCCCCTTGATGCCCTGAACTTTTTAAATGAACTCAAGCTCAAGGTTGAGGTATGAATACAGATCACCAGCATTTACTCGCCGTTTTTCTTCCAGTTCTGGTCTGCCTTTGCCTGTTCACCTGGACCATGGGAACAGCCGTTGCCGCCGATACGGCCAAAGCCAGATACCTGGCAGCAGATACCTGTCTTAAAAAGTTAAAACGGTCTGCAGTGAATATAAACAAGGTGTCTGCCTGGCTGGCCTGTATCGAAAAATACAAATCCATTCACAGGCGCTTTCCCGGGAATTCCTGGGCACCGGCCGGTTTGTACAAAGGTGCACAGCTCTATTTCCAGCTTGCCGAAAGATCCGGCAATGCCAGCTGGAACCGGCAGGCCGATGATCTTATTGCCCGCATCAAACGGTTTTATCCCAGAAGCGCCTATCATGCCCGTGCCAAAACCCTGGCCGCTGCAAATGCGTCAAGGCCACGTCACAACAACAGTAATATAAAAACAAAACAATCCAAAAAAGCGTTGACCCGCAATGATGAGGCCATTGCAGAATACCACAGGCAGAAACTGGCTCAGGCCGACGCTGCCGATATAGGTGGATATCAGCAGCCTTCGGATATTATAGAAAAGAATACACCAGATACGGTGTATAGCGCGCCATTGACCACTAAACCGGATGATACTGACCTGCCGCCACCCAAAGGGGACACAATTGTTACGGATTTAAGGTTCTGGTCCAGCTCCGAATACACCAGGGTTGTTGTCAATGCAGACAAAGAGCGAAGTTACACCCACAAGCTGTTGAAAAAAGACCCGGCACTGAATGTCCCTTTCCAAAGACTGTATGTGGACATTAACCAGGCAAGACTTGGCCGCAATGTGCCGGACCACACCCCAATCAATGATGATCTGCTTAAACAGGCCCGGGCCGGCCAATTTGCCCCCCACACCGTCAGGGTGGTGGTGGATATAAAATATTTTGATAATTATAAAATATTTTCCTTGAAGGATCCTTTCCGTATTGTTATTGACCTGTGGGGCAAGAACGGTAAAGCCGTGCACATGGACCAGGTTGCCGTTAAAGATACACCTGGAACAAAATCTTCTGATGAAAAGCCGGACCACGTCACCACGCAGAATTTGAAATCCTCGGACATTGCCCGTCAGCTGGCTTTAGGTGTCAGAAAAATCGTCATTGACCCCGGCCACGGCGGCAAGGATCCCGGCGCGCCTGGATACATCAAAGGGGTATGGGAAAAGGAAATCGCGCTCAAGCTGGCAACCACCCTTGCAGAAAAACTGCGCAGCCGCCTGGACTGTGAGGTTTTACTTACCCGGACCACAGACCGGAAACTGACCCTGGAGGAGCGAACCGCCATTGCCAATACCCAGCGGGCCGACCTGTTTATCTCCATGCACTGCAATGCCGCAAAAAGTAAAAAAGTGTCCGGCATTGAAACCTATATTCTGAATCTTGCCACGGATAAACAGGCCATTGCCGTGGCTGCCAGGGAAAATGCCACATCTGAAAAAAACATCTCGGATCTGGCCTATATACTCAACGATTTGATGAAACATGCCAAGATAGAAGAATCCACACGTCTTGCCAATGACGTGCATAAAGCCATGATTACAGGCATGAAAAAGAAATACAGTAAAATCCGTGATCTTGGGGTTAAACAGGCCCCGTTCTATGTCCTGCTTGGAGCACGGATGCCTGCAATTCTCATTGAGGCCTCCTTTATTTCCAACAAAATTGAATGTGAACGTCTGATGACCAAGTCCTACCGCAATGACATCTGCAACACCATTGCCGATGGGATAGAAAAATATATCAATGACACCAATCCCAAGCATATATAACCTGTATGCGCATCACCCATGACAAAATATGACAATTAAATAAAAGGTGGAATTTATGTCGTTTGAAAACATTATTCTTGAGATGGACACTTCCGTTGCCATGATCTCTTTTAATCGCCCCAACGCGTTGAATGCACTGAACAACGCACTGCTTGATGAACTGGATACCGCTTTGGACCAGGTGCTGGCCAATGATGAGATACGGGTACTCATTTTAACGGGTACAGGGGACAAGTCCTTTGTGGCAGGTGCGGATATCTCAGAACTGAACCAAATGGATACATTAGCAGCAAAATACTTCTCCCGCAAAGGTCAGAAAATATTTTCCAAAATTGAAACCCTGCCTTTTCCGGCCATTGCTGCAGTGAACGGGTTTGCCCTGGGCGGCGGCAGTGAAGTTGCCCTGGCCTGTGATTTTATCTATGCTTCGGACAAGGCGGTCTTTGGCCTGCCTGAAATCAATTTAGGCCTTATTCCCGGTTTTGGCGCCACCCAGCGCCTTTCCAGGGTGGTGGGAAAAAACAGGGCCAAGGAGTTGATTTTCACCGGAGGCAATATCACTGCTGACAAAGCCCTGGCGTATGGACTGGTCAACCAAGTCTGCCCCCATGAATCCCTTATGGATGAGGTCAAGAAAACAGCCCGGAAAATTGCAGCTAAAGGATGTGTGGCCTTAAGGGCGGCTAAAGAGGTTATCCAGGCCGGACTGAACTGTGACCTTGAAACCGGATGCCTGATTGAAAATGATGCCTTTGCTATCGCCTTTGCAAGTCCAGATGCCAAAGAAGGTACATCTGCATTTTTGGAAAAAAGAAAGCCGGAATTCAAAGGTGCACTTAAATAACCAGGGAGATAGCGTATGCCCATATATGACATTGACTATGAAACCATGCCCAGGGAGGGCCTGGAGGCGATCCAGCTTCGTCGTCTTCAAACAACCATTGAACGGATTTATGCCACGGTTCCATTCTATAAGGAAACCTATGACAAAGCCGGGGTCAAGCCATCTGATATTAAAACTCTGGATGATTTAAGGCGTCTGCCCTTTACCACCAAACAGGACCTTCGGGATAATTACCCGTACCGCATGTTTGCAGTTCCCATGGAACAGGTGGTCCGTATCCACGCATCCTCGGGTACCACAGGCAAACCAACGGTAGTGGGTTACACCAAGCGGGATATTAACGTCTGGGCAGACCTGATGGCCAGAAGCATGGCTGCGGCAGGAGCCACCGCGGGAGATATTATTCACAACGCCTGGGGCTATGGTCTTTTCACCGGCGGCCTTGGGGCCCACTATGGCGCGGAACGTTTAGGGGCATCGGTTATTCCGGTTTCCGGCGGTAATACCAAGCGCCAGGTAACCATTATGCAGGATTTCAAACCCACGATTCTTTGTGGGACCCCCTCATATATCCTCCACCTGGGTGAAGTGGCCCTGGAGATGGGGGTAGATTTCAAGGATCTGTCTTTTAAATCCGGTATTTTTGGTGCAGAGCCCTGGACGGAAAGAATGCGCCAGGAACTTGAAGCCAAGCTTAACCTGAAGGCCGTGGACATTTACGGTCTGTCCGAAGTGATGGGGCCGGGTGTATCTGTGGAGTGCGTTGAAGAGCAAAAAGGCCTTCATATTGCCGAGGATCATTTCATTGTGGAGATCGTAGACCCGCAGACCCTGGAACCCGTCCCCCCCGGAGAGTCCGGTGAAATCGTATTCACGACCATTACCAAGGAAGCCTTCCCGGTTATCCGTTACCGCGCCAGGGACATCACCTCCTTGAATCCGGTACCCTGCACCTGCGGCAGAACCCATCTGCGGATGAACAAACCCACGGGCCGTACGGACGATATGCTGATCATCAGGGGCGTCAATGTATTCCCCTCCCAGATTGAAAGCGTCCTTATGGAAAACCGGGAAGTTGCCCCCCATTATCAACTGCTGGTTGAACGGGTGGACAACCTGGATACCTTGACGGTTAAGGTGGAGATAGATGAAGCTTTATTCAGCGATGATATCAAGGGACTGCAGGCCATGGAAGGTCAAATTTCACATAATATCAAGGAGCTCTTAGGCGTATCTGCCAAGGTGGCCCTTGTGGAACCTAAAACCATAGAAAGAAGCCAGGGCAAGGCTGTAAGGGTTATAGATAACCGTCAATTTTAACCAAGGAGACTATTATGGCTGAACAGATATCCATATTCATCGAAAACAAAGAGGGGCGTCTTGCTGAAGTTACGGCAATTTTAAGGGATGCCGGAGTGAATATACGGGCGCTTTCCTTGGCAGACACCACGGATTTTGGTGTCCTGCGTCTCATTGTCAATGATATTGACAAAGCCACGCCAGCCCTACGAAATCAGGGATTTACCGTGGGTAAAACCCGTGTTCTGGCCGTGGAGGTGAATGATGAACCCGGTGGCCTGACTCAGGTGCTGGATCCGTTAAGTGAACAAAATGTGAATGTGGAGTACATGTATGCCTTTGCCAACCCCCAGAGCAAAAACGCAATCATGATTTTCCGCTTTGATGACATTGAAAAAGCAAAAGGTATTTTGGAGAAACAGGGTATTAAGGTTATAGACAAAGAGGAAATTTCAAAACTTTAACGTGCGCGTTTATAAATCACCTTTTTATCCAATGATGAGTCGAAGACTTCTTTTTTATTTTATAATGGACCCCGAAATTTGAACCGGTTGCTAAGAGACACTTGACGTGCTAAAAGCCCGGTTCGATTTTCACCAGACAAAGGAGGTCCATGAGAAAG